>Ga0308161_1000793_pt1 | contig 43789 bp, 39 predicted proteins | sample PhyFR2_FD_201034 | JGI IMG/M metagenome (GOLD analysis project Ga0308161, IMG submission 201034) | Phyllosphere microbial communities from UC Gill Tract Community Farm, Albany, California, United States - DLSLF.R2 | ecosystem: Host-associated > Plants > Phyllosphere > Unclassified | place: USA...
TCGTCAGTCCAAGCGATATCGGTGGTTGCGGCCATCAACAGTGAGACAGCTGCAATAGCAAAGCCGAGCCAGCCCAGGACGACGAGGTCTTCGGGCTGAGTGTCGATGCTCCAGACAGCGACTGCGATCACCGCTACCAACGTGACAAATGTGATTCCAGAACTGACCGACTGGGTGTTGACAACGTGAGTTAGCCACAGAAGCCCCACTGCAGAGAGTGTCAGAATAACGCGGTGCGGGGAGCGTCGTGAAAGCCTGGAGAAGTTGGCAAGCAGGATAATTCCAGCCACAGCCCATACGAGGAGTGGCGCAGCATTCCTCAAAGTGGTGCCGAGTGGCGTCAAGGCAACCGAAGCCGTCGTTAGTGCCGTGGGTGGGATCCGTCCTGACTGTACGAGCGACACCGCCCAACCGAGCGTGGTGTAGCAAAGCAAAGCAATCGCGAGAGCCGCCAGTTGGATACGACGGCGACGCCCATTCGCGAGGATGGCGGCATCCGAATGGAGACCTGAGTCGCTGACGTGTCGATCGGCTGATCCAGGTAGCGCGCGTGCGTCGAAGCTTGTACTCATCCGAAAGTCCCCGTCTTCTCGGTGGCAACGGCAACCGGGTTAGGTCGCTGCCTTGACAGAGAACGGCCGTGCGTTACGCAGTGATTCTAGCTCACTGCTCGGAGAGCGATCTCAATCAGGTCATCGAAGGAGGTTGCAACGCTCTCCCAAGTGAGCTGTTCGGCACGGTTCCAACCACAAGCGCGTAGGCGAGTCAAGTCATCCGGCGTGTTGACTCGTTCGATTGCATCCGCGAAGACAACGGGGACCTCGCGCTGGTCCTCAGGGATCCGAACGGCGACGCCACCATCTTGGACGACGTCTGGCAACCCGCCGCGATCAGACACCACGGGCACACATCCCTTCGCCATCGCCTCTAGCGCGACCATCCCGAACGGCTCCTCCCAACTGCAGGGAAGTAGGAAGATGTCGTTGGCGGCGAACAGGTCGAAGACCTCGTCGTGCGGGCGAGGCCCGAGAAACCTAGCCACTGTGTCGCCTTCGCGCCGATTCAGGGCGCTCACCGCTGCCTCGACCTGCGACAGGTATTGGGTAGGCCCATTCTCCGAGCCGGTGCCTGTTCCTCCGACCAGGTCGAGGTTCGCCTTGATTCCCCGGCGCCGCAGTTCGCCACAGATGGCCACAGCCTCGAGTGGTCCCTTCTCTGGAATGATGCGTCCGGCGTAGATCAACCGAAGCGTAGCCGAAGGCTGCCTCTCAACTCGTCGGTCTATCTGTGAACGTGAGACGCCATTAGCCACGACGGCGGATGGGGGCAGAGCAGGGAATGATTCGACTGCACGGTCCCTGACGAAGTCGCTGCAGAATGCGACATAGTCGATGTGGGAAAAGACTTCCGCGGACTCGTCCATGGTGACGTAGGTTCGAAGGTCATTATGCATATGCAGAATCACCGCGCCGGTGAAGCCGGCTTCGCGAAGCTCTCTTGCGTAGTGCGGGCGATTGTGTATGTGAATGAGTTTCGCTTCGCGGATCCGGCGGTAGGCGGACCGGACCCAGAGGCGGTCCCAGAGCAGGCGGTTGTATACGACTTGGAAGGATTTTCCGATTCGAGGTGCCAACAATCTGGACGTGCTGCTGAGCACACGCTCGTAAGCGTCATATAGCCGGACATTGGCAATCGGAACTGGAGCCGCAAAACTCTCGGTCGCCCGTGGACTTGCAACGAGAGTGCTGTGCTTCGAGCGTGAATACGTCTCGCGTACCCAGGAAGCGATCGCACCGCCAGTCGAGTCGAACCGCTCGGCGCCTGGCATCAGCGCCGCGACATCAGTAATCGAGCCCACCTGGGCCATGTCTCTTCTGCTCATGCGATGCCCTTCCCGGTCAACACCTTCAGCGGAAGGACCAGGACCGAGGGCGCTGTTCTCACACCGGGACGCCCCCACGTGTAAGCCGACCGCAGAACGCGGAGCGCCGCTCCTGGTCGACGATGCCGACATGCCTGGAAATATGTGACGGTGACGAGGAAGTCGCCGCGAACTCGCCTGTCGACGTGAGCGAGGGCATCGTGGGCCCACTCGAGGGAGCGCTCCGGAGCGATCCCTCTCGAGACCGAGCCCCCGCCTTCGCCGAGCTGAGTGAGCGCCGCGTCCACCTGTGTCACTCGCAGCGCCGTTGCGTCCCGGTCGACGCGAATGAGCCAATCGATGTCCTGGTGGAAGCGGAGACTCTCGTCGAAGGGGATCTCGATGGCGAGGGACCTCGGGAACAGGAGGGTCGAGGTGTGCATCGCACCCTGACCAGCCTTCACCCGGTCCTTTCGGAACAGGTAGCTGGGGAGGGGTTCGCCGGGGGCCAGCCGACGTTCGGGCCATGCGCGACCACTGGGTTCGAGAACGAGCGTCGAACTGATCCACGGAACGTCATGTGCGCCTGCAGACTGCACGGCGAGGATCTGACGAGCCAGCTTGTCAGGCATCCATTCGTCGTCATCGTCGAGAAGTGCGATCAGCTCGCCACGAGCAGCTCGGATTCCCGCCATGCGCGCGACGTTCCCTCCGGCGCGCGGACCGGTGCGGATGACGATCACTCGAGAATCGTCCGGGAGGTCGAGCTCGTGGTCAGTGTCGGCGGCGACGATGACTTCGAGGAGATGCTCGGTCTGGCGCAGGGCCGATTCGACGGCGAGACGCAGCTCGGGCCTGCCGATGGTGGGGATCACTGCGGAGACGGTCCACTCCGTAGAAGTCATGGTGTGCTCACCTCTCTCAGAACCGCATCTCCATAGTCGTCCCAGGAACGAGCATGCCTGGAGCCGGCGAGGTCGGCGTTCTCGCGACGCTCGTCCCACGCCAGCATCTCGTGCGCGGTCAGCGCGTCTCGAAGCGACGCGACGTCTCCGGCCCGGAGAATCGTGTGCGCCGGGCCGAGCAGTTCGTGCGAACCTGTTTCGAAGGTCGTGATCACTGGCAGGCCCGCGGCTTCGGCCTCCGTGACCACGAGGGCGAAGTTGTCCTCAATGCTCGGCAGCACGAACGCGTCGGATTCCGCGTAGAGCCGGGCGAGCTGCGTGGCAGACAGCGTGCCGAGCAGACGGACGTTGGAAGGCAGCGCGCGGACCAGCTGCCTGTCGAAGACGGAGCCCACAAGGACAAGATCGAGCTGGAGGCCCTTCACCGCTTCCAGGAGGAAGCCGACTCCCTTCCTGAGGCAGATCTGCCCGGTGAAGACGACGCGTGGGCGAGCCCGACGAGTCGGTATCTGCTCGGTTGGAGGCCGGAAGACTCCCGGGTCGACTCCATACGGGATCTGAATGATCTTCGAATCCTCGACGCCGTTGCTCCGCATCTGACCTGCAACCACGCGCCCGGGAACCAGCACGTCGTCGGCGAGATCGAGCTCGGTCTCGATCCGATCGACGAACCAATCGGGATATGTCTCGGCCTTCGCACGACGTGCTCCATAGAAGGCCTCGAGCCGCTCGTTGCGCACTCGTGGGTGGGCGTCGATCTCATGAAGCACGAGGCGTCGATCGCTGTTTCGCGTGAAGGTCTCGAGCGATGAGCCCGGCATCGAGATAAGCGTCCGTGCGTCGCCGAAGTCGACATGACGCGCTGCCCGATCGTAAGCGACCTTCCACGTCGCGTTACCGAGGGTGTGCGTGAGTGGACTGCGGACGCGCCCGCCGAGAACTCGGATGAACTCGGAACCGGGAGAAAGCCGCACATCCTCAGGAAGAGCGCCGGTCGCTACCCGAGCCGACTGTTTCGCGACGAACCCGCTGATCGTTTTGGAACGGGGAAGGACCCTGGCCGCGCCTCTGGCGAGGCTGAGCAGAGGTGCCTGGTCGCGGATCGCCCGCCGGGTGAGGATCCCGTGGCGGCTGGCGCGCTGTGCGATGGCACGGATCGCATTCTCGTCGAACGCACTGGACACTGCCACGGAGTGTTCCGGCATCCGGAACTCGGTGTCGCGGCTCATCGGTCCCCATGCAGATCGTCAAGGGACGCCGAGACCCTCTCGGCCGACCCCGACCAAGAGTATCGGTCGACGTTGTCCGCCCCGGCCGAGCGAAGGCGATCGCGAACTTCCGCCTCGGAGTCGAGGATTCTCAGGGACGAGATCATCGCCCCCTCGTCACCCGGATCGAAGAACAGTGCGGACTCCCCGAGAGCCTCTCGCAAGGGCGGGATATCAGCAGCCGCGACCGGTGCTCCCGCAGATTGCGCCTCAAGAGGCGGCACGCCGAATCCCTCGTACAAGGAGGGGAAGATGAACCCGCGGGCGCCTGCATAGAGCTCCTGCAACAGCTGATCGTCTACGCGACCGAGGAGCTCCACACCGGGGGTCGCACGAGGAGAACCATCCGATCGCGCCATCGACGTCGGGCGTGCACTTCCGACGAGCCGCAGTGCCGTCGTGCTTCCCGACTCCGCCCGATATCGCTCGAAGGCATCCACCATCCGATCGATGTTCTTGTGCGGGAGGAATGAGGCGACGGCCAGGAAATAGGCGGGTCTGCTTTCCAGGTGCGGGCGGCGGAACGCGGATCCGGCGGCGTTCGGCACGACTCTGATCTTCTCCAAGTCGATGCCGTACACGTCCACGATCTCCCGGCGGGAGAACTCGCTCACCGTGATGACCTGTCGAGCGCGGTGAAGCGTCAACGACGAAAGCATCCGATACGCGATGCGGAATCGCTTCGTGTACGTCTGCGGGAACCGGACATATGTCACGTCATGATGCGTGACGACCTGATTCCGGTACAGCACCGGGCCGGTGTTCATCAACGACAGGAGCAGGGGTGAACCGTGGTCGCGGCGAAGCACGCGGGGCAGGTCCCATTGCTCCCACCTATGACCGCTCGCTGTCCCGACCTGCTCGACCTCGCGTCCGCCGAGAGCCGTGTGGCGGAGAGCGCCGGGCGGTGCGAACAGCCGCACATCGTCTCTAGTCCTCGCGAGCTCCGCCGTGATCTCCTCAGCGAAGCGTTGGACACCTGTGAGGTCCTGAGTGAGAAACCGGCAGTTGATGGCGATCATGAGACGAACCGGTCGATGTGCTCGCGGAATGCAGGTTCGTCGAATCGTGCGGTCGCATCTCGCGGCTCGAACGCCGGCAGGGAGGCCGCTCGTCGCACGGCATCCGCAAGGTCCGTGGCAGCCGTCGATGCGGCTGCGACCCCGCTCACACCGTCCACGAACGTCTCCACCTGCCCGCCCACTGGACCGGTCACCACCGGCGTGCCGGCGGCCTGCGACTCGACGGGGACGATGCCGAAGTCCTCCACGGGAGGGAAGACGAACACGCTGGCGAGCTGCATGAGCGCGTACAGCAGCGCATCTGAGGGGGAGACGACGATCCGCACGGGCACCTTCGCGGTCGCGGCGATCGTGCGCAGGCGCTGTTCCTCCGGGCCGCGACCTGCGATCACGACGGGCAGACCAGTCCGCTCACCGGCGGCGATCACGAGGTCCAGCCGCTTGTAGGGGATGAACCGGGAGGCGCCGAGGATGAACGGGGTCGGCAGCTGCTCCAGCAGGCGCCGCTCATCGGCATCTGCCACCTGCGTGCGCCAGTCGCTCTGCGAGAGGATGCGCTCCACCGCGACCGGCGGGTGGATCACGGTCGCCTCGCGGTCCCAGGCCTGGGCGATCCTGTCGCGCACGAACGCACTGTTCGCCGCGATGGCGGTGGCCTCCTGCGCGCGCCGGCGATCGATGCGCTGGAACAGCGGCGACACGGCCCTAACAGCCAGGCTGTTCCCGCGCTCATCGAGCTCGGGATTCCAGATGTACCTCGCCGGCGTGTGGGCGTAGACGTACTTCGGCACGTCACGGCCCGCGAGCGTCGCGTGGTGGGCGAACAGGTGCGAACTCACCAGCATCCACTCGTAATCGCGCGACGCCGGTAGCCGTCGCCAGGCGCCGACGGTGAACGGCAGCGCCAGCGCCTTGTGCCGGCGCAGCGGCGTGCGCGCCAGCCATGTCTCGCGAACCGAGCGATCGACGAAACGGTGCGGAGCGTCGTCCCACAGACACTGGATGTCGGCATCGGGAAAGGCCCGCGCCATCGCCTCGAGCACGTTCTCCGCCCCGCCCGAGGACTCGATCCACTCGTGGACGAGAAGGCCCGTCACTAGGGTCGTCCCATCCCGTAATACGACCATCCGGCGGCACGCCACGCAGCGGCATCCAGGCCGTTGCGGCCGTCGACCACCACGCGTCCGTCGGTGAGCGACCCGGCGTGCTCTGGTGACAGCTCGCGACGGTACTCGTCCCATTCGGTCACCATCACCACGGCCGCGGCGCCGCGGATCGTCTCGTCGCGATCCGCTTCGAACGTCAGCTGCGGGTGCAGTCGGCGCGCGTTCTCGATCGCCTGAGGATCGGTCACGACGACGTCCGCGCCCAGACCGTTCAGTCGGACGGCCACATCGAGTGCAGGGGAGTCGCGCACGTCATCGCTGTGCGGCTTGAACGCTGCGCCCAGCACAGCCACCTTCTTGCCGTACACGCTGCCGCCCAGACCATCGACGACGAGCTGGACCGCACGTTCGCGGCGGCGCAGATTGATCGCATCGACCTCGCGCAGGAAGTTCACCGACTCGCCCCGCCCGAGCTCCTCCGCCCGCGCGGCGAAAGCGCGGATGTCTTTCGGCAGGCATCCGCCGCCGAATCCGATGCCTGCACCGAGGAACTTGCGACCGATCCGCGCGTCGTGGCCTATCGCGTCGGCGAGCTGCGTGACATCCGCCCCGGTCGCCTCGGCGATCTCGGCCATGGCGTTGATGAACGAGATCTTGGTGGCGAGGAACGCGTTCGCAGACACCTTCACCAGCTCTGCGGTGGCGTAGTCGGTGACGATGAACGGGGTGCCCTTCGCGACAGCCGGGTGATAGACCTCGCGCAGCACCTCTGCCGCGCGCTGGCCCTCCTCACCGGAGGGGACACCGGCGACCAGGCGGTCGGGGTCGATGGTGTCCTGCACCGCCCACCCCTCCCTCAGGAACTCCGGATTCCACACGAGCACGGCGCCGGCGGCGGCGATGCGCGGCGCCAGCTCGGCCGCCGTGCCGACGGGCACCGTCGACTTGCCGGCGACGATGTCGCCCGCGGACAGATGGGGGAGCAGGTCGTCGATCGCCGTGTTCACGTAGGTTAGGTCGGCGGCATGGCCCCCGGCCTGCTGAGGGGTGCCGACTCCGACGAAATGCACCTTCGCGCCGTGGGCGGCGGAAGCATCCGTCGTGAACGACAGGCGGCCCGACGCGATGCCCTCCGACAGGAGCTGCTGCAGACCGGGCTCGAAGAACGGCGCCTCGCCCTTGGCGAGCGACTCGATCTTGCGGGGATCGACGTCCACACCGACCACCTCATGGCCGATGGATGCCATTGCGGCTGCGTGCACCGCACCGAGATAGCCGCAGCCGAACACAGAAAGACGCATGTACTTTTCCTCCCCAGAAAGCAACGCCTCCATCATCCCCTATCGGAGTGGCCGGTGTTGTCGTGCGGGAAAGCGAAAGGCGCGCCCCGGGACGGGACGCGCCTTTCGATGATGAGACGGATCAGAGGACGCCAGCTCCGACCGGAACCGAGATCGCGGAGGATGCCGTGTACGACGAACCGTCGGCGAAAGCAACGGTGAGGTTGACCGGGAACGAAGCCAGTGCCGTGATCGACAGCAGGTCTGACTGGCCGGCGAGGCCGAAGACCACGGGCACTGCGACAGTGCCGTTGCTTGCGACAGTCACGGAACGGGTACCGCTCCAGGTGGTGATCGGGAAGCCGAACTCCGTGCCCACGACGGGAACGGTCTGGTACGTCGTCGTGCGCTCACCTGACGTGGTGGCGATGCCATCCACCGACGCGACGCCGAAGCCGCGGGCGCGGCCGACCGAGATCGGGATGCCACTCGGGCGGCCCACCGTGATGGTGACAGTGGCGTTCTCGGCGGTGATGGCGCCCGCGCCGTTGGTGATCGTGTACTCGTCCGGGACGGTGATGGCGACCTGTGCGCCGAGCACACCCGTGCCATCCAGAAGCTGAAGCTGCAGCAGGCCGGTGTTCGTTCCGGTCCAAGCGAGCGAGGCGTTCGTGGTCGAAGCAGCAGCCAGCGGGGTGGCGGCGGCGACGGCGACGACGGGAAGCGACCAGGCGGCGCCCTTGACGAGGGTACGACGCGAGACGTTGGTGTTTTCGATGGTCATGTTTCTCCTGGAATTCGTACGCAAGGCGCTGTGAAGAAGAGCAGTGCCGCCCGGGGGAGCGGCGAGACGTCAACTCGCCGTGCCACTCGGGGGAGCGGCCGATGCCAGATGACAGTTCCGACAATGGCGGACATGTCGCATAGTGAACCCGGCCGTGTCGCTGACTGATCGAAGAGCGACGGAAAACGATCGCCGAGGCGCATCGAGAGGCTCAGACCCCCGAACTGAAAGGTGGGGGATACTTGCCTGATGGGGACGGGGACCGTGAGGTCGCGGTTGGGTGAGTTCTGGGCGGATGCCTGGCGCTGGTGCCTTTTCGCGCTCGGAGTCGTGTTCGCCGTCTACCTGCTGCTCGACCGCGGCATCCCGAACGGCGCTGTCGCAGCATCCGTCGTCGCCGCGCTCACCGTGGGCGTCGTGCTCACGGCATCCGAGCCGCTCGCCATCGCCCTGATGGCGACGCCCGCCCTGCTCGTCACCGAGCGCCTCGGACTGGGCGGTGCCGACCTCACCGTCTCCGACGCGGCGCTCGCCGCGGCTCTCGGCGCCGCCGTGCTGCTCGGAAAGCACGCCTACAGCCCGCCCATGCGCGTGATGCTCTGGGCGAACCTCGGCTACCAGTTCGCCTCCCTGCTCACGGTGATCGTCAACCCGTACGTGCAGAACACCGTCGAGTGGGTGCACGCCTGGCTGCTGGTCTCGGGTGCGCTGATCGTGGGATGGGTGATCGGCCGGGCCGGCCGCGCGCGCCTGGCCTTCATCCTCATCCTGGGGGTAGCGGGAGTGATCGCGGCGGGCACCTTCGGCACCGCGATCGGTCACGCCCTGCACGGGGAGTTCGGCGCTGTCTACCCCAACTGGCCGTGGCCGATGCACAAGAACTTCGCCGGCGGCATGCTCGGCTTCGCCGCCTTCATCGCCTATGTGAATCCCGACTGGGCCCGCATCGACCGCCGCTGGACCCGGGCCGCGTTCGTCGTCTTCCTGATCGCCCTGCTGCTGACGCAGTCCAGGCAGGCCGGCATCGGACTGGCTCTCGCGCTTCTCGTGCACACCCTGCGACGAGGCGCCGCCAAGCACATCGTGCTCATCATCGTGCTCGCCATCCCGGGCATCTACCTGGTCGTGCAGAGCGTGTTCGAGCAGATCGACTCGCAGAACCGGTTCAACTCCTTCTACCAGCGGGTCGACTGGCTGCGCGAGGTGTACGCGTTCTGGAAGCATTCGCCCGTCTTCGGGCACGGACTGCGGTACTGGTACGTGCAGCCGGGGGCGAACTTCCAGCCCCCGCAGGCAGAGGTCGAGGTGCTCGCCTCGACCGGGATCGTCGGCCTGATCGGGTTCATCGCGATGTGGGCGGTGATCCTGATCGCGCTGTGGCGCGTGGCGCCGAGATTCGGGATGCTGGCCTTCGGCCTCGTCCTCGCGCGCATCGCCCAGGCGCAGTTCGACCTCTTCTGGGTCGCCGCCCAGGTGTCGGTCCCGTTCTTCGTCGCTGGCATCTGCTTGGGCGCGCAGGCCCTCGCCCATGAGCACGGTCCCACCCAGGCGTTCTGGGCGATACGGGAGAAGAAGAGCCGACGAGACCGCGATCTCGACCTGCCCGAACGGGTGCTGGTCAGATCGGGCGTACGAAGGACCCAGCACATATGATCGAGCGAGACAGAGGGGTGCGGGGATGAGGCTTCGCGACTATGGCAACGCGTTCCGCCGCTACTGGCTGGCGATACTGCTGATGATCGCGGTCGGCGCGGGGGCGGGCTTCGGCTGGGCCAAGCTGCAGACCCCGGTGTACCAGGCCGATGCCAGCGGTTACATCACCGCAGGCAGCAAGTTCGACACTTCCATCTTCTCTCCCGGTCAGGTCGACGGGCTCGCCAAGGCGAAGGTGCCGACGTACCTCGACATGGCCACCTGGCGCTCCGTGGCGGAGCGCGCCGGCGAGGAGATCGGCTCGAAGCTGTCGCCCGAGGCGCTGGCTCGGCTGATCACCGTGGAGAACCCGCAGGGCACGGCGATCCTCAAGATCTCCGCGCGCGCGGCGACGCCGGAAGCCGCTCGCGACATCGCTTCGGCATGGGTCACTGCGCTCGCCGCGGAGATCGATCGCGTCGAGGGCGACGGCAATCCGGGGAGTGCCGAACTGACGATCAACCTCGGCGAATCGGCATCCCTGCCGTCGTCTCCCGTCTTCCCCGACACCAGGCTCGCCATGATCGTCGGCATCGTGCTGGGGCTGGGTGGAGGCATCGCGTTCGCGCTGGTGCGCGCCATGTCCGATCGCCGGCTGCGCACCGCGGCCGACGTGGAGCAGCGACTGCACATCCCCGTCGCCGGCACCCTGCCTGATGTGGGTTCCCTCTCCGACGGCCATCGCCTGTACCGTCCCGGCGACGTCTCTGAGGACGCCAGGGCGCAGCGCGCGGACTTCGCCGTGCGCGAGTCCCTGCGGATGCTGCGCACCAACCTGCAGTTCATGAACGTCGACAACCCTCCGCGCCGCATCGTGGTCACCAGCGCGCTGCCGGGTGAGGGCAAGTCGACGGTGGCGGCGAACCTCGCCGGCACACTGGCGGCCAACGGCGCCCACGTGATCCTCGTGGACGGCGACCTGCGTCGCCCCACCGTGGCGGAGAGCACCGGAGTCGACGGTGCGGTCGGCCTCACCGACGTGCTCGCCGGGCGGCTGGAGATCACGGATGCCCTGCGTCGCGTGCAGGGTGTGCCGAACCTGCTCGTGCTGCCGGCAGGAACCCTCCCGCCGAACCCCAGCGAGCTGGCGGGGTCGGAGCGGATGCACAAGCTGCTGGCGGACCTCGCCAAGCATGCGATCGTGATCATCGACGCGCCTCCGCTGCTCGCCGTCACCGACGGTGCTGTGCTCACCCGGGCCGCTGACGGTGCCCTCATCGTCGTGTCCGCCGGGCACACCAGCTACGACACCGTCGACGACGCGGTCGGCGTGCTGGAGAAGATCCACGGCCACGTGCTCGGCGTCGTGCTGAACCGGGTGGCGGTGCCCAACGCCGGCGCCTACGGCGCCTACGCCTACGACGCGAAGCAGCCGCGGAACTCGGATGCCGCCCCTGGACGCGCAGAGGACAAGCCGGCCGCGACTCCTGCGGCCTCCGCCGAGGCCGTGACCGCGCCCGAACCGGGTCGCCGTCGCGGCGCCCGGAAGAGCACGGACGAGGACGTCATGACCGAGCTTTTCGGCAGGACGCCAGCGGACGACAGTGGCCGCTGACGGCGACCGGCGACTGCGGATCGCAATGATCGCCTCGTCGTACGCTCCGCACATCGGCGGCGTCGAGGAGCACGTGGCGCAGGTCTCGCGCGCTTTGCGATCCCAGGGACACGAGGTGGAGGTCTGGTCCGTCGACCGGGGGCGGCGCCCCACCGCATCCGCTCTCGAGACGCCTCCGGTGCGCTACCTGCCCACACCGCTGCCCGCACGGACCGCAGCGGCGCTGCTCCGCTACGCGCTCGCGGCTCCCGCGGCCTGGCGGCAGTGGCGTACCGCCGCACGGGAGTTCCGCCCCGATGCGCTCGTCGTGCAGTGCTTCGGTCCCAACGGCGTGTACGCGCTGCGACTGCACCGTGCCACCGGCATCCCGTTGATGGTGGTCTCGCACGGCGAGACCCTGGGCGACGACAACGGCGCGTTCGCGCGATCACGGCTGCTGCGGGACTCGCTGCATGCGGCACTGGCCGCCTCGTCCGCCCACGCCGCCCCCAGCCGTTACGTGCTCGACGACCTCAGCGCACGCTTCGGCGCGGGTGAGGGCACGATCATCCCCAACGGCGTGGGCCGGATGCCGTCGTTCGACGTGCCCGTGCGCGAGCAGGATCTGCTCGTCGCAGTCGGGAGACTTGGGCGGATGAAGGGCTTCGACCTGCTCATCGACGCGTTGCCCGCGCTGGAGCACGGCCGGCTGGAGATCATCGGGGACGGGCCGGAGCGCGAGGCGCTGCAGCAGCGGATCGCCGAACTCGGCCTGGACGATCGCGTTCACCTGCTGGGTGAGCGCGACGCGGCGGGGGTGGCGGAACGGATCGCGGCGGCGACCGCCGTGGTCGTCCCCAGCCGTTCGGAGTCGTTCGGCATCGTCGCGCTCGAGGCCTGGCGCGGTGGCGCGCCCCTGGTGATGACCAGCCGCGGGGGAGCGGCCGAGTTCATCCGGGACGGGGAGGACGGGCTGCTGGTGGATCCGGAGGACTCCGCGGCGCTGACGGATGCCCTGCGGCGTATGCTCTCGGATGCCTCGCTGCGCGACAGGCTCGCCGAGGCGGGGCTGGACCGGGTGAAGGCGTTCAGCTGGCCGCGCGTGGCGCTGCTCTACGACATGGTGCTGCGGGCCATCGTGGAGCGACGACGATGACGCCGTCGTTCACGTACCAGGGCGCGCTGCGCCGGCGCGCGCGCCAGATGCGTCGCCTCATCGCCGCGGGCGGGCACCGTGCCGCCTGGGGTGCGCCGGTCGTGCCGGCGTACTGGTGGGACGGGCACCCGAACTTCGGTGACGCGCTCACGCCCTGGCTGCTGCCGCGCTACGGCATCGTGCCCGTGTATCGGGAGCCCCGCCGGGCGCGCCTGACGGGTGTGGGCAGCCTGCTCGAGTTCTTCTCCTCCGACTACGACGGCGCCATCTGGGGCACCGGGCTGATGACCGACGTCGAGCAGCAGATGTCCTCGGCATCCGTGCTCGCGCTGCGCGGTCCGCTCACCGCGGAGCGCATCGGGGCCGGTGAGGTGCCCTACGGCGACCCCGGTCTGCTCGTGGCGAGGCACGTGCGTCGGCCGGCTCGGCGCTCGGCGGTCGTCGCCGTTCCCCACGGCCACCACCGCGGGCATGCGGGGCTCGCGGCGCTGCTGGCGAGCGAGCCCGGGCGTGCGCGCACGGTGAACGTGCATCAGGGCGCCGGGGCGGCCGTGCGCGAGATCGCTTCGGGAGAGGCTGTGCTCACCACGTCGTTGCACGGGCTGATCACCGCCGACGCCTACGGCATCCCCGCGGTGTGGACCGTGCTCGAACCCGCGCTGACCGGCGGGGACTTCAAGTTCCGCGACTACGAGGCCGCCGTCACTCCGGGACGCACCCGGTACGTCGACTTCGACGATCTGCGCACGCTCGACGACGTGCAGCGGCTGGCCCGGTCGGTGGATGCTGCCCGCGTGAGCGCCCTCGCCGACGGGCTGGAGCACTCACTGGCCCGCCTCATCGAAGTGCTGCCGGCTCTGCCGCGCTACCCACTCGGGGCGCTGCGCCGCTAGGCCCTCGCCGACCGCCGCGGAGGCACCGGCCGGCCATGAAGGCGCCGACCCGCCACGGATTCGGTGGTGGCTCGCGGGTAGGCGGCGCGACCGGGTCAGCGTCGGCGGAGTCGCTCGCGGACGGCGCGGGCCGAGGGGAGCACGGCGCGCGCCAGCGACCAGGGCGCCATGCCCGTCGCGGGAACACCGAACTCGCGGGCGACGGCTGAACTCACCGGGCGCGACCAGCCGGACAGCGAGTTCCCCGAATGCGCCTCCGCCTGACCCACGCGGTACAGTGCTCCGGGGAACGGCAGCGGTGCCAGCTCGATGTCGTCATGGATGTGCATGTGCGACCCGAGCCACCGCTCCAGGCGATCCCCCAGCGCCGCGTAGAGCTGCTCCTGGGTCGGAGTGCCGGCGGGCACCTCGGGCAGCAGGTCGGTGCGCACGATGTGCGAGCTGCCGCACTGCAGGTGGAAGTCCCCGTGGTGCGCGCGCAGCGCCCGCCGCTCCACGTTGATGCGCCAGCCGTCGGTGAATGTCCAGCCGGAGGCATCCGGATGCTCTGCCACGAACGCCGCGAGCCGGTTCGAGACGAAGTCGTCGTCGTCCACGAACATCACGTGCCGCGCGCCCGCATCGCGGGCGGCTGCCAGGCCGACGGCGAGCTTCGTGCCCTTGTCACGCACCACCGCGGCCAGGCCCGTGCGGGGGCCGGCGACGTCGCTCGGCGGCGGGAAGTCGACCTGCACGAACCTGATACGGGGATCATCGGGAAGCGGTGGCCGCCGGTTGGCCACCACGATGACCGCGAACCGGGGTGAGGTCTGCCGCATCCACGACGCCAGCCCCGCGGCGAACTGTTCCTCGACCGCGCGGTAGTCGCGACTGTTGTGCGGATGCCGCAGGGAGGTGACGAACGCCAGTGCAGGCGCGGTCACAGCGACTTCCAGACCGCGGCGTGCCCGGCGGCGGACCGCTCCCAGGTGTACTCCGCGGACCGCTCCCGGCCCCGGGCGATCAGTTCGGTCGCGGCGGCAGAATCCGCCAGCAGATCCTGCAGTCCCGCCGCGATCCCCGCGGCGGTGGGCTGCACCAGCATCCCGGCGTCTCCGACCACCTCGGGGAGGCTGCTCGTGCTCGCCGCGACCACGGGAGTGCCTGCGGCCATCGCTTCCAGGGCGGGAAGGCCGAAGCCCTCGTACAGCGACGGCACCACCACCGCGTCTGCGGCCGCCACCAGGCCCGGCATCGCCGCATCCGGCAGACGGCCGAGCAGCACCGCGCCCGGCATGCCGTCGAACAGTTCGGTGCGTCGCGGATGCGGCGGACCCGCCAGCGCAAGGGTCAGCTCAGGATGCTCGCGGTGCACCGCGGGCCAGGCCTCGGCGAGCGCCGCCAGGTTCTTCCGCTCGGCCGCGCCGCCGGCGTGCAGCACATAAGGGCCCGGGATGCCGAGAGCTGCCCGCTCTCCGGCATCCAGAGGCTCCGCGGCGAAGTAGCGCGGGTCCACCCCGTTCGGCACCACGTGCGGGTCGCGCACCCCCAGGAACCGCACCGCCTCACCGGCGGTGAACTCGGAGACGCAGATCACCGCATCCGCAGTGCGAGCCTCCTCCATCGCCGCCGGGACCGGTGCGGACTCGTCATCGAAGCGCCACGCGACCACGTCGTGCAGGGTGATCACATCCCCGCCTGGCGCGGGTGGCAGCTCCAGCGACGTGCGGTGCGACACCGCGTCGCCGGCGAACAGCATCCGCCCGATCTGCCGGCGGAGCGCAGGCGACGCGGTGGCCACACGGCCCATCGGCAGCCGCCGGTTGCCGGGCAGCGCGGAGCGCATCGAGCGGAAGACCAGCTCGCGCACCTCCCAGGCCGGCCCCATCGCCTGGGACGCCCGCGAGATGACCTGCGCCTCGTAGGCCTGCGCGCCCATCGGCGTCTCGGTCGCGATCCGCGCGATGCTGAGCCTGTTCACGCCGGGAGACATCACGAGCCCACCCTAGGCGACGGCGACCCGCCGAGGCCCGCGTCCAGGGCATCCATCAGTGCGGCGCTGTGGTTGGGATCCACCTTCCGGCAGAAAGGCGATCCGCTGCCGCGGAGCTCGTCCAGATCGTCGATCGTCCAGAAGCCCACCCCGTCGTCCCCGGCGCGCAGGCGGTACTGGGAGACCGGAGGCAGCGGGCCGGGCGGGGCGTGCCAGCTGAGCGGGGTGACGAGGGCGGATTCGTCCGGGATGATCGAACGTCGGTAGATCCGCCGCAGGCGCGACCCCGGCGCCAGGCTCTCGTCTAGGAGCAGGTCGAGCTCCTCACGTCGTACGGCGATCCACTGCGAGCCGACGTGCACCGGACGGGCATCGCTGAAAGGCAGAGGCACGCGTCGGAATCCGTAGTACCGGCCGCGCCCGCGGGGAAGGACACGGATGCCGAACACGGGCGCGAGCCGCACGGCTATCGCTCCCCGCACACGGGCGCGGAAGTGCGAGGCGGGGAGCGGCCGCCCGCGCCCGGCGAGGGGAGCGCGGAACCAGCGGAACGCGTAGCGCGTGTAGCGCTCATCGCCCTCGCCATGGCGGCGGCCCCAGAACATGCGGAAGTGCGCGGCATCCGCCTCGCCGGTCCAACTCGGCGAATCGAGCGCCTCCACCTCCCATTGCGCCAGTGGTCGCACCGGATAGTCCTGACCGGAGATCACCGCGACCAGCTGCGGGTCCCAGCGCGCTCTGGCGCGATCGAGCGCGAGCAGCGTGGCCTCGACGATCTGCCAGGAGCCCCAGTCCGTCGCGAGACCGTGCGCGAAGACGTCGATCCGTTCGTCGTCGACCGGTTCTGAGAACGGCTCGGTGCGCGCGTCGTGAGCGACGAGCACCCGGGCCGAGGGACTGGAGCGCAGGATGGCCCGGGCGAGCCGGAGGACCTGATGCTGATCTCGGTGCGAGAGCACGACGTACGCCGCGCGCACCGGCTCCGTCAGTCCCATCAGTGGTGTCCGTCGATGATCGTCCAGGCGGGGTCGAGCTGCCAGGCGTCCGTACCGGTCTCCAGACGTGCGTGGAATCGCGGCATGATGACCCGCGCATCCTCATGTAGCGCCCCGGCGATGTAGCCGCCCCAGTACGAGAACGTCGAGTTGGTGCCGATGAGCGTGCGATGGCTCGACACGGCGAGGAAGTTCGCCACGGCTCCCGGAGGCTCGTACACGACCTGGTCTGCGTGATCGAGGAGCAGACCCTCGAGGTTGTCGCGACACCACTGGGGGTCGTCGGACACCACACGGATGCGCTCGCTCCGCTCCACGCGCTGCAGCGCGTCCGTCAGGTATCCGATCTGGTCGAACCCGTAGCGTTCGCGAAGCTCCGCCTGCGCGTAGTAGTCGCCGCGCCGGACGTTGACGATCACGTCGTCGTCGGTCGCGGCGGGGATGCCGGGTGCGAGCACCTCGCGCACGAAGTCGTTCAACTGCGCCCGGGAGAACTGCTCGCCGAACCGCTGGTTGCGGGCGACGTCGTCCCAGACCCGACGATCGTGGAACCGCAGCTGCCCGCGGTCGATCGTGAGAGCCTGCAGGCCGCGAAAGGGGGCGAACCACTCCCGCATCCCCGGCGTCTCGAGAACGCGCCAGGGATTCCCCTCCCGCGACTCCGCGTGCGCGTGCAGCCAGAGGTACAACCAGTTGCCCAGACGGGGCCCGACGGGCGGCGTCATGGTGATCGTGCGATCCCCGCGCCTCAGCCGATCGGCCGTCGCGGTCCTCAGACGCCGGGCGCGCCAGCCGAGGTGGCGGACGACGCGGGCGGGCAGGGAACCTTCGGACACGTTGTCATGATAGGCGGCGACAGTGCGCGCCTGGGGGCGGGGCAGCACGCCGGAATCCGAGCCGGGCGATCAGACCTCGAGAGCCGCGCGGATCCGTCGGGCGTCGGCATCCTGCCGCTCGGGCGGGAGCGGCCGAGAGGCGGCCTGTCGCAGGGCCGCGACGGCACCCCAGGAGATCCCGATCAGCGAGACACCGAGGCGCTGCAGGCACCGCAGGGGTCCGCCCGCGCGGAGCACGGCCCGCAGGTCCGACGCGATCCAGCGGCGCAGCAGCGGCGAGCGCCAGCCGGAGTAGCGCGCGAGCATGACCATGTGGTTCCGGCGCCCGTACAGCTTGTACCGGGTGTCGAAGCGCCGTCCCTTCACATGCGGCGCCGGAAGATGATCGACCACGGCGAGCGGGGCGAACACGGTCACCCCTCCTACCCGCTTGACCCGCAGGAACATGTCGGTGTCCTCGCGCATGGCGGTGCCCGGGTAGTCGTCGCGGAAACCGCCCAGACGCGCCAGCATCTCGCGGCGGAAGGACATGTTGGCTCCGATGCCGTGATCCACGACCTCCAGGCCGTCGCGCACGGCGGCAAAGCCGGCGGTCAGGGTGCCATCCTCGCGAAGCCGTCCGATCGGCAGGTCGTACTGGTCCTCGCCCGGCTGCAGATTGCGGGTGCGCCCCGCGACGGCATCCGGACGCAGGTCCGACGAGAAGGCATCCAGCAGGCTCTGCCGCCACCCTTCGGAGACCACCACATCGTCGTCCAGAAAGGCGATGATTTCGCTGCCCGCATGCAGCAGCGCCTCGTTGCGCGATCGGGTCATCCAGCCCGCCAGGCCTGGGCGGTGCAGGTACAGCACCCCAGGATGAGCGACCGCCGCTGCGCCGTCCACCCGCGACGCGTCGACGACGACCACGGCGGTGTCCGGCGCGTTCCGCTGCAGCGACGCCAGGCAGCGGGCGAGGAACTCCGGGCGCTCGTAGGTGACGATGCACACGGTGAGCTGCGGGTCGGACATGCGCCTCAGCCTAGTGGCGCGCATCGTCGCGATAGGCTCACCCCGGGGACGGGAGGCGGCATGGCCGAGCGCAGGGTGACGGTGATCATCCCGACGAACCGTGGCGGCGCGTATCTGGACGCCGCAGTGGCGTCGGTGCGGTCGCAGACCCGGCCCGCGCACGAGATCCTGCTGGTGGACGACGGCTCGCCGGAACCGGGTCTCGCCGACGTCGCCGCACGTCTCGGGCTCCGCTATCTCCGGCAGGACGCTTCGGGACTCTCCGTCGCCCGCAACACCGGTGTCGCGGGCGCCGAAGGGGAGTGGATCGCCTTCCTCGACGACGACGACGTCTGGCATCCGGAGCGCCTCGAAGAGCAGCTGCGCGCCCTTGACACCGAGGGCGATGTCGTCGCCGTCAGCACCGGCGGGTGGTACATGGATGCCGAGGGGGTGCCGTTCGGCACCGGATGGGGAGCGCCCCCGGCCACGTCGGCCCAGTTCATCGCGTACGAGGCGGTCCCGCCGCGGATCACCACCCTCCTCATCCGCCGGAGCGAGTATCTCGCGGTCGGCGGATGCCGCCGTGCGATGGAGCCCGCGGAGGACAACGACCTGATCCAGCGCCTGCTGCAGCGCGGTGAGTTCGCGAGCGTCGATCGGCAGCTCGTGGGCTACCGCCGGCACACGGGGAACATCACCCAGCGCTCGCTGGCGGGGCGCGAGGCGAGCCGGATCGTCATCGACGACCTGCTGCGCGACGCCCGCCACCGCCAGGACGGAGAGGTCGTCGCGCTGCTGAAGCGGCAGCGCAGGACGGCGCGACGCATCTCGGCGTCGGGCAACACGGGCGAGCTGATCGCAGCGCTGAGGGCGGGGGAGTCCGGCTATGCGTTCCAGCTCGCCATGTGGGGACTGCGGCATGTGCCCTTCCATTCGGTGGCCGCCGTCGCGCGACGCTGGCGCTCCCGAGAGGCGTCCGGTCGATGACGTCCGCGCGTGAGGAGGGCACGGACGGCCGCGCAGCCGGCCGGGACGGCGGCGCGCAGACCTTCACACTGATCATCCCGACGCACCGGCGCCCCGGATTCGTGGTCCAGGCTGTGGACAGCGCGCTCCGGCAGGAGCGTGCGTTCGACCGGATCATCGTGATCCCGGACGGGCTGGACGATCCGGCTCCGGACGCGCTGGCGGGGCTTCCCGTCGACGTGCATCCGGTCGCCCACGGCGGTGTCTCCGCGGCGCGGAACGCGGGCCTTGCGCTCGCCGACACGGACTGGGTGTGCTTCCTCGACGACGACGATCTGCTGCATCCGGCGTATCTCGCCGACCTCGAGGCGGCCGTCGGCGCGCATCCGGAGACCTCGGCGTTCAATGCGCCGTACTGGAGCTTCGCGGCCGTCGCGGGTCCGCACGAGGAGTTCTCGGCCACCTCGCTCGACGAATGCCTCTCGGCGAGCGGATCGGCCGTCCCGCGCAACGACATGTCCTACCTCGAGATCACGGGCCGCAGCTACGACGCCCTTCTCGAGAAGCTCGCGGGCTCGATGAGCACGGCCGCGGTGAGGACCGCAGTGCTGCGCGAGGCCGGCGGATTCCCGGTCGACCTGATCGCCGCCGAGGACTGGACCATGTACGTCAACGTCGCGCGGCTCACGGAATGGCGGGTGCTCGACGAGCGCCGCGCGTTCTTCCGCGCGCACGGCGACAATGCGATGAGCGGCCGATCGCGCGGGAAGATGCTCGCCCCGCTGCGTGCGATCCGCTCGTTCTGGCGGTCCGGGCAGCCATCGCCTCCGCACGCCCCCCTCGAGGCGTACCGGCGGGCCTACCGCAACGAGGTCATGACCGCGCTCGCAGGGTGCCGCCGCAACGGCGACGCCGAAGGCCGTGAAGAGGCGCTGCGCATCGCGGCCGAGATCCTGCCGCGGCGGTGGGACCGGATCTTCATCCGGATGCCGCGTCCCGTGCGCAGCGTCATGTGGCGGCTGGAGCGAGGATCCCGCGCCTCCTGAGGCCGCGCGGCCTGCGGACTACTGCAGCGATCCGAGCTCCACGAGCCGGGCGAACTCGGCATCCGCGGCCCTGACCTGCTCGAACGTGCCGGTGGCGGCGACCTCACCCCGGCGCAGGAAGACGAGCTGGTCCACATGGCGGACCGTCGAGAGTCGATGCGCCACCACGATGATCGTCATCGAGCCCTGCAGCCGCTGGAGGGTCTGGGCGATCTCGTGCTCGGTCGCATTGTCGAGCGCGGAAGTGGCCTCGTCGAGCACGAGCACGTTCGGCCGTCGGTACAGCGCGCGGGCGAGACCCACGCGCTGCCGCTGGCCGCCGGAGAGGCGCGTGCCGCGATCACCGAGCATCGTGTCCAGGCCGTCGGGCAGCTCCGCCACCACCTCGTCGAGCAGCGACATGCGCACGGCCTCCCGCACGCGGTCGTCGTCGATCGCACTGCGTTCGAGTCCGAAGGCGACGTTCTCGGCCAGCGTGGCGTTCGAGATGAACACGTCCTGCGGGACGACACCGAGCCCGGCATGCCAGGCCGCGAGGTCGTCGTCGATGATCTGATCTCCGCACCGGATGTCGCCCGCGGTCGGGGACAGCAGCCCCAGCAGCAGGTCGAGCAGCGTGGACTTCCCCGCGCCGCTGGCTCCGACGAACGCCGTCGTGCGGTTCTCGGGGATGCGCACGCTGACGCGGTCGAGCACGTTCTGCGTCGAATCGGGGAAGTGGAACGAGACCTCGTTCACGACGATGTCGCCGGTGGGCGGCGTCGGAGCCTGCGGGGTCTCGTCGTGCTGGCCCTCGGTGTCGAGCTCGTCGAGTGCGGAGACCATGATCCGCAGCCCGGCGTCGCCCGCGCGGGTGGTCGCGACGTTCGCCGTGACGCGTGTGAGTGCGGGGAGCAGGCGCATGGATGCCGCGGCGAAGACGCCCAGCACGCCGAGGATCTGGTCCTGTGCGCCGGTGACCGAGAGGATCACGGCGATGCCGGCGATCGCGACGAGGAAGGCGATCTCGAGCAGGTAGCGCGGGACGTCGCCGAGGATGCCGGCCTGCTGCTGGGCGCGGGCGCCACGCAGGCGCGCGGCGCGGAAGCGGTTCACGAAGAGCTCTGAGCTCGCCGTCAGCCGCGTGTCGCGGAACCCCTCGATGCCCGGCATCAGCGACTGCCACGCCTGCAGCGATGATGCGGCGACCTCCTCGCCGAGGTTGACCTGGCGACGGCGGAGCAGACGCTGCACTCCGAAGACGATCACCCCGAAGAGGAAACCGGCGAACACCGTCGCCAGCAGCGAGCTCCACGCGAGCACCAGGATGATCGCGGTCATGGTCACCACGTCGGCGACGAGACTCACCTGCGCCAGCAGCACGCTCGCGGCCTGACCTGTCGCGTCGTTGATGTTGCGGTAGATCTCGCTCGACGCCCGTTTGCGATGCGAGCCGTACGGCGCGAGCACGTAACGCCGCATCAGGGCGGCCGCGGCCAGCGCCGAGACTCTGGTGGTCCGCCCGAGAAGCCACCACCGGAACATCAGCGCGCCGATGCTCTTGATCAGGAAGGCGATCAGCACCAGGCCGGCGATGACGGGGAGCAGCACGCTCACGTCCGTGGTCCCGATCGTCGTCGAGATCCAGGTCAGGAAGGCGCCGTCGGTCTTCCCCGAGGTGATCAGCTGCATGAGGGGGAGCATCGACAGCACCCCGACCATGTCGAGGCCGGCCAGCACGAGCGAGACCAGTACCGTCGTCGTGACCCACCGGGCGGGTGCCGCGCCGGTGACCTCCAGGAGCAGGCGCAGCCGCGACATCCTCGTCTGACGCGTCATCTGCCCACTGTCCCCTCGACGGTCCCGATCGCCTCCCGGCGTCCCGAGAAATCTAGCATCGCGGCTCCCGGCCGGAGCCTGAAGGAGGGCGCGGATGGATCGGAATATCGGTCTCTTTCGCATCTGGCCCGATTCGACTATCATTAGCGGCAATGCCCGTCGGTTGAGCGGCTCTATGGGGGAGTCGCGCCGGGGCGATAAGCATTGGGGAATGCTCTCATGAGCGAGAACACGAAGACCGCTGGCGACGGCATCAGTCGCCGCACCGTCACGAAGGCGATGGCATGGTCCGTGCCCGCTATCGCCGTCGCCGCACCGATCCCGGCCTTCGCCGCGTCGGGCAAGCCGCCGACAGTCCTGCCCGGCAAGGTGTTCAAGTGGCCTGGCGGCAGCTGCGTCAACACGCCCAGCGGGCTGGACAACAACAAGGCGTACCTGTTCACCTTCCGTGTCACGAACACGTCGAACAAGCCGATCTACATCTACAGCGTCACCATCACGACGACCAGCGGGATCACGTTCAACACGGTCGGCATGACGCCCGGCCTCGGCACGCCGCTGGCCCCGAACCAGTCGACCGACGTGTCGGTGTGGGCGAACAGCAGCGACAGCGGCAACCTCTCCTTCCAGGCGACGGCGACCATCACGTGGGGTCACAACTACCCGGGTCCCGACCCCGACAACCACGCACCGATCGTGAAGACCTGGCAGGTCAACGGCACGCCCACGACCACGTCGCAGGGGTACAGCCAGTGCCAGAACCCGGGCTACATCGGGCTCTGAGCCGCACCGGCTCGTGACATGCTCACGGGCCAGCACGCAGTCCTCGAACCACCACGCCGACCGCAGCGGTCGGCGTGGTGGTTCTGCGTTCGGGCGAAGACACGGTGCTGACGCCCGGTATGCGGCGGGACGCGGTCAGCGCAGCGGAAGGGCGGCGCGGAATGCGGCGACGCGCGTCGACCAGTCCGCGGCGCGCGCGTTCGCACCCTCAGGGAAGGCGGATGCCGCAGGAAGGGTGGACGCCACTGCTGAGGCGAAGTCCCCTCCCGACGCGATCGTGACCCCAGGCTCATCGCGGAAGCCCGCCACCGGGGTGGAGACGATCGGGCGCCCGACGGCCTGATACTCGTACAGCTTGATCGGGTCGAGGCTCTCGGTGAACGCGGTCACGAGGTGCGGGACGACGAGGACATCCGCGTGCTGCAGGTAGCCGGGCACAGCTTCCCGGTCCCGTGCGCCCAGCACGATCGCACCCGCGGCGCGGACACGCTCGCCGTCGGCCGCCGACCAGGCTTCGGGCCCGACGAGCACCAGATGACCTTTCCCGCGCAGCGCGGTCGCGGTCGCCTCGCACAGGTCGACATCGATGCGGTCGCGGTGCAGGGTGCCGAGGTACAGGGCGTACGGTCCCTCGGGAGCATCCGCGGGGCGCGGAGCGGGTGAGAGGTAGCGCGCCGTGTCGACGCCGTTGCGCACCAGCACGATGTCGTCGCGCTGCGAGCGCTTGCGGCGGATCAGCTCACGCGAGCACGCGACCACGGCGGCGGCGTGCTGCAGCAGCCACTTCTCGCCCTCGGCGATGCGCTGCTGCGCCGACTCCGGGCGTTCTGCGGCGAGCCAGTCGTCGGTCATGTCGTACAGCACCGGCCAGCCCGTGCGCTGCGCGAGCTGCACCGCGGCGGGGTCGTTGATCCAGAGCACCGGATGCGGCATCCGCAGCGTCTCCACGGCCGCGCGGACACTGCTCGCGAGCCGGTCGTCGGCACCGCGATCGATGCGGCGGGGGAGCCACTTCACAGGGCGCAGCGTCCACAGCCGGTCGTCGATGCGCGTCAGGCCGCGCCCCGTGCTCGGACGTCGCCTGTGGCGCAGGTCGTGGATCGGGTCGTCCGGCGGCTCCACGAAGAGCACACGGAGCTCGGGGTCGGCATCGAGCAGTCCTGCCACCAGGTACTGGTTGCGGCGCCACACGCCATCCCACCGTTCGAGGGAGAGCACGACGAGGTCGGTCATCGCAGCCGCCTCTCGATCGCACGCCGGTAGACGTCGTCGGTGCGCGCCGACTGCTGCGCCAGCGAGAACTCCGTGCGGGCGCGCTCCCCGGCCTGCTCTGCGAGACGCATCCGTCGCTCCTCATCCTCGGCGAGCGTGCGCAGCGCGTCGGCGGCATCCGGGATGTCCCCCGGACGGTAGCCGCTGCGCGCATCCAGCCCTTGCAGTACGTCGAGGTGGCCGGCGGCGGATGCCGCGACCGGCGCCGCGCCCGCGCCCATCGCCTCGATGAGCGCGAGTCCCAGGCCTTCAACCTCGCAGGGCGCGAGGAACAGGGCTGCCCGCTCCAGGCGTGCGGGCAGATCCTCGCGGAACCCCAGCAGCCGCACCGCGTCGGAGACGCCGAGCTCGTCGACCAGCGCCTCGAGGTCGGCGCGCAGCGGGCCGTCACCGGCGATGTCGAGCCGCCAGCCGTCGTGGGCCAGCCCGGAGGCGGCGAAGGCGCGGATGCCCGTGTCGGTGCGCTTCTCCGGCTGCAGCCGCTGCGCCATCAGGACGACCCGTTCGCGCTCGGCGGGGACACCCGCGTCCGCCGGCACCGAGGGCACGCCGGAGTGCACGACCACGCTGGGCACGCCGATCGCCACAGCGACCGCCGAGCTGATGGCGATCTCGGCATCCACACGGCGGCGGACGAGAGCATCGACGCGGATGCCGAGCACACTGCCGCGACGGGATGCGAAGTGCCGGGTCGAGACGAGCGCAGGCCGTCGTCGACCCAGAGCGAATACAGCCGCCGCATCCGCATTGGTCATGTGCGTGTTCACGACGTCGGCGGTGCGGCGCCGCGCACGGAGGGCACGGACGCCGTCCCACAGGCCGACGGCGGGCGACCAGGTCGCCCCGGACTCGCGCAGCGGGCCGGGCATCCGCTCCGGCGCCCCGCCGAGGACGTCGACCTCGTGCCCTGCCTCCCGCTGGGCGACGGCGAGCCGGAGCACGAACTGCTCCACCCCGGCGAAGCGGTCCGAGCACACCAGATGCACGATCCTCATCGGACCACCCCACTGGGCTCGGCGGCCGTGACATCGGACAGCAGCCGCACGTACTGCTCCGCCACCGCGCGCCAGGACAGGTGCGCCACGGACCGGCGACATGCGTCGTGCCAGGACTCGACGTCGGTGGCGGCGATGCGCTCCAGCCGTTCGGCGACCGTGATCGCATCCGGTTCGACGAGGAAGCCGGTCTCGCCCTCGACGACGAGATCCGCGGCGCAGCCCGTCCGCGTCGCGACCACGGGGATCCCGCAGGCCAGAGCCTCGGCGATCACCAGCCCGAAGGACTCGTAGTCGCTCGGCAGCGCGAACATGTCCGCCGCTCGGTAGAAGGGGAGCACGTCGGCATGCATGCCTGCGAAGAGCACTCTGTCTGCCACGCCGAGCCGTTCCGCCCTGCGCTGCATCTGGGGGACCGTCTTCGCATCGCCGCCGACCACCAGCAGCATCACGGTCGTCGCGTGCACGAGCGCGTCGATCAGCAGGGGGACGCCCTTCCAGCGCAGCTCGTGGCCAATGAACAGCACGACCCGATGCTCGTCATCCAGGCCGAGCGCCGCACGCGCAGCCCGTCGCTCGTCACCGGTGGGCGGGCGGAAGGAGTCGAGATCCACGCCGTGCGGGATCACCGTGACATTCGTGCGGGAACGCGGATGCAGCCGTCGCAGCGTCGCGGCCTCCGCAGCGGTCGGCGTGACGACGACGCGGTGCAGGCGTCGGCGGAAGCGGATGCCGTCGCGGAACCAGCCGAACAGAACGACCGGATTGCGCAGCAGCCGCCAGGGCACTCCGCCTCGGGCCGCGATCGCGGCGAGCTGCATGCCGTGATCGACGTGGAGCTCGCCCGTCATCACGGCGTTGTGGCTGATGGTGACGGCACCAGGACGTTCGGCGAGGAGCCGTCGCGCATCGGATGTGCCGCGGAACGTCTGATGAACGGTCGACCACGCCTGGCTCAGCACATGCCCGAATCGGGTGCGGGCTGCGCGCGGCTCGGTGATCAGGCGCTCGGTCGAGTGGCCCAGCGCGAGGAACTCGCGTTCGAGGTTCCAGGCGACCGCCGCGATTCCCGTTCCGGGGCCCACGCGGGAAGCGATCTGCACGATGTGCATCAGTCCCCGCTCCGGAACCGCTGCTCGATCTTCACGGGGCCGAGACGGTAGAGGGCCGCGCGGCGGCGGGCCTCGCGCCCGCGCTCGCCGGGGAGGATCACGGCGCGTGCCGCCGCGCCGAGGAAGGCCGCCATGCGGGCGCTCTGCCAGCCGAGTGCGCCGAAGTGCTTGCGGAAGTACCGCTCCTGCGAGGCGTGGAAGTACGCCTCGCGGCGGCGGGGGTCCGTGCTCGTGCCGCCCGCCGCGTGCACGGCGTGCAGTTCCTGGACCTCCTGATGCCGCCAGCCCAGACGGTGGGCACGGTACGCCCAGTCCGTCTCCTCGGCGTAGAGGAAGAAGCGCTCATCGAAGCCGCCGACCTGCTCCAGCGCCTCCGCGCGCAGCAGCAGCACGGAGCCGATCACGAACCGGGGGCCGCGGATCAGGCGGCCGAGACCGAGCGCCTGCATCCAGCTGCCGAGCGGAGTCGGAAACGGCCAGAGGGTGCGGGCCGCATGCCCGCTCAGGTCGACCTGAGCGGGCCCCACGCTGGCGACGCCCTCACGGGCACGCAGCGCCGCATGGAGCTGCCGTATGCCGTCGGTGGGGAACTCGGCATCCGGATTCAGCAGCAGCACGTCGCCACCGGGCACGAGCCGGTCGGCGAGCACCCGGTTGACGGCCGCGCCGAAGCCGATGTTGCCGCCCGAATCGATGTAGCGGATGCCGAGCTCTTCACAGAGTGCGGAGATCTCCGGCATCGACGAGTTGTCGATCACGGTGACCGGCAGTCCGGTGACCGGCGCCAGCGCACGACGCAGCATCTCGACGGCGCCGTAGGCGACGACGATCACCTCGATCCCGCGCTCGTCCTCCGTCGCCGCGTCACCGTGCGATGAGCCGGCGATCGAGACGGTGCGGTAGAGGCTCTGATAGTCCCGCGCGACGGACTCCCACGAGCACTGCTGCGCCCTGACCAGGCCGGCGGCGATCAGCTCGGCCCGCCGATGGCCGGCGGCATCCAGGAGCGCCGCCGCCAGGGCATCCGCGTCCCCGGCCGGCACGACGATCCCCGCCCCACCCACGACGTCGGGCAGAGCACCGGCGTCACTGGAGACGACCGGCACACCGGCCGCCATCGCCTCGACGGCGACCCGGCCGAACTGCTCCGTCCAGCTGTCGGTGGGGATCGAGGGCACGGCCAGCACGTCGACGGACCGGTAGAACTCGCCGACGCGGTCGGGCCGGATGGGTCCGAGGACCTCGAGACGGTCATCGACGCCGGCCTCGCGGGCGAGCGCCTCCAGGAATCCGCGATCCCCGCCCTCTCCGCCGACGCGGAGCCGCAGCCGGGGCTCCTGCTGCAGCGCGCGCACGAGGGTCTCCAGGCCCTTCTCCCGCACGATCCTGCCGAGCAGTCCCACCGTGATCCTGTCGTCCGCCCCGTGCTCAGCGGGCGCGCCCGGGGACGCCGTCTCCGGCACCGGGTCCACGCCCAGCGGGATCACCCGAGCGCGCCCGGCGAAACCCTTGCGCTCCACGATGCGGGCGGCCTCGCTGTTGCACGCCGAGATCCCCGACGCCGTGCGCAGCGCCCATCTCTCCAGCCAGTGGAACGGCACCGGGTAGCGCTTGCCGATGTTCTGCGCGGTGTACAGCACCACCGGGGTGCGATCGCGTCGCAGCGCGCGCATCAGCAGCACCTGCGCGGTGCTCAGAGCGAAGGGCTCCTCGTGGATGTCGATCACGTCCCAGCGCTCGCCGAGAGCCCGCCACAGCGGCCCGGGGGAGTAGAGGAAGAGCGCCGGATGCCGGCCGAAGAAGGTGCGCGCCGGCCGCACGTTCTCGTCGGGGCGGGCATCCAGATCCACCCAGACGCCACCCGCGTGCCAGCGCGGGGCGGTGATCAGAGTGACGTCGTCCCCGGCATCGCGGAGGGCGCGCTCACGGCCGCGCCACGCGGCGATCGTGGCGCTGTGCGAGATACGCAGCACGCGCACAATGCCTCCCCAGGGTTATGCTGTCCTCAGCAACCATATCCGTCGCGATAAGGCACTGGGGAGTGTCCGCGGCGGAACGATTCTGGGGATCGAAGGGGAATGGTAAGCGTACGCACTGGGGACGTGCGGCCACGAGTCGTGCACCTCGACCACACAGCCGTCCGCGGCGGGGCCGAGCTCGCTCTGCTGCGCCTGCTCAACGCGCAGCCCGACTGGGCGGCATCCGTGCTGCTTCCGGCGAAGGAGGGGGCCGGCGTCTTCGATCAGCTGCCCCCCGAGGTGCCGCTGATGTTCGCGGGCGCGCGGCAGCCGAGCGGGGGCAGCGGTTCCTCGCCGCTCCGCCTGGCCGAACTGGGCGCGCGACTCGCGGCGCAGGCCGCCGCCGTCCGCTGGCACCGCGCGGTGCGGGGCAGCGACATCGTCGTCGCCAACAGCACGCGCTCCGCCGCCTACGGGGCGCTCGCCGTGCGCGGTTCGCGAAGGCCGTTCGTCGTGCATCTGCGGGATCTCGTCGAGCGGGAGAGCCTGGGCGGGTTCGGCTACCGGCTGATGACGGACCTGGTGCTGCCGAGGGCAGACGGCGTGATCGCGAACTCCCGCACGACCCTCGAGAGCGCCCGCCCGTTCCTGCGGCGCGGCGCGGTCGCCGTCAGCATCCCCAGCGCCTCGGGGATCCACCCGGTCGCCGCGGCCCGTCCGCATGTCGGCCCGTTGCGGGTCGGGATGCTGGCGCGCATCGACCCGTGGAAGGGACAGCGCGAGCTGCTCGAGGCCTTCGCCCTCGCCTTCCGCGACGGTGACGCGCAGCTGGATCTGGCGGGCGGAGCGCCCTTCGCGCACGACGGCTTCGCCGAGTCGCTGCGCGCCCGTGCCGACGAGCTCGGGCTGGGCGCCCGCGTGTTGCTCCCGGGCCATGTCGACGACACCGCGACGCGCATAGCCGGCTGGGACATCGCGGTGCAGTACTCCACTCGCGCCGAGCCGCTCGGGCAGAACGTGCTGCAGTACCTGGCCGCGGGCACGGCCGCGATCGTCGCCGACGAGGGCGGTCCGGTCGAGTGGGTGCAGGACGGCCGTAACGGCGTGCGCGTGCCTCCGCGCAGCATCCCGCAGCTCGCCGCCGCCCTGCGCACGCTGGGCAGCGACGCGGCGCTGCGCGCCCGGCTCGCGGATGCCGGCAAGCACACACCCGGCCTGCTGGACGACACCGCCGTCGCACGCGCCCATGCGGACGCGTACGGCGAGACGCTGACGCGCGCGAGGCGTTCGGTGGCCGGAGCGGGCACGGCGCCCGTGCTGGCCTAAGCTGACGCCGTGGGAGCCTTGCTGGAGACGCCGATCCCGCTGCCCGTGCGGATCTCGCTGTGCCGTGCCGGTCTGCAGGTCATCGCGGATCGACTGGGCGTGCGGATGCTGCACATCAAGGGCGCTGTGCTCGACCCCGGCATCCGTCCTGACGTGCGCGGTGGCAGCGACGTCGACGTGATCGTCGACCCGGCCAGGGTCGACCATGTGCACCGCGCGCTGCTCGGCCACGGCTGGGAGGTCTACAGCACCTTCGACGAGGGCTCGCCGTTCGGGCACGCGCAGACGTACTGGCACCAGGACTGGGGCTACGTCGACCTGCACCGGCGCTTCCCCGGGGTGGGGATCGCGGACGCAGCCGCGTTCGACCGGCTGTGGGACGGCCATCTGCCGCGTACGGTGGCCGAGCGGGGGATCGTCGTGCCGAGCCTCGTGGCGCAGGGCGCGCTGTTCGTGCTCAACGCCGCACGCGGGGATGCCGCCGAGCGGGATGAGGCCGTCGGATACCTGTCGCGGCTCTCGCCCGCGTCGCGCGCCGAAGTCTCGGCGCTGATCACCGAACTCGACGCCGACGTCGCGGCATCCGTGGTGACCGGCACCCTCGACGAGTGGCGGCGTCATCGCGACCACGCTCTCTGGAAGGCCGTCTCCGAAGGCGGTTCGCGGATGCAGGAGTGGTGGGGGCGAGTGCGCGCGGCCCGCACTCCCGCGGCCGCACTCCGGGTGCTGCTGCGCGCCCCGCGTGTGAACCGGAGTCGCCTCGCGCACGAGCTGGGCCGCACGCCCACCACGCGGGATGTGCTCGTCGCCGGCGTACGACGTGCGGCGTCGGCGGCGCGGGAGGCGCTCGGGCGCGGAGGCGAGCGAGGCCGCAGCGGGAGGGGGCGGTGACGATGCGTGTGAGCCTGGGATCGGACGTCGGCTCGGTGGAGCAGGACGGGGTGTACTACGCGGCCGTGCTGCCGGACGGGCCGATCCTGGTGCTCGCCGACGAGGCGGCCGACGTCTGGCGCGCGGCCCTCGAGGGCCGCGACGTCCGCGACAATGACTACGTCAGGGCGCTCGTCGCCGCTGAACTGCTCAGGATCGATGGGGACACATGATCTACTTCGCGTTCGCGCCCGCGCTGATCGTCGTGGGGGTGCTGCTCGTCAGCGGTATCGCCAAGCTGCGCACGCCCGATGATGAGGCCGGATGGGCCGAGCTCGGTGTGCCGGCGGTGCTGCGCCGCAGCTGGTTGATGCGGTTGCATCCCATCGCCGAGATCGTGCTGGCTGCGGCCCTGCTCGTGTTCGGCGGCGTGCTGGGTGTTCTCGCCGCGAGCGCCGCGACCGTGCTCTTCGCCGTCTACCTGGTGATGGTGTGGCGAGCGAAGCAGAGCACCCCGGACGCATCGTGCGCGTGCTTCGGCGAGCGCAAGCCCATCACCACGCGCACGCTGCTGCGCAACGCCTGGCTGGTGCTGATGGCGGCGTTCGCCGCCGTGGGCGTCGGCTCGACGCCGCCACTGGGCGGGGTCGCCGCGGTGGCGACGTGGCTGTGGCCCTGGACTCTGGGCCTCGCCGCCGTCGCCGTGACGTTCGTGCTGGTGAATCAGCCGGGGGCACCCGAGGTCGTGACCGCTGCTCCCGCGGGGATCGCCGACGAGGAGCTGGGGGAGTACCTCCGCACCCGCACGCCGGCTGTGCCGGTCACGCGTGGCGACGGTGCCGTCATGAACCTGCGGGCGCTGTCGATGGAGAAGCCGATCCTGCTGCTCTCGGTGTCGGAGACCTGCGGCTCGTGCACGCCGGTGATCGAGCGCGCCGACGCCTACCGTGAGCTGCTGCCCGAGGCATCCGTGCAGCTGCTGGTGCGCAGCACGCCGGAGGCGAGTCCGATGGCCAGCGCCACCGAGCCGTTCACGCTGCACGACCCCGACGGGTACGTGCGCGATTCTCTCGAGATGCCGCGCACGCCGAGCGCGGTGCTGCTGGGGGCGGACGGCCTGCTCGCGGGCGGCCCGGTGGTCGGGCATCCCGACATCGAGGAGTTCGTCGCCGACATCTACGAGTCCCTGCACGGCACCCGCCCGGCCGCCTGACCCTCGCTGCGCCCGGTACCGGAGCAGCTCAGTAGGCGCCGTGGGGGCGCAGCAGGGTGCGGACCGTGCGCCAGAGGATGACGAGGTCGCCGGTCAGCGACCAGTTCTCCACGTAGTAGAGGTCGAGGCGGACGCTGTCCTCCCACGACAGGTCCGAGCGACCGCTCACCTGCCAGAGGCCCGTGATGCCCGGCTTGACGAGCAGACGACGCTGCGCGAAGTCCTCATAGTTCTGCACCTCGCGCATCAGCGGCGGACGAGGGCCGATCAGCGACATGTCGCCGCGCAGCACGTTCCACAGCTGCGGCAGCTCATCCAGGCTGAACCGCCGCAGAACGCCGCCCACCCTGGTCACCCGCGGGTCGTCACGCATCTTGAACAGCACGCCGTTGCCGTCCGAGAACGCCAGCAGGTTGGAGAGCATGTCCTCGGCATCCGGCACCATCGACCGGAACTTCAGCAGCCGGAAGCGCCGGCCGTCCAGCCCGATGCGCTCCTGAACGAACAGGGCGGGCCCGCCGTCTGTGCGCACCGCGAAGGCGATCGCCAGCAGCAGCGGCGAGAGCACCAGCAGCGCGAGCGCTGAGACGCACACGTCGAACGCGCGCTTGGTGGCGTACCGCATGCCGGTGAACTCCGGATAGTCCACGTGGATGAGTGAGAGTCCCGCGACCGGGCGGGCGTGGATGCGGGGCCCGGCGATGTCCGTCAGCGCGGCGGCGACGATCAGGTCGATGCTGCGCGTCTGCAGCTCCCAGCCGAACTGACGCAGCCGTGGGGGCGAGATCAGGTCGGACCCGCTGTAGACCACGGCATCCGCGCCCACCGCCTCCAGGGCGGGAAGCATGCCGTCGAGGTCGCCGATCACGGGGATGCCCGGGAGGAGCAGTCCGTGGCCGCGTTCGGTGACCGCGCCGATGATCTCGTAGCCCGCGGTGTGGTCGCGCTGCACCTCCCGCGCGATGTGCACTGACTTGGCGTGCTCGCCGACGATCACGATCCTCGTGAGGAAGCGGCCCTGCGAGCGCTGCGCGCTGAGCCAGCCGCGCCACATCCAGCGGCCCGCGATCAGCAGGAGCAGTCCCACCGGAAGCGCGAGCAGCAGATACGCGCGCGCCACCTCGATGTGCAGCAGGAAGGCGGCGATCGTCAGGATGCCGAAGGTGCGGATGCTGGCATCGGCGATGCTGCGGTACTCCTGCGTGCCGTTGCCGACCGTCTTCGGATCGCGGGTGCCGTGCAGGCGGAGCCCGACGAGCCACGCGACGGCGAACACCGCCGAGACGAGCGTGTACGCCAAGGTGAAGCTGCTGCCGCTGAAGCCCGGGATGTACAGGCTGGCGGAGTCCTCACCGAAGCGCAGGAACTGCGCGCCGAAGACCGCCACCACGACGATGATCGCGTCCGTGACGACCAGGCGACGACGGTACGCCGCCTGCCACTCCGCGCTTGTCGACGCGGGCGGCGCGAACGCCACCGCAGGCGTCTGACTCGCCTCTCCTATCGCACCCCAGTGCGCACCCCATGGCTCGGATACGGCCACGATCCCTCCCCAGAGGATTTCGTCTCACGCGCAGCGCACACGACGGATCGTGCACCCAGCGCTTCATCGCTGCCCCAGCAAGCGACGTCATCCTCCTCCCACAGGAGGACTGTCTGCAGTCTAAGCCGTCAAACCCCAGACGTACAGCCCCGGATATATCGGTCTGCGCCGAACCCTCAGAGACCGCTCCATCGGCCGACCGGCCAGAGGATCGCGACGGCCTTCCCGACGATGTCCTCGCGTTTCGCCCAGCGATAACAGGTGGCCGCATCGGCGTCCGGAGCCCGGCAGGGGTACGCGCCGTCGGCGGAGTTCGAACGGTGGTCGCCCAGCACCAGATACGAGCCGGCGGGCACGGTCACCTCGGGCAGGCAGCGGAGCGAGGCCGGAGTGGTGGTGCAGTCCAGAGAGCCCGGTGTGAAGGGGATGTCCTCGAACACGTACGGCTCGTCGAGGGGTTCGCCGTCGACCAGCAGCCGGCCCTCGGCGTCGCAGCAGGAGACGGTCTGGCCCGGCCCCGCGATGACCCGCTTGATGAGGGTGTGCGGACCGGAGGGTCCGAATCCCGTGACCTCACCGATCCAGCGCAGCACCCCTTTGAGCGGACCGTCGTCGGCGCTGCCGTCCGGACCCCAGGTCTGGTCCGCATCGAACACGACGATGTCGCCCGTGCTGGGGCCCCCACCCACGAACGCGAGCCGGTTGACGAGCGCCCGATCACCGGGGGTGAGGGTCTGCTCCATGGAACCCGACGGCACAGCGTAGGGCTTCGCCACGAACGACAGCACCGCCCCGACCACCACGAACGCCAGGATCAGGTGGAACCACGTGCTGCCCGTGATCCGCCGCCACAGTGGGCGGGGGGCAGGGGATGCGTCGTCTGCGGAGGTCACGCATACAGCATGCCCCACCTTGCTGATCGACTCCGGGAGTGGACGCCGATCGCCGGCGAGGTCGCATCTTCGTGCGTTCAGTGTCGCGGAATGGCCCATGCGGGTCTATGCTGTCCCGAACGAACGCTGACGGATGGGGCCGGGCGTGTCGAGGATCTGGGGAGGTCCGTCATGGGGAATCTGATCGACGTCGCCGCGGTCATGCGGCAGCTGGGGCCGGGCTCGGAGAAGCCCGAGGCGGTATGCCGCCATCGCAGCACGCTCGCGACGAGCTACACCTTCGATGGGGGCGCGCGCTGGTCGTGGCGACGGCAGCCGACGGGGCGGGACGCACTGGCGGGGCTCGTGTTCGTCGACGTCCCTGTCACGGTCGACGGCGACCTGGGCGAGGAGCGCGCCGAGGTCGGGAGCGCCGTGTTCCTGCATCCGCATCGCGACCTGCACCTTTCGGCTCAAGCCCGCGGCAAGGCCGTCGGGGTCTGGCTGCCGTGGGACTCGCTGCTCGAGGTCGAGACGGGCGTTCAGTCGCCCCGGCAGGTGCTGACGCCGACGCCGCTGACCGTCGGGCTGCGGGCCTTCCTGACCTCTCTGCTCGTGCAGCCGTCGGACGCGACGCCGTACACCGACTATCTGGTGGAGCGCGTGCTCGCCGAGATGGCGTTCGGCGCGCTGCTCGAGTCGGTGCCGAAGAACGTGGCAGGCGCTCGCGAGGACAGGCCCATCGACCGAGCCCGTTCGCTGATGCTGATGCGCCGTGCGGAGGGGGAGTTCGGCGTCGCCGAGCTCGCGCAGGAGATGCACATGTCGACTCGCCACCTGCAGCGGATGTTCGCGGCGGAGAACAGCTCGCCGGCTGATGAGCTGCGTGGCATGCGCATCGATCTCGCCAACGAGCTGCTCGGTGACCCGGCGTACGACTCGCTGAGCATCAGCGAGATCGCAATGCATGCAGGTCTTCGCACGCCGTCGGCGCTCCGGCGCGCATTCGCCGGCCGCGGACTCCCGCTTCCGGCTCGCGCCCGGAGTGAGCGGATGACGGTGGGCTGAGGCCCCGGGCGAAGAGATCCGCTTTGCGACAGGACTCGTGAAAAGTGCGACAGGCGCGTTGAGCGCTCTCCCCGGCGCTCAGATCATCGATGGTGTGCGGCCCTGAGAAGCCGCCCGACACCACTGGGTACTGCTTGTTGAGGGGAAACACAGCAAATGAATGAGAACACCACCGCGCGAGCACCGCGCACGATCGACCGCCGTACGGTCGTCAAGGGAGCCGCGTGGTCGGTTCCCGCCATCGCCGCCGCCGTCGCCATGCCGCTGGCATCGGCCTCGGGAACGCCTGAATGCCCGGGCTGCATGAAGGCAGGTGTAGGCGCCTTCACGCTGGCCGGCGTCGCAGCCAGCAGCCGTGCCACCCTTGCGTTCGCCGCGCCGGTGATCCTCGATGCAACTGACTGCGGCACGCTGATCGGCAACATCTTCGACTTCAAGCCGGCGTTCACCTACATCGTGACCAGCGCGACTCTCGCGATGAGCGATGGCGCGACCTACAACTCGCTGATCGGCCTCGCTCCTGGTGCCGGCGTGCTGGGAGCGGTCGGGGCGATGGCTGCCGCCTTCTCGTTCACGAACGTGCGGGTGGACCCGAGCAACACCCGCACGGGCTTGCCGCGAACCAAGCCCGTCTCGCTGACCGTCCAGATCAACGTGACGTTCAAGTGGGGCCTGGGCGTGGAGCTGCTCTGCCCCGTGACTCTCGTGTACGACCTCTCGTCGGCCGTCAACGTGTCGGTCCTTGCCGCGGGTATCGGTGCCGTCAGCTACACGGGTTTCACCGCCGCAGCCTGACCCAGCATCCGCGTCAGACGACGGGACTCCTTCTCCGGAAGGAGTCCCGTCGCTCATTCATGCCCGGATGTCGCCAGGGAACGCCTGTCGGCGCGGCATCCGACTGCTAGATTCGAAGGCATTATTGCGTCGTACGGACTGAGGGGTGCACGCGCGCATGGAGTTGAGGGACTACCTGCGGATCTTCCGCGCACACTGGCTGGGCATGCTGGCCGTCATCGTGGGCGCCGTCGTGCTCGCCTTCGGCTGGACGCTGACGCAGCCCAAGGTGTACACCGCCGACGCAACTGCTCTCGTGCGGACGACGGGCGGAGATGAGCTGGGGACGGTCAGCCTCGGCAACAGCATCGCCTCGCAGCGTGTCAAGACCTACGTCGAGATCGGGCAGAGCCGCTCGGTCGCCGACCGCGTGATCACGGAGCTCGACCTGGCGAAGTCGCCCGACTCGCTGATCAACCAGGTCAGCATCACGAACCCGATCGACACCACCTCGCTGAAGGTGACGGCGAACGGCTCGAGCCCGGAGCAGTCCCGCGATCTCGCCGAGGCCTGGGTGCGCGCGATGATCGCCGAGGTCAACAAGATCGAATCCGGCGATCCTGACAAGACCGGCTCGGTGTTCCTCAGCGCGGTCGATTCGGCCCGCCTTCCCAGCAGCCCCTCCTCGCCCAACACCAAGCTCGCACTCGCGATCGGCGCCCTCGTGGGCCTCGCCCTCGCGATCGGCTACGGCCTGCTGCGCTACACCCTCGATCGCCGCATCCGCGATGTCGCCGCGGTGGAGCGCGAGACCGGCGTCGCGGTGGTGGGCACCGTCCCGGAGGAGAAGTCGTTCACCGCTGACGACCGTCTCATCCCGTTCGACGGCGGCAACTCCGCCAACAGCTCCAAGTCGCACCTGTTCGCGATCGCCGAGGCGATGCGCGAGCTGCGCACCAACATCCAGTTCATGGACGTCGACAACCCGCCGCGGGTGATGGTCATCACCAGCCCGCTTCCGGGTGACGGCAAATCGACCACCGCCTCGAACCTGGCGATCACCCTCGCCTCCAGCGGCCAGAAGGTCGTCCTGATCGACGGCGACCTGCGTCGTCCCATGATCGACACGGTCTTCGGCCTGCCCAAGGGCGCCGGCCTCTCCGACGTGCTGGCCGGGCGTGCCGAGCTGGCCGATGTCGCGCACCGCGTCGGCGGCAACGGGCGGCTGCTGGTCATCGGAGCGGGCAAGATCCCGCCGAACCCGAGCGAGGTGCTCGGCTCCGCGCGCATGAAGGAGCTGCTCGAGGCGATCTCCCGCGAGGCGATCGTGATCATCGACGCCCCGCCGCTGATCCCCGTGACCGACGCCGCCGTCCTCGCCCACAGCACCGATGGCGCGATCGTCGTCGCCACCGTCGGCAAGACCACCTTCGAGGTGCTCGGCAAGGCGCTCAGCAACCTCGAGCGCGCCGGCGCCCGTGCCCTGGGCATCGTGCTCAACCGCGTCCCGCGGCGCGGAAGCGGCGCCGCCTATTACGGCTACCAGTACCACGGCGACTACTACCGCGTGGAGAAGCCTGAGGACGAAGCCGACCAGCTGCTCGCGAGCACGCCGACCAGCGAGCCCGTGCGCAGTGAGCCGGCGGCACGCGATGATGACGGGGCTCCGCTGCGCAGAAGCACGCATCGCGCGTCATGACGGCGGACCTGGTCGTCGACGTGCTCGGCCTGCGCGTCCTGATCGAGCCCGGGGACGCTCTCGACGCCGCACACCACAAGCGGCTCCGCGCGGCATGGAGCGGTGCGATCAGTGCGGATGCGGCGACGACGTCCGATCTGACCGTGTCCTTCAACGCTGAGGCATCCTTCGACCAGGGGATGGAGCAGCTGACGGTCGACGTGACGCTCGCGGCGCTGGAAGCCCTGCGGGGACGCGCGCTGATGTTCCATGCGGCGGGTGTGGCGGACGCCGAGGGGCGCGTCGTCGCGTTCGTCGGCCCCTCCGGGCGCGGCAAGACGACCCTCAGCCGGGCGCTGGGACGTCGGTTCGGCTACGTGTCCGACGAGACCGTCGCCGCGGACGAGTCCCGGTCCGTGCACCCGTACCGCAAGCCGCTGTCCGTGGTTCGCAAGGACCTCCCCAAGGAGCAGGTCTCGCCCGTCGACGCAGGGCTGCTCCCGGTGCCCGCTGTGCCGCTGCGGCTCGACGGACTCGTGCTGATCGACCGTGATCCGGAGCTCGACGCCCCGCAGCTGAGCACCGTGCCGCTGGCCGAAGCGCTGCCCGAACTGGTGACGCAGATGAGCTACCTGCGCGACCACCCCGCCCCGCTGCAGTCGATCGCCCGCCTGTGCGATGCGGTCGGGGGCGTGCGGATGCTGCGCTATCCCGACGCCGAGACCGTGCCCGCCATCATGCCTGAGATCCTCGGCGCAGAACCCGCCGCATCCGAATGGCATCCGCTGGCTCTGCCGGCCGCGAGCGGTCCGTACGGCGTCGCGCAGGCGCGGGACGCCATCCGATCCGACGACTACCTGATCGTGATGGTGGAGTCCGAGCTGAAGGTTCTCGACGGCATCGCGCCCGTCATCTGGCAGGCGGCAGCCGACGGCGCCGATCTCGACGGCATCATCGCCGCCGTGCTGGACGCGCACGGCGAGCCTCCGACGGGTGCGGCGCGGCAGATCGTCGAGGACGCCGTGGACGAGCTCGTCGTCGCCGGCGTGCTCAGTCGCGACTGATCCGCCGGCGCTCCGGCATCCGCTCAGTCGACGGCGGGCAGGCGCCCGCGCTCGCTCAGGCGCCGCGCTCGGCGTTGCGTAGCTCGACGGGTGCGGGGGAACCCTCGGCGTGCAGCGCCCGACGCAGCTGCAGGGCGGACGTGAAGCCCGCATAGCGTGAGATCTCCTCCACCGTCAGGCCCGTGTACAGCGGGTTGCGCAGCATCGACTCCGCGAGTTCGATGCGCATCCGGCGCAGCATGTCTCCCGGTCGGAGACCGGCTCCCGCGAAGGCGCGCTGCAGCTGCCGTGGGGAGATGTGCAGCTCGGCGGCGAGCTGAGGGGTGGAGAAGTTCGGGTCCTCACGGTGCATCAGCATGATCGAGCGGGCGCGTTCCACGAGCGAGCTGGGGCGAGGGCTCGTCTCGATCGACTGCTGCTCCACCAGCGCGCCGAACAGCATCTCGGCGACGAGGCGCTCGATCGCGTACTGCGACATGGACGATCCCTCGTCCCCGTGGCGCACGACGGCCTGTGCGAAGGTGCGGAAGCCGATCGTGAGCGGCGAGGAGTGCAGCACGGCGGCATCCGGGGTCCTGCCCTCGGTGAACTCCTGCAGCAGTCGCTCCGGCACCCACACCGCCAGCACATCAGAGCCCGGCTCCCACTCCAGGCTCTGCTCGGCGTCGGGCGGAAGGAACAGGCCGAGGGGCGCAGGACCGGAGGGAGCAGCATCCGCGGTCGGCACCTTGCGGCCGTCTCCAGGGAAGAGCACCACCGTGCTGCGCCGCGTTCCCACCTCGATCGGCGACCAGCGCCAGGCCGTCTCCCTGGCCCGATGCCAGGTCATGGTGATCGACCGGAACGAGCGCGCGGCGACCAGCCCTGCGACGTGGGTGGGAATGCCCAGGTGCGCAGAGATCAACGAGGTGACGCTGGAGGATGCCATTGGGGGGAGGATGCAGTCCGGTTGCCATGCACGCCACCGGGGGTGTGACGCGCACAGGCGCTAGGCTACCAAGCGTGACGGGGTGGGGGAGCGCATCGGTGCGCATCGGCGACGATGTGGCCTGGACCGCGGACGAGTCTCGCGTCGTCGCACTCGACCTCGCGCAGCCCGGCGCAAGCCCTCTGGTGCTGGAATCCACCTCGGCCGTCATCTGGGAGGAGATCGCGATCCGCGGTCCGATCCAGGTGGACGAGCTCCTGGGACTGCTCGCTCAGGCGTTCGATGTGCAGGTCGACGAGATCCGCCCCGACGTCGACAGCCTGCTCGCCGAACTGAGATCACGTCGGCTGCTGGCCGACTGAGTCGAACGCGCGGCGCGCTGCGTCGGTATGGTCGGAGAGAGAAGGGGGGTGACGTGGCGACTGTCATGAATTTCGCGCTGGGCGAGGCGAACGAGCTCGCGCACGCCATGATGGCGCGGATCGGCCGCGACCACGGCATCCGCACCCTGTCGATCAAGGGGCTGGTGGCCGATCGCTACGGCCTGCGTCGGCCACGGGTCGCCGCCGATGCCGACGTGATCATCGACCCCGCCCGCTTCGACGAGTTCTGCCGGCTGCTGCGCGACTACGGCTGGCATCTGCGCGTGGAGCGCGAGGTGCCCTCGCTGCTCGGACCGCATTCGGTCACGCTCATCCGCGACGACTGGCCGAACGACATCGACGCGCATGTGCGGTTCCCGGGATTCTTCGCCGACGACCAGACCGTCTTCGAGCGGCTGTGGAGCACGCGCTCGACCATGGAGGTGGCGCACTGCGAGGTGACGGTGCCCTCGCGGGCCGCGAGCGCCGTCATCGCCGCACTGCACGCCGTGCGCTACACCAAGTCCGTGCGCCACGCCGGCGAGCTGGAGCGCGTCGCGGAGCTGCTCATCGATGACTTCTCGGATGCCGAGCGCGAGGAGTTCCTCGACGTCGCATGCGTCGGAAGGGCGCAGTGGGTGCTGCGTGAGCTGTTCGACCTCGTCGGGCGCCCCTACGAGATGGATGCCGCGCCGCGCCAGATGCAGCTATGGGAGACCAACCGAGCGACCGTGGAGGACGGCGCGGCCGTCTCCTGGCTGAGCACGCTGCGCTCGGTGCCGCTGCACCGCAAGCCGGCCGTCCTCGCGCGCGCTCTGTGGATCTCACGCGAGGAGATCCCGCGCAACGACGTGAATCGACTGCCGACGATGCGCGAGGCGTGGGCGCACCGGATGCTGCGCTGGAGGCGCGGCGGCATCGCCCTGTGGCACTACGCCCGCTGGCGCCGCTGACCGATCCTGGGTGTCAGGCCAGGGCGATGCGGACGACCCGCTCCACCTGGGCCAGGGCGGGAAGCAACTGCGCTGCGGACTGCTCGTACACCTCGAGGGACTGTCGGTACGGGTCGATCACGTCCTCGTCGCCGACGGCCCGCGGCGCGACGCCGCGCTGATCGGCGACGGCCTGCACCAGCACGCCGAAACGGGACCGCGGGTTGCCCGCGCTGCGTGCGATGCGCCGCAGCACGCCGTCGTCGAGCGAGGCGGCCAGACGCGCGAACTCGCGCACCGTGAACGTGCTGTGCATGCGACGAGGGGTGAGTTGCATGGCGGCGGTGCTGTGCTGAGCCGTCATGGTCAGGATCAGATCCGCGTCGTTCATCAGCGTCTCGGACAGCAGGCGCGCGCGATGCGCGGCGGTGCGCTCCGGTGAGACGCCGTTTCGCTCGGCGAGCGTGCGCGCCTCGTTCGGCATCCCGTACCCGACGAGTGCCTGAGTCCCCGCGCTGTGCACGCGGAGATCGAGGTCGGCGAGTCGCGTGGCCAGCACGGTCTCGGCCAGGGGCGAGCGGCAGATGTTGCCGGTGCACACCGTCATGATGTTCGGCTGCACGTCGGGGACGTCCTCGTGGGTGCTCGCGAACAGTGCGGCCAGGGAGAACTCGGATCCAGCGGTCATGGTCGTCTCCTGGGGTCTCGGCGACCGCCCGTCGGAGTCGAGGGCCGGCAGCGGCGTTTCGGGGTCCGCACGCAGCAGGCGACGCTCACGGCGAGTCCTCGCCATGGGTGCGTCGATTCCGCTGCCTGGCCTCCCCAGAAGGCCGCGATCCTCAGATCGATGCATCCTCACACTCTAGCCGCGGCTGCTTTCCCAGCCACCATCGATTCCGGGATCCGACGCGGCGGGTGGCGAGCGCGTCGAGCGAGGACGGGTCAGCGCAGCGGGAGCGTCGACTCCATTCCGGACTGCTCGATGTACCGCAGCAGCACCCCCTCGCGCAGCGCCCACGGACACACCTCGAGTTCGTCGATGTCCAGCATCTCCATCGCGGTGAGCAGGCACACCGCCGCCGCCGTGATCTGGAACGTGCGGTCCGGCGTGATCCCGGGGAGCTCCTGCCGAGCGGATGCCGGGATGCGGGCCAGGCGCGGCACCCAGGATGCCAGCGACGCGCGCGGGAGCAGCATCCGCTCCGACCCGGACCAGCCGCGCGTCGGATAGCCGACCAGCCGTGCCAGTGACCGGATCGCCTTCGACGTGCCGACGACGTGGTCGGGATCGGGGAGCACGCGGAAGCTCTCGACGATCGGCGCCAAAGTGCTCTCGGCGTGCGCCCGCAGCACGGCGACGCGCTCCTCACCGGGTGGGTCGTCGCTGAGGAACCGCAGCGTCATGCGGCCGGCGCCGAGGGGAGCGGATGCCGAGACCTCGGGCAGTTCGTCCTCGCCGGCGGCGAACTCGAACGAGCCGCCGCCGATGTCGAGCAGCATGAGCCGCCCCGCCGACCAGCCGAACCAGCGCCGCACGGCGAGGAACGTGAGTTCGGCCTCCATCTCTCCGGTCAGCACCTGCAGCGGCTGACCGAGCCGCGCCTCGATGCGGGTGATGACCTCCGCGCCGTTGGCTGCCTCGCGCACCGCGCTGGTGGCCGTGGCGATCAGCGTGTGCAGGTCGTCGGCGTCGGCGACCCGACGAGCCTGATCGACGGCATCCTCCAGAGCCTGCACTCCCTCGGGGCTGATCGCGCCCTCGGGTGTGAGGTAGCGCATGAGGCGCAGCACCGTCCGGTCGCTCGTCGTCGCCAGCGGGCGTCCACCGGGGTGGATGTCGGCCGCCAGCATGTGGACGGTGTTGGAACCGATGTCGAGGACTCCCAAGCGCACGGCACGAGATTACTCGTGCGAGGGCGCCGCGACATCCCTCTCCGATCGCCGCGACATCCGCTGTTCACCCGACGGATACGATGTAACCCGTGACCGCCGCCACCAACCTGCCGCTGTCCCAGTACCGCGAGATCGACCGCGCCGATTGGGCGCGCCTGTCGGCAGGTCTCGATCAGCCGCTCAGCGAGACCGAGGTCGTCGGCATCCGCGGCATCGGCGACCGGCTGAACCTCGACGAGGTTCGCGAGGTCTACATGCCGCTGAGCCGCCTGCTCAGCCTGTACGCGTCGTCGATCCGCAAGCTCGGCGCCGCGACCAGCGAGTTCCTGCAGGAGGACGACTCCACCACGCCGTTCGTGGTGGGCGTCGCCGGCTCCGTGGCGGTCGGCAAATCGACCATCGCGCGGCTGCTGCGCGAGCTCATGAGCCGCTGGCCGGGGACGCCGCGGGTCGAGCTCGTCACCACTGACGGCTTCCTGTATCCGAACGCAGAACTCGAGCGTCGCGGGCTGATGGACCGCAAGGGCTTCCCCGAGTCCTACGACCGTCGTGCGCTGATCTCGTTTCTCACCGAGGTGAAGAGCGGGGCGGCCGAGGTGCGCGCGCCGTTCTACTCTCACATGCGGTACGACATCGTGCCCGACGCGCACGTCGTCGTGCGCAGCCCCGACGTGGTGATCGTGGAGGGGCTGAACGTGCTGCAGCCGCCGCCCGCTCCGAACGATGTGGCCGTCAGCGACCTGTTCGACTTCTCGATCTACGTCGACGCCGACTCCAAGCACATCGAGCGCTGGTACATCGATCGCTTCCTCGCGCTGCGCAAGGGTGCGTTCGCGAACCCGTCGTCGTACTTCAACGTGTTCGCGCACCTCACCGACGACGAGGCGGTGACCACGGCTCTCGGGTACTGGAACGAGATCAACATGCCGAACCTGCTCGAGAACGTCATGCCCACCAAGCACCGCGCGACGCTCGTGCTGCGCAAGGGTGCCGACCACGCGGTCGAGAGCGTGCAGCTG
>Ga0308161_1000794_pt1 | contig 43756 bp, 40 predicted proteins | sample PhyFR2_FD_201034 | JGI IMG/M metagenome (GOLD analysis project Ga0308161, IMG submission 201034) | Phyllosphere microbial communities from UC Gill Tract Community Farm, Albany, California, United States - DLSLF.R2 | ecosystem: Host-associated > Plants > Phyllosphere > Unclassified | place: USA...
CCATGTCGGGCACCGCGAGTTCGGCCACGGCGGCCTCGTCGCGCACCACCTTGGCGAAACGCGGACCTTCTCCGGCCTCGAAGCTCAGGCCCAGGCCCATCGCGTCGGGAATGGTCAGGATGTCGCTGAACAGGATGGCGGCATCGAGCGGAAAGCGCTCGAGCGGCTGCAGCGTGACTTCGGTGGCGTAGTCCACATTGGTGGCCAGGCCCATGAAGCTGCCGGCCTGGGCGCGCGTGGCCTTGTATTCCGGCAGGTAGCGGCCGGCCTGGCGCATGAGCCACAGCGGCGTGTAATCGGTGGCCTGGCGGCGGCAGGCGCGCAGGAAAGTGTCGTTTTGGAGGGGGGCAAAAGACATGGGCTCACTCACATAGGACTTGGCCGCAGCGCGTCGCCCGCCGCAACGGCTCATGCGGCGGCAGCGCCGGCGTCTGGCCAGGATCATGCCTGGTCAGGCAGTCAACAGGGGATTCGGGCAATCGAGCAGTTTAACGGATCGCGGATTTCACAGCGCTTGCCTGGGACGCGCCAGCCTGCAGGCCGCGGCGCGAGCTTGCGGCAAAATGGTCCGGTCCTTGCGTCTTCAACCACTGCCTGGGGGCTTGAAATGGAAATGTTCGCAGCGCTGCCGGAAACGCTCAACGTGCCGGCCTTCCAGAGCTTCACGCTGGCGATCCTGCTGTTCTTCATCGGGCAGAAGGTCAGCCAGCGCTCGACGCTGCTGCGGCGCTACAGCATTCCCGAGCCGGTGGTCGGCGGTTTCCTGTGCGCCTGCGTGGTGGGCGCGGCCTACCTCGCGTTGGGAGTGCGCATCGCGTTCGATCTCGACGTGCGCGAGATGCTGCTGCTGTATTTCTTTGCCGCCATCGGGCTCAAATCGGATCTGCGTACCTTGCGCGACGGCGGCCGGCCGGTACTGTGGCTGCTGGGCCTGGCCTCGGTCTTCATCCTGCTGCAGAACCTGCTGGGCATGGGCGTGGCGGGCCTGTTCGGCCTTGATCCACGCGCCGGCCTGATGACCGGCTCGATCTCGCTGACCGGCGGCATCGGCACCACGCTGGCCTGGGGGCCGGAGTTCGTCACGCGCCTGGGCATCTCCAACGCGGTCGAGCTCGGCATGGCCAGCAACATGGTGGGCTTGTTCGTGGCCTGCACCATCGGCGGGCCCGTGGCCAGCTACCTGATGCGCCGGCACGGGCTGAACGGCGGTGTGGGCACGCTCGACGTGGGCGTCAAAGCCGAGCAGGCCAGCGTCCCGCTGGATTACATGGGCGTGCTGCGCGCGCTGCTCTGGCTCAATCTGGCATTGATGCTGGGCGAAGTGATCACGCCGCTGTTCCACCAGGCCGGGCTGCAGTTGCCGATGTTCGTCGGCTGCCTGCTGTCTGGCATGCTGCTGCGCAACCTGCTGGGCCGCTGGATGGTCGGCGGCCCCGGCAACAGCCAGTACTGGCAAGGCATCCGCCAGGGCCTGGCGCTGATTTCCGATATCTGCCTGGGACTGTTCCTGACCATGGCGCTGATGGGCGTGCAGCTGTGGATGCTGAACGGCGTGCTGGGTTTCGTGCTCTCGGTGCTGGTGCTGCAGGTGGCGCTCACGGTGGCCTTCACGCTGTGGGTGGTGTTCCGCTGCATGGGCAGCGACTACGAGGCGGCCGTGATCTGTGCGGGTTTCGGCGGCATCGCGCTGGGCTCGACGGCCACGGCCATGGCCAACATGACCGCGGTCACGCAACGCCATGGCGCGGCCCACCGGGCCTTCATCGTGATGCCGCTGGTCTGCGGGTTCTTCATCGATATCGTCAATGCGCTGGTCATCCAGTGGATGCTCCGCTGAGCCATGCCGCGGCCTGCGACACGCAACTGTCATCGCAGCATCACGTTCCTGTCATCTCGCGGGCCAAGAATGCGTAGCGTGAGCCGGGACTGAAAAAAAGGGGAGTGACGCGGTTACCCGTCACCCACCCGATCCCTCCCGGTATCACGCCAATTCACTGCAGCGCGACAGGGAGGATGTATGGACGACAACCTGCAAGCCATGCCGGCCGGAGACTGGGCATCGACCCTTTCGGCCTATGTTCCCCCGCCGCTTCCCGCGCTGCTGCGCCCCCGTACCGAGCCACGCTCGCCCACCCGGCTGGTCGTGCAGTGGGCGCGCCACCAGGACGAAGTGCGCGCCGCCCAGCGCCTGCGCCACCAGGTGTTCGTGCAGGAGATGGGCGCGCGCCTGCCGGCGCCGCTGGCAGGCCACGACATCGACCATTTCGACGACTACTGCGAGCATCTGCTGGTGCGCGATCCGGCCAGCGATGCCGTGATCGGCACCTACCGGCTGCTGACGCCTGCCGAAGCGCGGCGCGCGGGCGGCCTGTATTCGGACAACGAGTTCGACCTCGCGCCCATCGCGGCCTGGCGCCCGCGGCTCGTGGAACTGGGCCGCAGTTGCGTGCATGCCGACTGGCGCAACGGCGCGACGATCCTGGCGCTGTGGGGCGCGCTCGCCGAATTCATGCAGCGCAACCGGCTCGAAGCCATGCTGGGCTGCGCCAGCATGCCGATGTACCACCCGGGCCTGGCGTATGGCGAGGGCGCGGCGAACATCTGGCAGCAGTTGCGCACGCGCTACCTGGCCGCGCCGGAAATGCAGGTCCAGCCCTATACCGCGCTGCCGCTGCCGGCAGAAGGCCGCGGCACGCCGGGCGCCGCCGATGTGCAGGCGCCGGCATTGATCCAGGGCTATCTGCGCATGGGCGCCAAGCTGCTGGGCGCGCCGGCCTGGGACCCGGATTTCCAGACCGCCGACCTGCCGCTGATGGCGCGCATCGAGGACCTCCCGGCACGCTACCGCCGTGCGCGCGACTGAGACCTCATTCCTCGTCGGCTTCTTCCGGGCGCGTGAACAGCAGCCCCAGTGCCGACAGGCTCAGCAGGAAGACGACGAACATGTAGAGCGCGGTGGCCAGTGCCAGGCTGATGCTGAAAATCCATTGCCAGGTATTGCAGATGTTGCCCGCGCCGTACATCGCATGGCATTGCTCGACATGCGGCATGTGCAGGTACCAGGCCACGGCCCACAGCGAGAGCACGCCGACCAGCAGCACGCCGCGCCAGCCCGAGCGCGTGGACACCAGCGCCACCAGGGCAATCGAGACCGCCGTGCCCCACACCAGCATCAGCGACCAGCTCACGCCCGGCCAGCGCGCCAGCAGCTCCTGGAATCCGGCCAGCTTGGGCAGGCGGTCGAACGCGTCCAGCAGGTCCCAGACCATGGGCAGCAGCGCGCCGGTGACCGCCAGGCAGGCCACGAGCAGCGCCAGCAGGCCATAGCGCCAGCGCCGCGAGAGACGCGGTTTGGCGCCAAGCGCGGAAGCATCGTGGTTCGGGGGGGAAGGGTGGCGCACTGCAGCGGTCATGAAAACCTCCTTGTGGACAACGCCGGAACCCCTCCGGCGCACTGCAGCAGGCTGCAGCGTGCCTTCAGTCTAGGCCGCCTGTCCGTTGTGCGCCAGTAGGCCGGCGCTGACGCCGCGGCCCGGTGCAGCGGTCGCGGCCATGCCGGAGGGGGTAAGTCCCTAGAGCGTCTGCAGCGCCGCGTGCACTTCGGCCGGCGACAGCAGCTCGGTCATGACCTGCGGCGGCTTGCCCGGCGCATAGAGCACGTAGACCGGCACGCCGCTGCGGCCCAGCGCGGCCAGCGCGGCGGTGATGGCCGGGTCGCGCCGCGTCCAGTCGGCGCGCAGCAGCGCCACGCCGCGCGCGGCAAAGTCGGCGCGGACTTCATCGCGGTTGAGCGTGGTGTGCTTGTTGACCTGGCAGGTCACGCACCAGGCAGCGGTGAAATCGACGAAGACCGGCGTGCCCGCGGCCGTGAGGCTGGCCACGCGCTCGGCCGACCAGGGCTGCCAGTCGCCGGCGATGGCCGCCTGCGGGCTTTCGGCGGCCGCGGCTCGGGTGATGTGCGGGCCGATGGCGCTGCCGAGCCACAGCGTGCCCAGCAGCATCAGGCCGCCCAGCAGCCAGCGCGTCTTGCCGGCCAGCGTGAGCGCCCAGACCAGCGCGCTGAGCGCCACCAGCAGCACCAGCAGCGCGCCCGCGCCGTCGATGCCGCTTTGCTGGCCCAGCACCCAGACCAGCCACGCCACCGTGGCAAACATCGGAAACGCCATCGCGCGGCGGAAGGTTTCCATCCAGGCACCGGGCCGCGGCAGCCAGCGCACCAGCGCCGGCACCCAGCTGGCCAGTACATAGGGCAGCGCCATGCCCACGCCCAGCGCCGCGAACACCGTCAGCGCCTGCGCGGCCGGCATGTCGATGGCCAGGCCCAGCGAGGCGCCCATGAACGGCGCGGTGCAGGGCGAGGCAATGGCCACGGCCAGCACGCCCGAGAGAAAGGACTCGGCCACGGGATGGCGCAGCTGGGCGCCGGCCCAGCGCTGCGGCAGCATGCGGCCGAACTCGAACATGCCGGCCAGGTTCAGCCCGAGCAGCGTGAACAGCGCCGCCATGGCCGCGACCAGGCCGGGCGACTGCAGCTGGAAACCCCAGCCCAGCTGTTGGCCGGCCGCGCGCAACGCGAGCAGCAGGCCGCCCAGCGCCAGGAACGACAGCAACACGCCGGCGCCATAGGCCAGGCCGTTCAGGCGCTGCAGGCGCTGGTTCTGGCCATGGCGCGCAAAGCCGACGATCTTGATGGCCAGCACCGGGAATACGCAGGGCATGAGGTTGAGGATCAATCCGCCCAGCAGCCCGCCCAGCAGCGCGAACCAGAGGCTGGCGCCGCCCGGTGCGGGCGCCGTGGCCGGCGCCTGCTGCGCATTGGCGGCCAGGGCCGCGGCCAGCGCCGGCGAGACGCCGGCCACAGGCACGCTGTCCCAGCGGCCCTCGACCTTGGCCACGCTGCGCCAGCCCACCGGGCCGTCGCCCTGCGCCGCCGCGGGTGCGACCACCAGCGGCAGTTCGGCCGGCGTTTCGCCACGCATGGCCGACAGCGGCCAGTCGGCGGTCCATGCCGCGCCGTCCCAGGCCTGGGTCCAGCCGCTGCCCGGCAGGGCGGCATGCTCCAGCACTTCGGGGGTCTCGGGAAACAGCGCCAGGTCCTGGCCGCGCAGCGCCGCGGGCAGGCCTTCGATGCGCAGCTGCAGCCGCTCGCCCGCCACCTTGGCGGTGCTGTGCCCGTCGAGTTGCGCCGGCTGGCGCGCCTGCGCCGCCGCAAACGCCTGCGCATGCAGCGCCGTGGCGCTGCGCACCGGCAGCTGCAGCGTGAAGTTGCCTTCCTCGGGAATGCATTCGACCCGGCAGACCAGCCAGCTTGCATGCAGGCGGATGGTCAGCGTGTCGCCGTCCGGCGCCTGGAAGTCCGAAGCCACCTGGACCGGCACCGGCAGCAGCAGCCGGTCTTCGTAGCCATAGTTGGCCAGCGGTCCGACGCGGATGATCTTGGGCAGCGGCCAGGCAATCGCGCCGGCTTCAAGTCCGGCGGGCAGCTGCCACTCGAGCTGTGTCGGCAGGCCCGAGTCGCCCGGGTTCTTCCAGTAGGTATGCCATTCGGGCTGGTGGGTGATGGACAGTCCGAGCCACAGCGGCTGGCCGGGCGCGACGCCCTCGGGCGCATGCGCCACGAGTTCGGCGCGCACGCGCTCGGTGGTGACAACGGCGCCCGGGCCGCCCAGGCCGCGCAGTTGCAGCGCGCCGGCCTGGGCATGGGTGTCCCGGGCCGCGCCCAGCAGAAGCAGGGCCAGGGCCAGCAGCCAGCCCAAGGTCGGGAAACGGAAGTGGAATCGGTGGTTCATGGTCGCAAGGTGGGAGCCCGGCGCATGCGGTTTGGTTCCGCGCCCGGCCTTGCGATGGTAACGCGCAGGGTATCAGCGCGCCGGAGCCAGCCCCGGCGCGAGTTCGGGCGCCGGCTCGGGCGCCTGGGACTGGCAGCAGACCGGCGACGGCGGCAGCGCGCCGACTTCGGCCGGCGTGGCCAGCTGGTCTTCGGCGGGCTCGAGCATGTGCGCCTGGCGCCAGTTCCCCCAGCGGTAGTAGCCCATCGACATCAGCATCGCGCAGGCCGCGCTGATGGGAAAGCTCCACCAGATCGCGTCCACGCCCCACAGCGGCTGCAGCCACTGCGCCACGGGCAGGCGCACGCCCCACAGCGCGATGCCCAGGATCACCAGCGGCGCCACCACCGCGCCGGTGGAGCGCACCACGCCCGAAAGCACGAAGGTCACGCCGAAGAACAGGAAGGAGCCGATGGCGATGTGGTTCAGATGGCGCGCGGTCTCGAGCGCCGGGCTGCCATCGGGCAGGAACAGCGACAGCACGTAGCGGTCGGCGGCCACCGCGATCAGGATCAGCGTGCCGGTCATCAGCACATTGCACAGCACGCCCGCGCGCGCCGTGGCATCGACGCGCGCCCACAGCCTGGCGCCGACGTTCTGCGCGGCCATCGACGAACAGGCCGCGCCGATGGCCATGGCCGGCATCTGCACATAGGTCCAGAGCTGCAGCGAGGCGCCATAGGCCGAGGACAGCTGCACGCCGTGGCTGTTGACCATGCCCATCAGCATCAGCATGGCCATCGAGATCATCACCATCTGCGCGCCCATGGGCAGGCCCTTGACGATCAGCGCGCGCAGGATGCGGGTGTCGGGCGCGAACAGCCGCAGTTCGGCCGAGCCTATCCACAGCGGGTGGCTGCGCCAGCGCAGCCAGCCCAGCAGCGCCGCAAAGCCGATGCAGTGCGCCACCAGCGTGGCCATGGCCGAGCCGCTGATGCCCATGCGCGGCACCGGCCCCCAGCCGAAGATGAACAGCGGGTTGAGCGCGGTGTCGAGCAGCACCACCAGCAGCAGGAAATAGAACGGCGTGCGCGTGTCGCCCGCGCCGCGCATCACGGCCGAGACGAAGGCAAACAGGTACAGCAGCGGAATCGCCAGGAAGATCACGCGCAGATAGGCCTCGGCCAGCGGCTGGGCCTCGGCCGGCGTGCCCAGCCAGATCAGGATCTGCGCCGAGAACCACCAGCCCAGCGCCGCGATGCCGACCGATGCCGCGCCGAACAGCGTGGCGCTGGTGCCGATCACGCGCTTGGCCTGGGGCAGGTCGCGCGCGCCCATCGACTGGGCCACGAGGATGGTGGCGGCCATGCCGATGCCGAACACCAGCCCGATCAGCGCGAACAGCACGTTGTTGGCGTTGGCCGTGGCGGTGATCGCCGCCTCGCCCAGGAAGCGCCCGACCCAGATCGCATTGATCGAGCCGTTGAGCGATTGCAGCACGTTGCCGGCAAGAATGGGCAGGGAGAAAACCAGCAGGGTCTTGCCGATCGGGCCCTGGGTCAGGTCACGGGTGGTTGAGGATGCCATGCCGCATTGTGCGAGCTTCAACCCGGCTGCGCTGTCAGCCATCTGCACTACCATGGCGGGCATGTCTCCGACTTCCTCCGCATCCCCGCCCCGCTGGCCGTCGCGCTGGTGGGCCCAGGCCTCCGCGCGCGACTTTGCCGCGGCGCAGTCCAACGGGCTGGCCGCCGACACCGTGGCCTTGCTGCCGCTCGCAGCCATCGAGCAGCATGGCCCGCACCTGCCGCTGTCGGTCGACGCGACGCTCGCGCGCGGCGTGCTCGATGCGGCGCTGGCGCTGCTGCCGCCCGAGCTGCCGCTGCTGTGCCTGCCGCCGCAGGACATCGGCCTGAGCATGGAGCACACCGCCTTTGCGGGCACGCTCACGCTGGAGCCTGCGACGCTGATCGCGCTGTGGACCGAGATCGGCGCCTGCGTGGCGCGCGCCGGCGTGCGCAAGCTGCTGCTGTTCAACGGCCATGGCGGCCAGGTCAGCGCGATGGACATCGTGGCGCGCGAGCTGCGCGTCAAGCACCGGCTGCTGGTCTACAGCTGCAGCTGGTTCGGACTCGTGGACGAAGCCGCGAACCAGCAGTTCTGCGCGCACGAGCACCGTTTCGGCATCCATGGCGGCGAGGTCGAGACTTCGATGATGCTGCATCTGGCGCCCGAAACCGTGCAGATGGCGCAGGCGCGCAACTTCCCATCGACCTCCGAAGAGCGCGCGCGCCAATACGCGCTGCTGGGCAACGGCCGCAGCGCCAAGATGGGCTGGGCGATCCAGGACTACAACCCGGCGGGGGCCGTGGGCAATGCGGCCGCGGCGACGGCGGAGCGCGGCCGGCAGATGGTCGAGGCTTCGGCCAGAGGACTGGCACAGCTGCTGCAGGAGATCCATGCGCTGCCGGGATCGACGCTGGTTGACGAAGCCCGGCCTTATTGAAAGTCGATTTCCTCCAGGTGGATCTGCTCCACCTGCCAGTGGTGCAGGCATTCGCGCAGCACCAGCAGCGCCGCGGCCCACAGCGGCTCCTGGGGCAGCAGCGCATCGGGCGCGCCGGCGCGTTCGGCCTGGCGTGCCAGATGGTCGAACAGCTGCTCCACCGCTGCGCGCGTGAGCGCTTCGCGGGCTCCGGCCACGCGCGCGATGTCGTGCAGCAGCGCGTCGTGGGTCTGCAGCCGCACCGGCCGCGGCAGCCAGGCGCTGGCGGGCATGACCGCGTCTTCGACTTCCTCTATGCCCACTTCCAGCGCGAGCGCATCGGGCATGCGGTTCTTGAATCGGGCATGCACCAGCGTCTGCAGGCCCAGCGGCAGGTCGTAGCGTTCGTCCTCGCAGAGCGCGAGCCAGCCTTCGAGCTCGCCCAGGTGCAGGGTCACGCAGGGAATGGATGTGGCAGCCATGCCACTTTGTACTCCAGCCTGGCTCAGGCGTGCGTCACCCAGCTGCGATGGGCTTCGCTGTCGAGGTGATTCAAGGTATTGAAGGTCTGCAGCATCAGCCGTTTGGGACTGATGCTGAATTCGGTCACGGCGCTGTTGCGCAGGCGCATGTTGAGCGCGATGGTGGCTTCGGGCGAGGTGCCCAGCACCTGGCCGATGGCGGTGGCGATCGGGCCGCCGCTGCTGACCAGCAGCACGTTGTGGCCCGCGTGCTGCTGGCGTACCTGTTCGAGCGCGGCGTGGATGCCGGCCGAGAAATCGTTCCAGCTGGGCATGCCCTGCGGGCTGATCACGCCGGCCATCCACTGCGCGAGCGCGTCGCAGAGCATGCGGAAATGCTGGCGGTAGAGCTCGGGCGTGTCGGCGCGCGGCAGCGGCTGCGGGTGGATTGCGGCCAGCAGCGCATGGCTGTCGTATTCATTGAGGCCGGGCAGCGTCGTGACCGGCGCCGTGAGGCCTTCGAGGCCTTCGCCGATGCCGTCGAGCGTCTGGTTGTGCCGGCGCAGGCTGCCGACCAGCACCGCGTCGAACACCATGCCGCGCTCGCGCCAATACTCGCCCAGGCGCCGCGCCTGCTCGTGGCCGCGCGCGCTGAGCTGGTCGTAATCGTCGGCGCCAAACGAGGCCTGGCCGTGGCGCACAAGGTAGAGGGTTCCCATGGGCGCGATTGTGGGCAGGCGCCCACTGCGTGCAAGTCACGCAAGCGACCGGGCCGGCGGCCCGTGTCACCTGAGGGACCGGTAAGCGCTACAGCAGCACGCTGCCGCGGATGCAACCCACCGTGTGCCCGCCGATCCACAGCTGCCCCTGCGCATCGGCCGATACCTGCACCCAGCCGTCGCGGCCCAGGCAACTGCCCTGGTTGGCGGTATAGGGTGCCTGCAGCCGGCCCTCGGCAATGAGCCATTGCGCCAGGCTGGCGTTGAGGCTGCCCGTGACCGGGTCTTCATTGACGCCCGTGGCCGCGGCAAACGCGCGCACCTCGAGCTGCACCGCGGGCCGTGCGGCAGAGGCCCCCTGGGCAAACGCGCGCGCCTCGCGGCTGGATCGCCGCACCAGCGCCGGCATGTGCTCGGCCGGATAGAGCGCGGCGACACCGACCTTCTGCTTCAGCGCCTTGAGGCGCGCGTGGTCGGGGTCGAGCAGCAGCACGGTTTCGGGGCTGTCGAGCAGCAGGCCCAGCCACTGCGGGCCGTTGTCCAGCTGCTCGGCGGCCAGCACCTGTTCGGGGCGCAGCGACAGCGCTTCGAGCACGCCGGCCAGCAGCGCCGGTTCGGGCGCAGTTCGGGCCAGCGCCGGCGCGGCAAACGCCAGCCTGCCGTCCTGGCGCGCAATCGTCACCAGCCCCTTTTTGCATTCCTGCACGATGTGCTGCGCCGACTGCGGCTGGCCGCCATGCTCCAGCCAGGCGTGGCAACTGCCCAGCGTCGGGTGGCCCGCAAACGGCAGCTCGCCGCCGGGCGTGAAGATGCGCAGCTGGTAGTCGGCGCCCCGGGCGCGTGCGGCCGCGCTGGGCGGCAGCACGAAGGTGGTCTCGGACAGCTGGGTCCATGACGCGAATGCCTGCATGGCCGCGTCGTCGAGTCCCGCGCCATCGAGCACCACCGCCACCGGATTGCCGCGCAGCGCCACCTGCGTGAACACATCGACCTGCGCGAACGCGCGGCTGCGCGGCGCGGGCATCACGCGCCGGCGAGCGTGCTGCGGATGGCGTCGGCCAGCGCCGCGATCGCGGTGTTGATCTCGTCGCTCGAGGCCGTCACATAGGACAGGCGCAGCGTGCGCGGATCGGCGTTGTCGGCATAGAACGGCGCGCCCGGCACGAAGGCCACCTTGCGCTCGACGGCCGCGGCCAGCAGGTTCTGCGCGTTCATGCCTTCGGGCAGCGTGACCCACAGGAACATGCCGCCGACGGGGCGCGTCCACTGGACGTCCAGGCCGGCCATTTCGCGCTCGAGCGCGGCCAGCATGGTGTCGCGCTGGGCCTTGTAGAGCGTGCGGATGGTGGGCACATGGCGGTCGAGGAAACCGTCCTTGATGACTTCCGACACCACGCGCTGGTTGAAGCCCGGCGTGTGCAGGTCGGCGGCCTGCTTGGCCTGCAGGAACTTGGAGTAGACCGCGGCGGGCGCGACCAGGTAGCCCAGGCGCAGGCCCGGCGCCAGCACCTTGGAGAACGAGCCCATGTAGACCACGCCCTCGGGATTGCGCGCGGCCAGCGGCAGCGGAGGTTCCTCGTCGAACCACAGGTCGCCGTAGGGGTTGTCCTCGATCAGCGGGATGTTCAGCTCGGCAGCCTTCGCGACCAGCGCCGCGCGGCGCGCATCGCTCATGGTGCGGCCCGTGGGATTCTGGAAGTTGGGCAGCACGTAGGCCAGGCGCGCCTTGTCGGCGCCGCTGCCGGCCTTGGCCGCGAAGTCGTCGATGACGATGCCTTCATCGTCGCTGGCCACGCTCACCGCCACCGGCTCCTGCGGCGCAAAGGCCTGCAGCGCGCCCAGGTAGGTGGGGGTCTCGACCAGCATGCGGCTGTCCTTGTCCAGGAACACCTTGCCGATCAGGTCCAGGGCCTGTTGCGAGCCGGTGGTGATCAGCACCTGGTCGGGATTGACATCCCAGGGCAGCAGGTCGGCCACCGCCTGGCGCAGCGGCGCGAAGCCTTCGCTGGTGGAGTACTGCAGGGCGCTGGCGCCGTCGCGCGCCATCACGGTGGCGCAGGCTTCGGTGAACGCGTTCAGCGGAAAGGCCTTGGGCGAAGGCAGGCCGCCGGCCAGGCTGATGATGCCGGGGCGGTCGGTGAGCTTCAGGATTTCGCGGATTGCAGAAGGATTCATCTTGGCCGCACGCGCCGCCAGGGTCCAATTCGTCATAACTATCTCTCTGTCTTTGCTAAAACCGGCATTGGGGAATGCGATTGGGATCGGGGCACGCCGTCGTGGGGCATGTGCTGGCGAGGGGGGCAAGGCTTCGGGCTCGGCGTAAATGTCCGCGCTGCCGCACCAGCAATACAGCCATTTTGGCGCTTGCGCGGGCCATCGCGTGCGAAGCCGCAAAAATGGCAACAGGCGCGGCTATGGCAATTTTGGTGCACCGTGGCGGTTTTCGCAGGCAACATGGGCGTCAGGCCAGCAGCATCCAGCTGGCGGTCAGCACCAGCAGCAGCGCCATCCCGCGGTTGAACCACAGCAGCCGCTGCCCCTGCGCCAGCCAGCCGCGCAGCAGCGCGCCGATACAGGCATAGAGCAGGTTGCTGGCCAGCGCGAAGAAGGCCATGACCGGCAGCACCACGGCCAGCCGCTGCCAGGCGTCGGCATGGCCCGCGACCCAGCCGCCGACCACGGTGAACATCAGCAGCCAGGCCTTGATGTTGACGAACTGCAGGCCCACGCCCTGCCAGAACGGCACGGCAAGCCCGTGGCCCTGGGACTGCGCCAGCTGGCCGGCCCGGCTCAGGCGCAGCGCCAGCCACAGCAGGTAGCCGATGCCCAGCGCCTTGATTGCCCAGCGCAGCGCCGGCAGCGCCAGCACCAGCGCACCCACGCCCGCGGCGGTGAGCAGCAGCAGCAGGCACCAGCCAAAAGGCACGGCGCAGACGAAGCGCAGGCTGGGGCGCAGTCCATGGTTGGCGGCCAGCGTGGCCGCCAGCGTGGTGTTCGGGCCGGGGCTGAAGCTCATGGCGGCAGCCAGGATCAGCAGGGCAGTGAGTTCGACGGCAGGCATAAGCGGCCGACTTTAGGGGCAATGCAAGGCCGGGCCTAGAGTGTTTTCACGCAAGCCCGGTGTTTTCAGCGCGGCGTGATGCGGTGCTCGAGCGCCGCGTCGCGCAGCATGCGCAGCAGGTTGCGGTTCACGCCTTCGAGCTCCATGCCGTGCGCCTGGCACAGCGCACGCACTGCCGCGCCATCGGGCGTCTCGAGCGCCTGGGCCATGGCCAGGCTTGGCGCGTAGGGGCCGTTCTTGCCGATGATGGCCTGGTAGATGCGCTCGGACAGCGGCAGCCGGCGCAGGCTGGCGGCCAGCGGCTCGCCCAGCAGCAGGTCGAGCTGCGAGAACAGGCCGCACAGATAGACCTCGCGCTGCAACTCGTGGCCCATGCCGGCCTCGACCAGCCGCTCGGTGAGCTGGCCGCGCATGACCATGGCGGCGCGTACCGGCTGCAGGTCGGCTTCGGTGTCGGCATGCGGCAGCTGGTCGCTGAGCCAGCGCTGCAGCGTGCCGTAGCCGAGCATCACCAAGCCGCGGCGCAGCGAGTCGACGCCGCTGCGCAGGCCCAGCGCGGCCGAGTTGGTATAGAGCATGAAACGGTAGGCCAGCACCGGATCGCCGCCCAGGATGGCTTCGAAGGTCTCGAGCGACTGTTCGGCGTCGATGGCCTGCATCAGTTCCAGCACATGCCGGCGCGAAGGCTGGGCCGCACGGCCGCGCAGCTGCAGCAGCAGGTCTTCCGTGGGCCAGCCGGCAATGGCCGCGGCGCGGTGGTCGTCCAGGCAGCGCGTGAGCTGGTCGCGGGTCTGCAGGCCTTCGTACATCTGGCCGTCGAGCAGCGCGCCGGCCTGCGGCGCGGACGCCAGGTCGAGCAGGCTGTTGGCGAACCACTGCGCGGTGCCGGCGTCGGGCAGCTCGCCGAGCGCGCCGCGCCAGACCAGCTTCAGCCCGCGCGCCTGCGCGGCCTGGGCCTGGGCGTAAAGCGTGGAGTTCTCGAGCCAGTCGCCGCGCACTTCGACCCAGGGGCTGCCCGCGGGCGCGGTCTCCAGCAGCGCGCTGAGCAGCTGATGCGTCTGCGGCGACAGCAGCAGCGGCGGCGCGGCCTGGCTCCACATTTCCTGCAGGATGCGCAGGAAATGCGGCACATCCGGGTCGAGGGACGGATCGCAGTCGAGATAGAGCTGCACGCCGGCCAGCGCGCGGTCCTTGTTCCAGAGCGGCCGGTAACCAAGTGTCAGGGAGCTGAGTGCGGGCAGGGCCATGGAATGGGACGGGAAGGGTTAGCCGATATAGTCGAACAGGGACAGTTTCTGGATCTGCGCGTAGGACTGCAGGGCCGCTGAGTGGTTGGTCTGCAAGGTCTTCAGGTCCGCCAGTGCCTTGATCATATCGATATCTTCGGCCGCCGAGCGATCGGCCTCAAGCTGCACCGAGCGCGCGCTGAGCTGCGTCGAAAGCGTGTCGGCGCGGTTGAGCAGGTCGCCGGCAAAGCTGCGCACGGTCTGCATGCGGTTCATGCCGGTGTCGATCTCGGCCAGCGCCTTGGCAATGCCATGCGCCAGCGTGCCCGACGCCGTGCTGCCGTCGCTGTTGGCGCCGTTGCGCACCACGTCGATGGCCTGGTCCAGCACGCTGAACAGGTCGCTGCGCGCGCTGGCGCCAATGCTGAAGCTGTCGCCGTCGGCGGGTTGGCCGGTGATGGTCAGGCCCATGCCGGCGACGTTGATGGTGTCGCCCGACTTGTAGGGCACGGCGGCGGCGCCGGCAATGCTGTAGGTGGTCGTGCCATCCGCGGCGACGCTGAAGGCGATGCTGATCGGCGGATTGGCCGTCGCCGCGTCGGCCGCGGCCGAGGGGTCGGTGATGGTGCCGATATCGGTCCAGGCCTTGCCGCCGTTCGCGCCCGGCGTCACCGCCAGCACGCCATTGCCCGTGGGCACGTTCATGAAGGCGGCGAAACCGTCCAGCGTGCTGGCAATGCCATTGGCGTTGCTGGTGGTCTGGCCCGACTGGCTCAGAAAGCTGTTGCCCTGCAGCGGCTGCTCGGCGCTGCCCAGGCCGCGAAACAGCGGCAGGCCGTTGCTGTCGGTGCGGTTGGCATAGTTCGCGATCTGGTCGCGCAGCGAACTCATCTGCGCCACCAGCGCATCGCGCTCGGTCTGCGTGTAGGTGCCGTTGCCGGCATTGAGCAGCAGCGAGCGGAACGACTGCAGCGCGGTGTTGGCCTCGCCCAGCGCCGCTTCGCCGGCGGTGATGATCGAGACCTGGGCGTCCAGCGCGCGCTTGTCGGCATCGGTGCGGTCCATGCGCGTGCGTGCGCGCTCGGCCTGGGCCGCGGCCACCGGGTCGTCGCTGGCGCGCAGCACGCGCTTGCCGGCGGTGGTGCTTTCCATGAGGTTGGCAAGCTGGGCCTGGCGCTCGGCGAGGTTGCTCACCGTGCGGTCGTACATGTTGGCGGAGCCAAGGCGGGTGATGGTGCTGGTCATGGGAGTCTCCTGGGATCTCAGCGGCCGACCGTGGAGATCATGCTGTCGAAAATGCTTTGCGCGATCTGCAGCATCTTGGCCGAGGCCTGGTAGGCCTGCTGGTACTGCAGCAGCTTGGCGGCTTCCTCGTCGAGGTTCACGCCCGACACCGCGGTGCGGTCGGCGTCGAGGTTCTTGGCGATCGTGCCGGACAGGTCGGCGGCCAGCTTGGCGCTTTGCGTGCGCGTGCCGACCTGGGCAATCAGCGTCGAGAAACCGTCGCTGAGCGTGGTGCCGCCGTCGAACAGCTTGGCATCGCGCAGGGCCAGAAAGGCGTTGGCGTTGCCCGCGTCGCGCTTCCAGTTGTCGCCGAGATCGGGGCTCCTGGCGTTTTGCACCGTGACGCTGTCGCCGGCCTGCGGCGTGCCCGACAAGGTGATCTCCCAGCCGTCGATCTTGATCGGCTGGCCCGGCACATAGCTGCCCGTGGCGCCGTTGCTGGCGGTGTAGGTGATGGCCGAGGTCGTGGCATCGACGGCAAAGCTGATCTGGATGCCCGCCGACGCCGCATCGGGAATGCCCGCACCCGTGACCTTGAGGCCCGACAGTTGCAGCGAGCCGCTGTTGCCGGGGTTGATGGTCGCGGCAACCGCGTTGGACACTGCCAGGTCCTGGGGCGACAGCACCAGCGCCTGCATGCTGTGGGCGGCGGTGCTGAAGGGCTTGAACAGGATGGTTTCGTTGAGCGCGCCCGCGCCGGAGATGTTGAACTGCAGGCCGTCGACGGTCTGCGCGCCCAGCGCGGCGACATCGTCATAGGTGCGCGTGTACCCGTCGGACTGGCGCACCAGGTTGACCTTGCCGCCTTCGCCGAACACCACCTGGTAGTCGGAGGCGACATAGGCCGTGGCATCGAGCACCGGCTGGGGGTTGGCCGTGGAATGCGTGTCGACAAAGCTCACCGATGCCGAGACGCCCGGGATCGCGGTGTAGCCCGGCATCTGCGTGACCTGCGAGAACAGCGCGCTGCCCTGCGTGCCGGCGAGCGTCAAGCCCTGGGTCTGCTGCGCATTGAGCGCGGTGCTGATCACCTGGGCCAGCCGGCCCAGCAGGTTGCGGCCTTCGGTCAGGTCTTCGTTGTTGAATTTCAGCAGGCCCGCGACCTCGCCGCCGCCGACCATCTTGGCCGTGAGTTCCACCGGGTCGATGCCGGGCTGCGTGAAGTACAGCGACAGCTGGCCGCTGCCCGGGTACTGCGTGGACTCGCTGACCGCCAGCTTGGAGGCGGTGGCGCCCAGCACCAGCGCCTGGCTGCCGCCGACGAACAGGTTGAGCGTGCCGTCCGCGCCATCGACCTGGCTGGTCTGCACGTACTGGTTCATCTCGCGCACCAGCTGGTCGCGCTTGTCGAGCAGGTCGTTGGGCGTGACGCCCGTGGCCACCGAGCGGCTGATCTGGGTATTGAGCTGGGCCACCTGCGAGGCCAGGCTGTTGACCAGCGTGATGTCGTTCTGGATCTGCTGCTTGTTGGTGTAGTCGAGCTCGTCCAGGCTGGTGGACGTCGACTTGAAGCGCCCGGCCAGCTCGGTCATGCGCGTCAGCACCACGTTGCGCGCCGTCAGGTCGGTGGGCGCATTGACCACGTCGGAGAACGCGTTGAGCATGTCGTTGATGGACGCGCCCAGGCCGCTTTCGCCGCCCGAGAAATACTCCTGCATCTGCGCCAGCGAGTTCATGCGCGCCAGGTCGGCGGCCTGCACCGCGCCCGCGGTGTTGGCCTGGCGGTTGAGCAGCGCGCTGTAGTTGCGCACGATGGACGCCACGCTCACGCCGTTGCCGACATAGCCGTTGCCCATGTCCTGGCCGAAGTTCGTGCCCATGGACACGGTCTGGCGCGAGTAGCCCGCGGTATTGACGTTGGCAATGTTGTTGCCGATGGTCTGCAGCGCGATCTGGTTGGCCATCAAGGCCCCGGACCCGACGTTCAAAAGACTCATGTTCTTATCTCTTTATGCTTGGGTATTCTGGACGCGCTGGGTGCTTTGAATGGCGCGGTTGAGCTTGTTCGCGTATTGCGGATCGGTGGCGTAGCCGGCCTTCTGCAGTTCGCTGGCATAGGCCAGCGCCGAGCCGGTGCTGGCGCGCGCCTTCTCGTAGCGCGGGTTGCCGTTGATCAGCTGTGCGTAGTCGCGGAACGACTCCTCGAACGAGTTGTAGGCGCGGAACTTGGCCGTGACCTTGCGCGGCGCGCCGTCGATGTATTCGGTGGTGGTGATCTCGGCGACCTTGCCGGTCCAGCCCTTGCCGGCCTTGATGCCGAACAGGTTGAACGAGTTGCTGCCGTCGGCGTTGCGGATCTCGCTCTTGCCCCAGCCGGTCTCATGCCCGGCCTGGCCCAGCATGTAGGCGGCGGGAATGCCGCTGGCCTGCGCCACGCGCTCGGCGGCTTGGCCGTGCGAGCGCACGAAGTTGTCGAGGCCCTGGGGCGAGGGGGCATTGGCCGAGTAGGCCTCGGTGCGACCCACGCCGCCCTTGGCGGCAAAGCCGCCGTAGCGCGCATAGCCGCCGGTGCGGCCGGCGAAGCTCAGCGTCGAGGGCATGGCGTCGTCGCCGGCGTCATCGCCATCGGCGACACCGCCCATGGCCTTGGACAGCTGGCGCGCAATCGCATCGGCCAGTCCGCCCGGCTGGCCCGACATGGTCACCGACAGCTGCTGGTCGAGCAGGTCGGCGCCCAGGTCGCCCTGCGCGCCCTCGAGCAGGCCGGACTTCATCGTCGCCTCGCGCATGCTCTTGATCATCTCGCGCATGAACAGCGACTCGAGTTGCTTGGCGGTCTCGCGCACGGCCTCGGGGTTGTTCTGCCCGGCCTGGAACTTGAGCGAATTGAGCGCGCGCGCGTCGACCGCGAGCGCATTGGACGTGCCCATGGACACGGTGGAGTTGAGCGACATGCTCATATCACCTCCAGTTCGGCGTTGAGCGCACCCGCGGCCTTGATGGCCTGCAGGATGGCCAGCAGGTCCTGCGGCGTCGCGCCCAGGGAGTTGAGGGCGCGCACCACATCGGTGAGCTGCGGCGAGGAGGGCACGTTGATCACGTTGCCGGGCTCCTGGCGCACCTGGATGCTGGTGCGCTCGGCGACCACGGTCTGGCCCTGCGACAGCGGCGCGGGCTGGCTGATCACCGGTGTCGAGCTGATGGTGATCGACAGGTTGCCGTGGGCAATCGCGCAGTTGCCCAGCGTCACCGCCTGGTTGAGCACGATGGAGCCGGTGCGGGCGTTGATCACGACCTTGGCCGCGGGCGTCGATTTCTCGATTTGCAGCTCCTCGAGCTGGGCGATGAAGCGCACGCGCGCGCCCGGGTTGCTGGGCGCATTGACCTGCACGGTGCGGCCGTCAAGCGCGGTCGCCGTGCCCTGGCCGAGGTTGCGGTTGATCGACTGCACGACCTTGTCGGCGGTCTGGAAATCGGTGGCATTGAGGCTCAGCTGGATGGTCTGGCCTTCGTGCAGCGGTGTCGGCACCGCGCGCTCGACCTGCGCGCCCTGGGGAATGCGGCCCGCGCTCAGGTGGTTGATCTGGACCTTGGAGCCGCCTTGCGAGGCACCCGCGCCGCCGACCACGATGTTGCCCTGGGCCAGCGCGTAGATCTCGCCGTCGGCGCCGCGCAGCGGCGTGGTCACCAGCGTGCCGCCCTTGAGCGACTTGGCGTTGCCCATCGAGGAGACGTTGACGTCGATCATCTGCCCGGGCTGGGCGAACGCCGGCAGCTCGGCGGTGATGATCACCGCGGCCACGTTCTTGAGCTGCAGCTGGGCCGCATTGCCGGTCGCGGGCAGGGCGATGCCCATCTGCTGCAGGTAGTTGGCCAGTGCCTGCTTGGTATAGGGCATCTGCGTGGTCTGGTCGCCCGTGCCATCGAGGCCGACGATCAGGCCGTAGCCCGTGAGCTGGTTGCTGCGCACGCCCTGGACGGCGGCAACTTCCTTGATACGCGCGGCCTGCGCTGGCAGTGCCAGCACGGCCGCGCCCGTGGCGAGCGCCCAGAACGCAAGGTGGGCAGGGCGCAATTTGAGGAGCGTGGACAGTGCTTTCATAGCTGTCCATTCTCGGGAAAATCAGAACGGCATAACGTTCAAAAAGAAGCGTGACAACCAGCCAATTGACTGGGCTTCGGCCTGCTGGCCGCGGCCGCGCGACTCGACGCGCACGTTGGCCACCTGGGTCGAGCTCACCACGCTGCCGGGCTGCAGGTTGCGCGGATCGACGGTGCCCGAAAAGCGCAGCACATCGACGTTGTGGTTCACGCCGATCTGCTTCTCGCCCGTGACCACCAGGTGGCCGTTGGGCAGCACTTCCGCCACGGTGGTGGTGATCGAGCCGGTGAAGGTGTTGCTGTTGGCGGTCTGGCCCTTGCCGGAGAAGCCGGTGTCGCTGCCGTAGCCGATGTTCGAGCGGCCGATGATGTTCGCGGCGTTGGCGGCCTTGAAGATCGGCAGCGCAGTGAGGCCGGCATTGAGCTCGTTCTCGCGGTCGATGCTCGACGAGGAGCTTTGCGTCGCCGTGACGCGCTCGACGATCATCACCGTGACCATGTCGCCGACCAGGCGCGCGCGCTGGTCCTCGAACATCGGGCGGTAGCGCGCCGCCTGGAACAGCCCGCCGGTGGGCGCGGCCGGCGCCATTGCCGCAGGTGCGGGCATGGGCAGCGGCGCCGTCGGCAGGATGTCGACCGGCGGCGGCGGGTTCAGCGTCGCGCAGCCGCTGAGCACCAGCGTGGCAAGCGTGGCGCCGCCGAGGCCAAGGCGGGAGAGAAGGGGAGAAAGAGTGGTCATGGCGGGGGTTCCTGGGAGGGTGCGCATCCGCGCACGGGGTTTGGGGGCATCCACACCCTTCGACAAGCTCAGGGTGAGCGGGTCCAAGCCGTTCGCCCTGAGCTTGTCGAAGGGTGACGGGCCAGCCCTCATGTTCTTGCCTGGAAGTCTCAGGCAGGCTTTGCTTACAACTGCGCCAGTTTCGCCAGCATCTGGTCCGAAGTCTGGATCGCCTTGGAATTCATCTCGTAGGCGCGCTGGGTCTGGATCATGGTCACCAGTTCCTGCACCACGTTGACGTTCGAGGCTTCGAGGTAGCCTTGCTGGATCGTGCCCAGGCCGTTGGTGCCGGGCGTGCCCTGCTGGGGCTGGCCCGAGGCCGCGGTCTCGATGTAGAGGTTCTGCCCGCGCGGCTCGAGGCCGGCCGGGTTGATGAAGGACGACATCGGCAGGTTGCCGACTTGCTGGGGCGTGGCCGCGCCGGGCATGACCGCGCTCACCACGCCGTCGGCGCTGATGCTGACGCTGGTCGCGCCCGTGGGAATGGTGATGCCGCCGCCCACGGGCAGGCCGCTGGAGGTCACCAGCTGGCCCTGGGCGTTGACCTGGAACGAGCCGTCGCGCGTATAGGCCGTGGTGCCGTCGGGCTGCGTGACTTCGAAGAAGCCGTTGCCGTTGATGGCCACGTCCAGGGCGTTGTTCGATTGCTGCAGGCTGCCCTGCAGGAAGTTGCGGCTGGTCGCCGCGGCGCGCACGCCCAGGCCCAGGTGCAGGCCCGTGGGCAGCTGGTTTTCCTCGGTGGTCTGGGCACCGACCTGGCGCAGGTTCTGGTAGATCAGGTCTTCGAAAACCGCATTGGCGCGCTTGTAGCCCGTGGTCGAGACGTTGGCCAGGTTGTGCGAGATGACGTCCAGCTGGGTCTGCTGGGCTTCCATGCCGGTCTTGGAGATGAAAAGCGAATTGATCATGGCAAAGTCCTTATCCGTTCATGCTCAGGAGCTGCGCGGCGGTTTTATCGTTGGTTTCGGCCGTCTGCATCAGGCGCATCTGGGTCTCGAACTGGCGCGAGGCGGCAATCATTCCCACCATGCTTTCGACGGCGTTGACGTTCGAGCCCTCGATCGAGCCCGACAGCAGGCGCGCATTCGGGTCCTGGGGCAGCGGGTCGCCGTTGATGCCGCGGAACAGGCCGTCGGTGCCGCGCTTGATCAGGTTTTCGGCATCGGGCGTGGCCAGCTTGACGCGGCCCGCGATCAGCGGCGGCTGGCCGGCGAGCTTGGCGGTCACGGTGCCGTCGGCGGCCAGCGAGACTTCGGCGCCTTGCGGCACTTCGAGCGGCGCGCCGCCGTCGGACAGCACCGGCAGGCCGCCGCTGGTCAGCAGCGCGCCTTCGGGCGAGACCTCGAAGGCGCCGTTGCGCGTATAGGCTTCAAGGCCGTCGAGGCCTTGCACGCCGAACATGGCCTTGCCCATGGCCATCGCGTCGAGCGCGCGGCCGGTGCGCTGGGCCGGGCCCGCGGTTTCGAGGTGGCCCGAGGTGGCTTCGAGCGCGAACACGCGGGTCGACGAGCCGCTGCCCTGCACGGGCACGGAGCGGAAGGTCGACATCTCGGCGCGAAAGCCGTTGGTGCCGGCGTTCGCCAGGTTGTTGGACAGCACCGACTGCCGCTGCGCGGCGGCGTTGGCGCCGGTCATGGCGGTGTAGATGATGCGGTCCATGGCGCGGTTCCTTGGCTAGTCGGTGGGCTCAGCGCAGGTTCACCAGGGTCGAGAACACCTGGTCTTGCGTCTTGATGGTCTGGGCATTGGCCTGGTAGGCGCGCTGGGCGGTCATCATGTTGACCAGCTCGGCCGTGAGGTCGACGTTGGAGCTCTCGAGCGCACCCGAGACCAGCGAGCCGAAGCTGCCGCTCTTGGCGGTGCCGAACACCGGCGGGCCCGATTCGGAGGTCGCGACCCAGTTGTTGCCGCCCACGGCCGACAGGCCCTGGACGTTGCTGAACTTGGCCAGGGCCAGCTGGCTCTCGGCGCGCGTCACGCCGTTCGAGTAGTTGGCCATGATGGTGCCGTCGTTGCCGATGGAGATGCCGGTCAGCTCGCCCGCGGCATAGCCGTTGTGGTTGAGCTTGGAGACCGCGAAGTCGCTGCCGAACTGGGTCACGCCGCCCAGGTCCAGCGTCAGGGCCAGGTCGCCCACGGGATTGGCGCCCGTGGCATTCGGGTTGGCCAGGTCGGCGGCGGCGATCGTCATGTTGATCGGGCTGCCCGAGACCAGGGTGCCGCTGCCGTCGAACACCAGCTGGCCGATCGAGGGGGCACTGGCGTCAAGGGAGTTGTAGACGTTCCAGGTGTTGCCCGCGCCCTTCTCGAAGTACATCGTGACCGGCGTGGCCAGGCCCTGGCTGTCATAGACCTCGAGCGAGGTGCCGTAGGTGGCGCGCGGCGTGGCGGCCACGGGCGGCGTGGCCGTGGCATCGCCGGCGGCGTTGGTCGCGCGCGCATCCAGGTTCAGCAGCGCCGTGATCTGCGTGGTCTGCTTGGCGGGAATCGGCTGGCCGGTGGGGAATTTGAGCGCCTGCACGGTCGTGCTGTTGGTGAGGCCCGTGGCAGGGTCGATGGCGTAACCCATGACGCTCGCGCCATCGGTCGTGATCATGTTGCCGGCCTTGTCGAGCTGGAAATTGCCCGAGCGGGTATAGGCCTGCGTGCCGTCGGGCAGGCTCACGCGGAAGAAGCCGTCGCCGTTGACCGCCAGGTCCAGGCTGTTGCCGGTGGAGTTGATCGCGCCCTGCGTGAACTGTTGCGAGACCGCGGCGATGTTCACGCCGATGCCCGAGTTCGCGCCGGTCGAGGTGACGATCGCGCTGGCGATGGCCTCGGCGAAGTCGGTGCGCGACGACTTGAAGCCGGTCGTGCTCGAGTTGGCAACGTTGTGGCCGATCACGTCGAGGTTCTTGCTCGCCGCGTTGAGGCCCGAAAGTCCTTGTTGGAATGACATGGTGTGCTCCTGTTCGGTGGGTGCCCGGCGGGCTTAGAAGACGGCCTTGACCTTGTTGTAGGCCAGGCTCTCGCCGTTTTCGAGTTCCAGCGTCAGCGCGCCGTCGGTGGTGGTGGTGGCCACGACCAGGCTCGGCGACAGCGGCGTGTTGGCGACCTTGGCCGTGCCGTTCGTCGACGCGACCTCGAAGCGCAGGCCGCTGACGTCGCCCGTGTACTTGCTGCTGTCCCAGGCAAAGTAGTGCCGGCCGGCATCGAGCGAGCCCAGGGTCACGGTATCGACCACGGTGCCCGCGGCGGTCTTGATGTTGACCTTGACGTCGGCGGCGGTGCCGCTCAGGTCGAAGGCCGCGGTGCTGATCTTGTCGACCGGCGTGCCCAGGGTGTTGCCTTCGGACAGCACGGTGCGGCCGATCATCGACGTGCCCTGCAGCACCTGCATGGCGGTGAACTGCGAGGACATCGCGGCCATGGTGCTGTTGAGCTCGTTGATGCCGACCACGGTGTTGATCTGCGCCATCTGCGTGGTCATCTCGGCGTTGTCCATGGGATTCATCGGATCCTGGTTGTTCAGCTGGGCGACCAGCAGCTTCAGGAAACGGTCTTGCGCGGCCGCGGGATCGGTGGACGATGCCGAGTTCGTGGCGCTGTTGGCGGTGGCGCTGGTGGAGGTGACGTTGGTGGTGAGCATGGCTTACTGGCCCATCTGCAAGGTCTTGAGCAGCAGCGACTTCGCGGTGTTCATGACTTCGACGTTGTTCTGGTAGGAGCGCGAGGCCGAGATCATGTTGACCATCTCGTCCACGGCATTGACGTTGGAGTGGGTCACGTAGCCCTGCTCGTCGGCCAGCGGGTGGTTCGGGTCCAGCACCTTGCGGCCCGGCGTCTGGTTCTCGTTGATCGCGCTGACGCGCACGCCCGATGCGGCTTCGGCGCCCAGCGGCGTGGTCTGGAACACGACCTGGCGCGCCTTGTAGGCCTGGCCGTCGGGCCCGGCCACGGCATCGACGTTGGCCAGGTTGCTGGCAACTACGTTGAGGCGCTGCGATTGCGCGCTCACGGCGCTGCCGGAGACGCTGAAGATGGAAAACATGGACATGGGGCTGCCTTTGTGATGCGGTGCGGGTGCTTACTGGCCCTGAATGGCGCTGAGCATTCCCTTGGCCTGGCCGTTGATGAAGCGCAGCGTGGCTTCGTAGCGCACGGAGTTGTCGACGAAGTTGGCGCGTTCGCGGTCGAGGTCGACGGTGTTGTTGTCGAGGCTGGGCTGGGACTGCACCGAGTAACCCAGGCTCACGGTGCTGTGGCTGGTCTGCGCCGCGGGCAGCGGGATGTGGCCGGCCTGGGTCGCGCCGGTGCCGGCCAGCGGGCTCTTGCCTTCGGTCGCGGCGCGCAGCGCCTGCGAGAAATTGAGGTCGCGTGCCACATAGCCCGGGGTGTCCGCATTGGCAATGTTGCTTGCCAGCAGGCGCTGGCGTTCGGCGCGCAGCAGCAGGGCGTTGCTATGGAAATCCAGGCGGCTGGTCATTTTGTCGAGCATGTGGGCCTCGCGCTTGTGGCTTCGGGAGATAACGGGGACACGGTGCAGGACGCACCGCGACAGGCCCTGATTATGGAAATCGCCCGGTTTTTCTAAAGCGTGAAGAACGCATGGATTGCTGCGCAGTTTCGTGCTTTGCCGCCAGCCCGATGGCACTACAGTCTGGACCAGGCCATGCTGGCGGCCGCGCGTTGTGCGCCGCCGGCCCGCATGCCCCGAATGAGGAGTTCCACTTGACATCCAGCCTCCGGCCCCTGGCCGCACCCGTTTCCGCTGCCCCGCGCCTGCGCGGCGTGGCGGGCGCCGTGCTGGCCGGCCTGGGCCTGTGGCTCGGCGGCAGCGCCCAGGCCCAGTCCAATGCCGACCTCGAGGCGTTGTCGCAGCGCTGGGCCGATGCCGCGCTGCAGGGCGACGCGCCGGCCGGCATGCCGCTGCGCCTGCAGGTGCAGGTGGGCAAGCTCGATGCGCGCCTGCAGCTCGCGGCCTGCGCCAAGGTCGAGCCTTACCTGCCGCCAGGCACACGCCTGTGGGGCCGCACCCGCATCGGCCTGCGCTGCGTGCAGGGCGGCAAGCCCTGGAATGTCTACCTGCCGGTCACCGTGCAGGCTTTCGGCCCGGCGTGGGTGCTGAACAACAACGTGCGCATGGGCGACGCGCTGAGCGCCGGCGATGCGTCGGTGGCCGAGGTCGACTGGGCCGAGAACGATTCGCCCGTGGTGGCAAGCCAGCCCGACTGGGTCGGCCAGGAAGCGGCGCGCCATCTGCAGGCCGGCCAGGCGCTGCGCCAGAACATGCTGCGCGCGCCGCAGCTGTTCGCGCTGGGCGCGCAGGTCAAGGTCGCGGTCACGGGCGGCGGCTTCACCATCATTTCCTCGGGCCGCGCCATGGCGGCCGGCGCCGAGGGTGCAAATATCCGCGTGCGCATGGATAATGGCCGGCTGGTTTCCGGCGTCGTCAATGCGCAAGGGGTGGTGGAAGTGAAGTAGCCACGGCCGCCCGAATAAATGACTAAAGTTTTTTGCGCCGGTGTCGAAACCAGTGTTACTGAGCCTCAGGCGAATGGGGCGGTGGAGAAATAAATGAAGATTGGACAACAACCGGAGGTGATCGCTGCTGCGCTGCAGGCGGCGGCCTCCAAGCAGGCCAAGACCAGTGGTCCGGCCGCTGAAGAAGCCGCCAAGGGCGCCCAGGTGGCGACCTCGTCCGCTGGCGTGTCCTTTTCGAACTCGGCCAAGGCGCTGGATTCCGCAGGCCGGGCCACGACCGAATTCGACGCCGACCGCGTCAAGGCCATGCGCGAAGCGATTGCCAACGGCACCTTCAGCGTGAGCGCCGAAGCCATTGCCGACAAGCTGCTGGCCAACACCGGCGAAATCCTCGCGCACTCGATGGCAAAGCACGCGGTCTGAGGCTCGGGGCCCCATGCAACTGACCGATTCCCTGGCCCAGGCCGAGAACGCGCTGCTGGCGCTGTCGGCCGCGCTGGCCGGCACCGATGCCAACGCGCTCGAGGCGCGCAGCACCGACCTGCGCGACGCCTTCATGTCGCTGGCCGTGCTGCGCCAGCAGCACAGCCGCAGCGGCCAGTTGCTCGACGACGCACTGCGCGCGCGCATCGAGGCCGTCGGCCGCCAGATCGGCCCCTTGCGCGAGCAACTCGCGCGCGCCAGCGCCCTGACCGGCACCAAGGTCGCCACGCTGCTGCCGGCGCAGGCCGCCACGCACACCTATGAATCCCTGTCCGGCCGCACGGCCCGCACGGGACCGGCACGGATTTACCGCAGCGCCAGTTGAGACCGATTTTTTTCCCATTCGCACCAAAGAAAAAACGCAGCCCGAGGGCTGCGTTTTTCATTGGCCAACTTACTTCGACGTCTGACAGGCCTGGGGTAGGGTTAAGGCTGGCTTCGGCACAGTCCACAGCCTTTGCAACTGGCGTGCCCCAGCAAGGGGGCAGCGAGGAAGGGCCGCCCCGCACCGAGGCTGCCGTCCCCCTCCACCGAAGGATGAGAGGGGGAAGGCGCGAAGCGCCTCAGGGGGTGCTTCACATTAATGCGCGCGCATCTTGGTGCGCAGCCGCGCGATCGCCTGGCTGTGCAGCTGGCACACGCGCGATTCCGTCACGCCGAGCACGGCCGCGATCTCCTTGAGATTCATGTCGTGCTCGTAGTACATGCCCATGATGTACTGCTCGCGCTCGGGCAGGAGCTTGATGGCTTCGACCAGGGCGCTGCGCAGGCGCTGGTCGCGCAGCAGGGCCATGGGATCGGCGCTTTCATCGGCCACGTGGCGGTCGAGAAAACCGTCGCTGTCGTCGCCGGGCGCGATGTCTTCGAGGTAGACCAGCTGGGTGCCGCGCACCTTGCCCAGCAGCGACTGGTACTCGTCGAGCGGCATGCCCAGCTCGTGGGCGATTTCCGATTCGAGCGGGCTGCGGCCGAGCTTCTGCTCGAGCCGGCGCAGCGCCTGTTCGATGTCCTTCTGGCTCTTGCGCGAGCTGCGCGACATCCAGTCGCCATCGCGCAGTTCATCCAGCATCGCGCCGCGGATGCGCTGCGAGGCAAAGGTCTCAAACTGCACGCCCTGCGCCACTTCATAGCGCGACAGCGCGTCGGCCAGGCCGATCATGCCGACCTGGATCAGATCGTCGAGCGCCACGTTGGGCGGCAGCTTGGCGATCATGTGGTGCGCGATCCGCCGCACCAGGGGAACATGCTGACGGATCAGGGCATTCCGTTCGAGCTGGCCGTTGGCGGTGTACATGGCGTTCATAGAGTCCACGCAGGTTGGAAGAAGACGGGGGCCGGCGCGGCACGGGCGGCCATGGCCGGCCCCGGGGTCAGCGTCACGGCATGCGCCAGCAGCAGCAGTGCCAGGCGGCGCAGGTCCTGCGCCGAGCCCGGGTCGGTGCGCGTGCACAGCGGCTGCATGCGCAGGTGGCGTTCGGCGCATTGCGCCAGCGAGGCCATCAGCGTGTCGGCGTGGCGCCGCGCAAAGCTTTCATGCGGCGCAGCGGCGCCGGCCACGATGCACGACAGGCCCGCATGCAGCGCCAGGTGCTTGATCTGGCGGTAGCTGCGCACCATACCGCGGGGCTGCATGTCCAGCGGCAGCAGCGGGCGCGTGGCATGGCCCTGCAGCAGCGGCGCGAGTTGTTCGACGGGCGCATGCAGGATCACCACCGCATAGCGGCGGGCATAGGTCAGCAATGCTTCGAGTCCGTCCAGCTGCGACAGCCCCAGCGCCGCGGGCAGCGCGGCCACCGACGCCTGCGCGGGGCGCGGCCCCAGGCCCGTGGCCTGCCAGGCGGGTTCGGCGAGCAGGTCGCGCAGGCCCGGAGCGGCCGCGCTTTCGGCCTGGCTCGCATCGAGCACCAGCACCGGATAACCGAGCCGCTGGAGCTGCGCGCTCAGTGGCCAGAGCAGGGGCGAGCCCGGCGCCGTCGCCGAGTAAGCAATCGCGCAGACCTGCAGTTCCTGCCAGGCGGCCGCCGATTGCAGCCCGCTGCCCTGGTTGGCGCTGTCAAGCATGCTCGAACTCCATGTCGACCTGGCTCGACTGGGTGAAGAAGAAGTCGAGTTCGATGGCCTTGGGATCGAAGGCCGAGCGCGATGCGGCGCGCATCGACGCGCCCACCAGCTGGTGCGCGTCGGCGGCTTCCCAGTCCTCGGGCACGCGCTGGCCGTTGGTCACGCCGCACAGCTGCATCTGGTGGCGGATCAGCGTGTCGATCGAGGGACCCAGCTTCACGGCTTCGTCGACCTTCGACAGGATCACCTGCTGGCAGCCTTCGGCCTTGAACGCATGCAGCACTTCATCGTTGGAATCGCCCTGGCTGCTGGCATTGAGCACCAGCATGCGCTGCACGCCGGGCAGGTCGAGCACCTCGAGGATGTCGTCCTTGCGCGGATCGCGCGGCGCGACGCCGGTGGTGTCGATCAGCACCATCTTCTTGTTCGCCAGCAGGCCGAGCAGGTCGTGCAGCGCGGCGCGGTCGTGCGCCTGGTGGGCCACGATGCCCAGCATGCGGCCATAGGCGCGCAGCTGTTCATGGGCGCCGACGCGGTAGGTGTCGAGCGTGATCAGGCCGACTTCGCGCGGACCGTGGATGCGCGCGGCCATGGCCGCGAGCTTGGCGGTGGTCGTGGTCTTGCCGACGCCGGTCGCGCCGACCAGCGCGAACACGCCGCCCTGTTCATAGATCGGGGCCGAATGCGCGTTGGTGCGCAGGTTGCGCTCGAGCACATCCATCAGCCAGCGCACGGCCTGGGCCGGCGAGCAGTGGCCGGGCAGGTTCTCGAGCAGCAGGCGCGACAGCGCGGGCGAGTAACCGGCGCGGATCAGCTTGAGCATCAGGTTCGACTGCAGCGGGCTCTGGCGCGCCTGGCCCAGCCAGGCCAGGGTGTTGAAGCGGTCTTCGATCAGCGCCTTCATCGACTGCAGTTCGTCCATCATGACCTGCGGCGCGGCCGCAGCGGCGGGCTGCACCCGGGCGGCAGGCTGGCTCGCGCCGCGCAGCGGGTTGTGGCGCGCGACGCCGGCCGCGGGCGTGGGCGCGGGTTCGCGGCGCAGCTCGTCGAGCTGGCGCGCGCGCTGCGCAAAGGTCGGCAGCTGCTCCTGCTCGAGCGCGGCTTCGGGCGCGGCTGCGGGCTCGCCATGCAGGTTCTCGTGGCGGCGGCGCAGCATGCGTTCGCGCACATAGTCCTGGAACGACAGCGTGCTCATGGCCAGCTGGGCGGCGTCTTCCTCGACCGACTGGCGCAGCGGCGACCGGGCCAGGCTTTCGGCGGATGCGGCCGGCGCCGCGGCCGCGGCTTGCGTCACGGCGGCGGACAGCGTGCGCGGCCGCGCGGGCAGTCCACGCACCTCGTCGGCGGCGCGCTTTTCAATCGCGGCCTGCAGCGGCGAGCTGGTGGCGACGCCGGCATCGAGCTGCTCGAGCGAGTCCTCGGCGGTGGCCGTGACCTCGACGCCCTCGGGCGTGGCGCGGTTCGACAGGATCAGCGTGCCATCGCCAAAGGCCATGCGCGCCTTGGCCAGGGCCTCGCGCGAGGTGGGGGCGGTAAAGCGGCGGATGTTCATGCGGATGCACCTTTAAGAATGGGGCCAATGCGGATGGTGTGCGTCTCGGGGATCTCGCTATGGGAGAGCACCTGGAGACGCGGCGCCACGCGCTTCAACAGCCGGGCAATTGCGTTGCGGATCGAGTCGGGCACCAGCAGGCATGCGGGCATTCCGAGCTCTTCCTGTTTCTGCGCCACGTCGGCGGCTTTTTGCGTGAGGATCTCGGCCACGCCCGGGTCCAGCGACGGCGCCGCGGGATTGCCCAGGGCCTGCACCAGCAGGCGCTCGAGGCCGGGTTCGATGGCGATCACGTTGAGCTCGCGCGTCGGGCCGTAGATCTGCTGGACGATGGCCGGCGACAGCGCGATGCGCACGCGGCGGGCCAGTTCCACCGGATCCTGGGTCTGCGGTGCATGCTCGGCCAGGGTTTCAATGATGGTGCGGATGTCGCGGATATGCACCGCGTCCTCCAGCAACAGCTGGAGCACTTTCTGGAAGGTTGAGATCGACACCATTTTCGGAACCACTTCTTCAATCAGCTTGGGAGCCTGGCGCGCGACATGTTCGACGAGCTGCTGGGTCTCCGTGCGGCTCAGGAGCTTGGCCGCATGCACTTGCATCAAGTGTGACAAATGCGTGGCCATCACGGTTTCGGAATCAACGACGGTAAAACCCGCCATTTGTGCCGCTTCCTTCTGGCGTTCGTCGATCCAGTGCGCGGGCAGGCCGAACGCCGGGTCGGTGGTCGGGGTGCCGATCAGCGGCGTGCTGATGCCGCCGGGGTTGATGGCGAGGAACATGCCGGGGAAGGCCTCGCCTTCGGCAATGCTCACGCCGCGCAGCGTCACGCGGTAGGCGCTGGGCTTGAGTTCGAGGTTGTCGCGCACATGCACGGCCGGCGGCAGGAAGCCGACTTCCTGCGCGAACTTGCGGCGCACGCCCTTGATGCGTGTCAGCAGGTCGCCCTGGCGCTTCTTGTCGACCAGCGCGATCAGGCGGTAGCCCAGCTCCAGGCCCAGCAGGTCCACGGGCTGCAGGTCGTCCCAGCTGGCTTCGCCGGAGTCGCCGGCCGGCGCCTGCTGCTGCTGCGCGGGCGCGGCGGCCTTGGCGGCCTTCTCGGCCTGCTGGCGGCGCGCCAGCACCCAGGCCGCATAGATCAGCGCGCTGCCCATGCCCAGGAACACGATGTGGGGCATGCCGGGAATCAGGCCCAGCACGGCGAGCACGCCACCGGTCACGGCCAGCACGCGCGGCGACATGAACAGCTGGTCGATGATCTGGCGCCCCATGTCCTCGCCCTTGCCCACGCGCGAGACCACCATGGCCGCGGCCACCGAGATCAGCAGGCCGGGAATCTGCGCCACCAGCGCGTCGCCGACGGCCAGCAGAACATAGTTGTCGGCGGCCTGGCCGGCCGACAGGCCATGCTGGGCCATGCCGATGATGAAGCCGCCGACGATGTTCAGCAGCAGGATCAGAATGCCGGCGATCGCATCGCCGCGCACGAACTTCGAGGCGCCGTCCATCGAGCCGAAGAAGTTGGCTTCCTCGCCGACTTCGGCGCGGCGGCGCTTGGCTTCGTCCTCGTTGATCAGGCCCGCGTTCAGGTCGGCGTCGACGGCCATCTGCTTGCCCGGCATCGCGTCCAGCGTGAAGCGCGCCGAGACCTCGGCAATGCGCTCCGCGCCCTTGGTGATGACGACGAAGTTGATCACCACCAGGATCGCGAACACGATCAGGCCGACGGCGAAGTTGCCGCCGATCAGGAAGTGGCCGAAGGCCTCGATCACCGCGCCGGCCGCGCCCGGGCCGGTATGGCCCTCGAGCAGCACCACGCGCGTCGAGGCGACGTTGAGCGACAGGCGCATCAGCGTCGTCAGCAGCAGCACCGTCGGGAACGCCGCGAAATCCAGCGGGCGGATCATGTAGGCCGCGACCATCATCACCATCAGCGCGACGGCGATGTTCAGCGTGAAGAAGGTGTCGAGCAGCCAGGGCGGGATAGGCAGCACCATCAGCGCCAGGATCGCCACCACCAGCAGCGGGGCCGACAGGCCCTGCGCCGCGGCGCCGTATTTGCCGCCCAGGGCCTGCAGGGATTTCATCGAGGTGTTCATGTCGCGCTGCCTTGTCGGGCTGTCCGCTGGTGCGGGTCGAGTTCAGGGGGTACGGGGACTTCGTCGAGGGCCTGGGGCATCTGGCCTTCGCCGCGCAGCGCGGCCTTGAGGCGATAGACGTAGGCCAGCACCTGGGCGACCGCGGTGAACAGCGGCGCGGGAATCGACTGGTCAAGCTCGGCGTGCGCATAGAGCGCGCGCGCCAGCATCGGGGATTGCAGCACCGGCACATCGTGCGCCGTGGCCACTTCGCGGATCTTCTGCGCCAGCAGGTCGGTGCCCTTGGCGATGACCTGGGGCGCGTCCATGCTGGCTTCGTCGTAGCGCAGCGCCACGGCGTAGTGGGTCGGGTTCATGACCACGAAATCGGCCTTGGGCACGGCCTGGATGCTGGCGCGGTTGGCGATCTCGCGCTGCTTCTGGCGCAGCTTGCCCTTGATCTCGGGGTTGCCTTCGGATTCCTTGTGTTCCTGCTTGACTTCCTGGTGCGACATCTTCAGCCGCGACTTGAACAGGAAGGCCTGCAGCGGCACGTCGACCAGCGCCACCAGGAACACCACCAGCAGCAGCAGCGCGACACCGCCGGCCAGCCACTCGCCGACCATGGCCAGCGCCATCGGCGACGGCTGGCTGCCCACGCGCGCCATGTCCTCCAGGCCGCTCGACAGGTACTTCCAGCCGATGAACGACAGCACGATGGTCATGAGCACCATCTTCACGACGGTGACCATCTGCTGCTTGGAAAAGAGATTCGCCACGCCCGACAGCGGGTTGAGCCGGCTGAACTTGGGCATGACCGGCGTGAAGCTGAAGATCCAGCCGCCGGCCAGGATGCCGCTGACCAGCGCCGCGGCGATGGTGGCCAGCGCGAACACCACGCAGGCCACCAGGCCGACGCTGCCCATCTGCAGCAGGCGCTCGAGCATCAGCGCCGGCGTCTGCACGGTCTGGGCGTTGAACGAGAACTGGTGGATGAAGGCCAGCTTCAGGTGATTGATCAGCGGCTGCGCGCCGATCAGCATGGCGACCGCACCCATCCCCAGGATCGCGAGATGCGACAGGTCGCGCGAGCGCGCACCTTGGCCATCCTTGCGCGTTTTCTGCAACTTGCGCTCGGTGGCGGGGAGATTCTTGTCTTGGCTGGAGTCCATGGCGGGTATGACGGAAGGTCACCGCCATTGTCGCCAGGGGCTGTTTTTGCTAAAGGGGGAAAAGAAGCGGCGAAAGCCTGCTGTTCAGCCGTGCCGGGGGCGTGGCGCAGCCATTTGATTCGCGTTCTGGCCCTTCATCCTTCGACGCAGCCCAGGCCCTTCGACAAGCTCAGGGCGAGCGGTAAAAATTTACCCGTTCGTCCTGAGCTTGCCTGCGCGGCCCGGTTGAAGGGCGACCGGCGGAAGTTCCCGTTCGCCCTGAGCCCGTCGAAGGGTGGACGGCCTGCTCCCGATTGAAAGCCCTGGCCTTAAAACCCCAGGCTCGCCAGCAGATCATCCACCTGCGACTGCGAAGTCACCACATCCTGTGCCTTGCTGGGATCGACCACCGGCCCGGCCAGCGATTCGGTGGCGACGGCGGCCGCGGCAACGGCCACGGGGGCGGCGGCGATGGCGGCTGGCACGCCGCCCGGTGGCGCGGTCTGGATCAGCATCTGCACCAGCTGGTCCTCGAGATTGGCTGCGAGATTCACCACGCGGCCGATCACCTGGCCGGTCAGGTCGTGGAAGTCCTGGGCCATCATGATCTCGGTCAGGTGCTCGTCGGCCTTCTGCGTCACCGCTTCCATGTCGGTCAGGAAGTTCATGATGTCGCCCTTGGCGACGGCAGCCACCGGATCCTTGATCAACGCGGCCACCATGCGCCGCGTTTCCTCGGCAATGTAGGCCTGCTGCGCCTTGGCCTGCTCGACGCGGTTGAGCACCTTCTCGGCGGCCTCGCCCGTGAGCCGGGCGATATAGGACAGCCGGCTCTGCGCGTCGGGCAGTTCGTCCATGGAGCCACGCAGCCGGTCGGCAAAGCCCAACTCATTGAGGGAATCGTGCAGCTGACGCGTCAGCACACCAATCTTGTAATGCAGTTCGCCGGGCTCGGCAGGCGTGTTGCTGTCCATGGTTTACAGCCCCAGCTTCTTCAGGATCAGGCCAACCTTTTCTTCCAGCGTGGCCTTGGTGAACGGCTTGACGATATAGCCCGCCGCGCCGTTTTGCGCCGCGGCCACGATGTCTTCCTTGCGCGCTTCGGCCGTGACCATCAGCACTGGAAGATGCTTGAGCTTCTCGTCCGACTTGATTTCGGCGAGCAGCTGGAAGCCGTTCATGTTGGGCATGTTGATGTCGGTGACGACGAAATCGAACTTGCTGTTGCGCAGCTTGTGCAGCGCAACGACGCCATCCTCCGCCTCATCCGCCTCGGGGAAACCGCTTTCCTTGAGAAGGTTGCGCACGATGCGGCGCATGGTGGAGAAGTCGTCGACGATCAAAAAACGCAAGGCATTAGCCACGTGAGACCCTTTCGGTCGTGATGTGCTCTGGGGAGAAAGACATATTCGGCAGCAAGCGAGACCAGTGGAGGCTATTGCGTGCCATCGGGGGGATTGTCGTGCTTTTCCGCGACGGGCAAAGGCTTGTGCTCTTTACCCAGCAGCCGCTCTTCGGCTTCGCGGGTCAGGACGGTGATGGTAATGCGCCGGTTTTGCGGCGCGCGCGGGTTGTCCGGCTCGAGCAGATCGCTTTCGGCCATGCCGACCACGCGCGCCAGCTTGGCGGCCGGCATCCCGGCGCCTATCAGTTCGCGGCGCGAGGCATTGGCGCGGTCGCCCGAAAGCTCCCAGTTGCTGTAGCCCCGGTCGCCGTTGCCATAGGGCGCGGCATCGGTGTGGCCGGCCAGGCTGATGCGGTTCTCGGTCTCGCCGAGCGCGGCGCCGACGGCGCGCAGGATGTCCTGCATGTAGGGTTTGACGATGGCGCTGCCGCTGTCGAACATCGGCCGGTTCTGCTCGTCGACGATCTGGATCTGCAGGCCGTCGGGCGTGACCTGCACGCGGATCTGGGCGCGGTATTCGGCCAGCTTGGGGTTGCCCGAGATCAGGTTGTCGACCTTGACCTGCAGCGCCTTGATGCGTGCCGCATCCTGGCGCGCGCGCTCGGCACGCGACGCGTCCAGGCTCTGCTTGCGGTCGGCGGTCTCGCTCGATTCCGAGCGCCGCACCTGGCCGTGCACCTTGGACAGGTCGTTGCCGCCGCCGGGAATGATGCTCGAGCTGTTGCCCGAGCCGTCGCCGCCCTGCATCGACACCTTGAGCGGCGCGTTGAAATAGTTGGCAATGCCCTGCAGGTCGCCCTTGGCGGTCGAGCCCAGCAGCCACATCAACAGGAAAAACGCCATCATCGCCGTCATGAAGTCGGCATAGGCAATCTTCCAGGCGCCGCCATGCGGGGCATGGCTGGCCTTCTTGATGCGCTTGATGATGATGGGTTGGAGTTTCTTGTCGGCCATGATGGGGAGGGCTTACTTCTTGCCCTTGACGTGGGTTTCCAGCTCCAGGAAGCCTGGGCGCTCGGTGGAGAACAGCACCTTGCGGCCGAATTCAATCGCCGTCGCGGGGTTGTAGCCCTGCATGCTGGCCAGCAGCGTGGTCTTGATGCACTCGAATTCCTTGGCCGCGTCCTGCGTCTGCTGCTCGATCAGCCCCGCGATCGGCTCGACCACGGCATAGGCCAGCAAGATCCCGAGGAAGGTACCGACCAGCGCCGAGCCGATCATCGCGCCCAGGATCGCCGGCGGCTGACCGACCGAGCCCATGGTGTTCACCACGCCCAGCACCGCCGCCACGATCCCGAACGCCGGCAGGCCGCCGGCCATGCGGCCCAGCGCCGCGACCGGGGCATGCGCCTCCTGGTGATGGGCCTCGATCTCGCTGTCCATCAGCGACTCGATCTCGTGCGCATTCAGGTTGCCCGAGACCATCATGCGCAGGTAGTCGGTGAGGAACTCCATCACATGCACATCGGCCAGCACGTTCGGGTACTTGGCGAAGATCGGCGACTCGAGCGGCGCCTCGACATCGGATTCCACCGACATCAGGCCTTCCTTGCGCGCCTTCTGCAGGATTTCATACAGCAGCGCCATCAGCTCGAGAAAGCGCTCCTTGTTGTATTTGGATGATTTGAACGCCGCCGGCAGCGCGCGCAGCGTGGCCTTGATCACCTTGGGCTGATTGGCCACGATGAACGCCCCGAGCGCCGCCCCGCCGATGGTGAGCATTTCAAAGGGCAGGGCCTTCGCGACCACGCCGATATTGCCGCCGTGCAGCACATAGGTGCCGAACACGCAGGCAAAGGCAATGATGAAACCAAGAATGACAAGCATGGGAGGATTGTGTCAAAGGGGACGTCGTGTCCAACATCCGAAAAACGCCGGGAAAGCTGCGCTGTTCGCTGGAACCGGCGGGCGCCCGCGCCACGTAAAAAGGCGCGCAGCCCCGCGGCGCGCGCCTTGGCGGGAAGCCCGGGCGTATCAGCTCTGCAGCAGTTGCAGCACCTGCTGGGGCAGCTGGTTGGCCTGGGCCACCATGGCCGTGCCGGCTTGCTGCAGGATCTGCGTGCGCGACAGGTTGGCGGTCTCCTGCGCGAAGTCGGCATCGACGATGCGTCCGCGCGCGGCCGAGAGGTTCTCCACCTGGATATCGATATTGGTCACCGCGGTCTCGAAGCGGCTTTGCATCGCGCCCAGCGTGGCGCGCGCGCCGTTGATCTGGTCGATCGCGCTGTCGATCTTCTTCAGCGCGACCCAGGCGCCTTCCTGGGTCGTGATGTCGATGTTGTCCAAGCCGCGCTCGTTGGTGATGGTTTGCGCGCTGCCAATGCCCAGGCCGTCGTTGGTCACGACGTTGAGATCCTGGATGTTGGTTGCATACGCGCTCTGCAGCGTGGCCAACGCCTTGTTGGCGGCGGCGATGTCCAGCGTTGCCGGCGTGGTGCCGTTGTCGACCGCAGCTGCCAAGGCGGCGTTGTAGGCCGTCAGCGCCGAAGCCAGGGGCTCCACCGTCTTGCTGACCTTGGGGGTGGTGGTGGCCGCCGGGTCGCCCATGGCCGTGGCCACGTCGGTGTACTTGGCGGTGTCCGCCGCCAGGCCGCCCGCACCCGCCGTGGCCGTGGCCGGCAATGCGGCCAGCGCCGTGGTGACGCCGGCTTCGGTCGACAGGATGGTGCGGGTGCTGCCCGTTGGCTGGCCGATGCCGGTGGTGGCTTCATTGAAGCCGACGAAGGCCACGGCGCGCGGCTGGTTGTCGCCATCCACCTGGTCCGAGACGAGATGGATCTCGTACTCGCTGGTGCCTGGCTTGAGGCTCATATAGGCGGTCACGCCCGAGTCCGCCGACTTGTTGTTGATGGCGGTGACGGTCTGGCCCAGGCGCTCCAGGCTGCTGGTGGCCGCGGGCAGGGCTTCGAGGTCGATGACCTGGCTGCCGACCTGGATCTTCAGCGCGCCGGCGGCGACATCCTGGTTGTAGTTGGCAATGGCCGGCGTGGGCGTGTCGCTGACATTGAAGGTCAATGCGGTGGCGCCGTAGTTGACCGTCGAGATCTTGCTCGAGCGGGTATCGGCCAGCGCGCCCAGCGTGACGTTGTCGCCCGAGTTCGCGCCGACCTGGAACACCGCGCCGGCAAACGAGCCGTCGAGGATCTTCTGGCCGTTGAAATTGGTCTGCTTGGCCACGCGGTCGATTTCCGCGCCCAGCTGGGTCATTTCGGCTTGCAGCGCGGTGCGGTCGCTCTTGCTGTTGGTGGCATTGCTGGCTTGCACCGCCAGTTCACGCATGCGCTGCAGCATGTCGCCGACCTTGCCCAGCGCGCCTTCGTCGGTCTGCGCCAGCGAAATGCCGTCATTGGCATTGCGCGCGGCCACCGTCAGGCCCTTGACCTGGGTGTTCATGCGTTCGGAGATGGCCAAGCCGGCCGCATCGTCCTTTGCGCTGTTGACGCGCAGGCCCGAAGACAGACGTTGCATGGACGTTGCCAGCGAACTGGCCGAGAGGCTCAGGTTGCGCTGCGCATTGATGGAGGCAATGTTGGTATTGATGGTTGCGGCCATGACGGGGTCCCTTCAGAAAGGCAAGGTTGCATCGCTACAAAAGCCTTACGGACTCGGTTGCGCGACAGGCAGCCCTAGCGATGAAAGGATTCTTCCCGCTTCTCCCCTTGGCCAGCACGGGGATAAAAACCCGGAAAACCGGCCTTCTCGCCGCTTCGCAGGGCGCGCAAGCCCGGGCCGGCGAAAAAATTGCAATAAAGCCCTCAAGCTTTTTGCGGGACCTCCGATAACCAAAGCATGGACAGCAAGCGGCCACGATGCCGGTGCTGAGGAATCAACGGCAGGCTCGGTTAAAGGACAGACACCATGGCAATGACCATCAACACCAACGTCGCATCGATCAACGCGCAGCGCAACCTGAGCCTGTCGGGCAACTCCCTCAGCACCTCCATGCAGCGCCTGTCGTCGGGCCTGCGCGTCAACAGCGCCAAGGACGACGCCGCCGGCCTCGCCATCTCCGAGCGCATGAAGGCGCAAAGCGGCGGCCTGACGGTGGCGGCCCGCAACGCCAACGACGGTATCTCGCTGGCGCAGACCGCCGAAGGCGCGCTGGGCAAGGTCGGCGACATGCTGCAGCGCATGCGTGAACTGGCCGTGCAATCGAGCAACGCCACCAACAGCAAGACCGACCGCGAAGCCCTGCAGGCCGAAGTCAGCCAGCTGAGCAGCGAAATCGACCGCGTGGCCAAGACCACCACCTTCAACGGCACCAAGATCCTCGACGGCTCGTTTGCCGGCGGCGTGTTCCAGGTCGGCGCGAATGCCGGCGACAACATCACCGTGGGCGGCATTGCCAACGCCAAGGTGGACAGCATGGGCAAGGTCGACTACTTCGAAGCCACGCTGGCCATCGACACCGACAAGCTCGACTTCAGCGTGGCCGTGACCGGCCTGAAGATCGGCACCACCGATCTCGACGATCTGGCAGCCGCGGGCAGCGCTTCGGAGCGCGCCGGCCAACTGGTTTCGGCGATCAACGCCAAGACCGCCGACACCGGCGTGACCGCCTTCCTGACGGAAACCGCGACCGGCTACAGCGTCAAGCTGCTGTCGGACAAGGATGCGGCGCAAGCCCTGGCCGGTACCGCCCTGACCACCGCCGGCACCGCTGCCGTCAAGACCGGCCTGGGCCTGGCCACCGCCGTGACCACGACCGCCGCCAGCACCGACACCAAGGGCCTGGACCAGCTCGATATCTCGACCCAGGCCGGTGCCTGGGTGGCGCTGGAAAAGATCGACGAGTCGATCAACCAGGTGAACTCGGCGCGTGCCGACCTGGGCGCACTGCAGACGCGCTTCGAGAAGTCGGTGGAAAACATCGACATCCAGAACGAGAACATCAAGGCCGCCAGCGGCCGCATCACCGACGCCGACTTCGCCGTCGAAACCGCCAACCTGTCGAAGGCGCAGATCCTGCAGCAGGCCGGCACGGCGATGGTGGCCCAGGCCAACCAGCTGCCGCAAAGCGTGCTGTCGCTGCTGAAGTAAACCGGGCAGGTGCCTCTCAGGAGGGGCCGGCCTTGCAAAAAGCCTTGCAGGCCTGGTGCTGCAAGGCTTTTTTGCATTGGCGCCGCAAATTCTTGCCGCAAAGCGCAAAAAAAGTCCTCAAGCCCAGACGCAATCGTCCGAAAAAACATTCAGCGGCAGGAAACGATCCTGCCAACGAGTACAGCGCCAGGCCTGGCATGCAAGAGGCCCACCGTGCTGAATGTTGAACGCAACCGCATCCAGGAGCAGACACCATGGCAATGACCATCAACACCAACGTCGCATCGATCAACGCGCAGCGCAACCTGAGCCTGTCGGGCAGCTCGCTGAGCACCTCGATGCAGCGCCTGTCTTCGGGCCTGCGCGTCAACAGCGCCAAGGACGATGCCGCCGGCCTGGCCATCTCCGAGCGCATGAAGGCGCAAAGCGGCGGCCTGACGGTGGCGGCCCGCAACGCCAACGACGGCATCTCGCTGGCGCAGACCGCCGAAGGCGCGCTGGGCAAGGTCGGCGACATGCTGCAGCGCGTGCGTGAACTGGCCGTTCAGTCGAGCAACGCCACCAACAGCAAGACCGACCGCGAAGCGCTGCAGGCCGAAGTCACGCAGCTGGTCTCGGAAATCGACCGCGTGGCCAAGACCACGACCTTCAACGGCACCAAGATCCTCGACGGCTCGTTCTCGGGCGGCGTGTTCCAGGTCGGCGCCAATGCCGGCGACAACATCACCGTGGGCGGCATCGCCAATGCCAAGGCGGCGGATCTGGCCAATGTGACGTATTACTCGGCCAGCGTGGCCACCAGCACCATCGTTGCCGCGGCAGGGGCTGCTTCTGGCTATGACACGGCAATTGATGCAGGTGATCTGCTGGTGAATGGCGTGGATATCGGCGCGCTGAGCGCAGCGGGAAGTGCCGATGAGCGCATGGGCCAAGTGGTTGCGGCAATCAACGCGAAGACTGCCGATACCGGTGTGACGGCTTTCGTTGAAAACGGCAAGTTCGAACTGCGCAGCGATAGTGCCGACGGTATCGATCTGACAGGCGATGGCTGGGAGGCAACATCTACAGGTTTGGTGCCCGGCAGTTCCACCACAACTGCAGTGGCTGCCGGCGCTACTGGTACCGCTGCCGCCAAAGGCATCAACACCATCGACGTATCGACCCAGTCCAATGCCTGGCTTGCACTGAAAAAGGTCGACAGCGCGATCGACAGCGTCAACTCGGCGCGTGCCGATCTCGGCGCGCTGCAGACCCGCTTCGAGAAGTCGGTGGAAAACATCGACATCCAGAACGAGAACATCAAGGCCGCGAGCGGCCGCATCACCGACGCCGACTTCGCCGTCGAAACCGCCAATCTGTCGAAGGCGCAGATCCTGCAGCAGGCCGGCACGGCCATGGTCGCCCAGGCCAACCAGCTGCCGCAAAGCGTGCTGTCGCTGCTGAAATAAGCCGCGCGGTCCACTGGCCGCCACCGCCCCGAAAAGCCTTGCTGCGCTGCGCGCGCGCAAGGCTTTTCTTGCGTTCGGGGCCCGCATTCGCGAGCGCCGCGAAGGCTCACGGAAATCAGGGGGGCGACATGCAAATAAGCCTCAAGCGCCCCAGCAGACAACCGATATAGAAGTCAGTGGTCGCAACCAGCGCCGCAAGGAAAACAGGCATGTCGCCGGCGCAGATAGGCGCTGATAGCAATCGCATCTTAGGAGTAGTACCAGCATGGCAATGACCATCAATACCAACGTGGCGTCGATCAACGCCCAGCGCAATCTGAGCCTGTCGGGCAGCTCGCTGAGCACGTCCATGCAGCGCCTGTCCTCGGGCCTGCGCGTCAACAGCGCCAAGGACGATGCCGCCGGCCTCGCCATCTCCGAGCGCATGAAGGCGCAAAGCGGCGGTCTCACCGTGGCCGCGCGCAATGCCAATGACGGCATCTCGCTGGCGCAGACCGCCGAAGGCGCGCTGGGCAAGGTCGGCGACATGCTGCAGCGCGTGCGTGAACTGGCGGTGCAATCGAGCAACGCCACCAACAGCACATCCGACCGCGAAGCACTGCAATCCGAAGTCACGCAGCTGGTCTCCGAAATCGACCGCGTGGCCAAGACCACGAGCTTCAACGGCACCAAGATCCTCGATGGCTCGTTTGCGGGCGCGATGTTCCAGGTCGGCGCGAACGCCGGCGACAACATCACCGTGGGCGGCATCACCAATGCCGCGGCCGGCAGCCTGTCGAGCGTGAATTACAACCAGGCCGACGTCACCTTTGCCGGCCTGACGGACTTCGACAAGCCGATGCTGAACCAGGCAGATCTGGATAGCGCAAAGACAGCAGCTGATGCTGCCGTTACGGCATCTACAACTGCGGGTAATGCTGCTGGCGATCCTGCGCACGATGCTCTTGTAGCGGCCGCAGCAGCTGCCGGGACTGCCCAGACCGCCGGCCCGCTGTCGATCACCGTCGGCTCCGGCAGCAAGATCGAACTCGACAGCATGCCCGCCGCTTCGTCCGCCAAGGAACGCATGGGCCAGCTGGCCGCCGCGATCAATGCCAAGACCGCCGATACCGGCGTCACGGCTTTCGTCGACGCCGAGAAGGGCACGATGACGCTGCTGTCCGAAAAACTCACCGCAGCAGGCGTCCCTGAGGCCGTGGTGTTCGGCGGCAATGAGCCCGCCAAGACCGGCATGGCGGCTTCCCCGACCTTCACCGCCGTGGCCGCCGCCGACCAGAAGGGTATCGCCAAGCTGAGCGTTGCCACCCAGGCCGGTGCCTGGGATGCGCTCAAGCGCGTCGACAGCGCCATCGACCAGGTCAACTCGGCCCGTGCCGACCTGGGCGCGCTGCAGACGCGTTTCGAGAAGTCGGTGGAGAACATCGACATCCAGAACGAAAACATCAAGGCCGCCAGCGGCCGCATCACCGACGCCGACTTCGCCGTGGAAACCGCCAACCTGTCGAAGGCGCAGATCCTGCAGCAAGCCGGCACGGCCATGGTCGCCCAGGCCAACCAGTTGCCGCAAAGCGTGCTGTCGCTGCTGCGCTAAAGGCTTTTCGTCTCCCCTGTACTCGTTTGCTGCGGCCCGGGGTCGACGGGCGCGTACAGGGGCGTCTCCGTTTCTTTGAGAGGTAGTTCCCATGGCAATGACCATCAATACCAATGTGGCGTCGATCAACGCCCAGCGCAACCTGGGCCTGTCGGGCAGCTCGCTGAGCACGTCCATGCAGCGCCTGTCGTCGGGCCTGCGCGTCAACAGCGCCAAGGACGATGCCGCCGGCCTGGCGATCTCCGAGCGCATGGCCGCCCAGACCAAGGGCCTCACGGTCGCCGCGCGCAATGCCAACGACGGCATCTCGCTGGCGCAGACCGCCGAAGGCGCGCTGGGCAAGGTCGGCGACATGCTGCAGCGCGTGCGCGAACTGGCCGTGCAATCGAGCAACGCCACCAACAGCAAGAGCGACCGCGAAGCGATGCAGTCCGAAGTCAACCAGCTGGTCTCGGAAATCGACCGCGTGGCCAAGACCACCGAATTCAACGGCAAGAAGCTGCTCGACGGCTCGTTCTCGGGCGCGATGTTCCAGGTCGGCGCCAATGCCGGCGACAACATCACGCTGGGCAGCCTGTCCAATGCCTCGGCCAAGGGCCTGAGCAGCATCTCGTATGCCACGAAAAGCCAGTCGGTGACCGCAGGTACGGGCGTTCTCGATTCGTTGGGCGCGGTTGCGGACAACACCTTGACCATTGCCGTCAACGGCGGCACGGCCGTCAATCTCGGTGCGCTGGATGCTGCCAGTTCGGCAGAAGAGCGCATGGGTCAGGTGGTTGCAGCCATCAATGCCAAGACTGCAGATACGGGCGTCACGGCGTTCCTGAAGCAGGACGAAAGCACCAAGGCGTTCACGGTCGAGATCATGTCGGACAACGTCAAGGCCGACGGCTCGTCGCAATCCCTGGTGTTTGGCGCAGGCTTCACGGCTGCAGCCACGGGCGTGACGGTGGCTGGCCTGGCGGTAGCCGCCGACGTCACGACCAACGCCAACCAAAAGGGCATCGAAGGCATCGACGTGAGCACGCAGTCGGGTGCCTGGAAAGCGCTCAAGCAGGTCGACAGCGCGATCGACCAGGTCAACTCCGCGCGTGGCGACCTGGGGGCATTGCAGACCCGTTTCGAGAAGACCGTCGAGAACATCGACATCCAGAACGAAAACATCTCCGCCGCCAAGGGCCGCATCACCGACGCCGACTTCGCCGTTGAAACCGCGAACCTGTCCAAGGCCCAGATCCTGCAGCAGGCCGGCACGGCCATGGTGGCCCAGGCCAACCAGCTGCCCCAGGGCGTGCTGTCGCTGCTGCGCTAAGCGCTTTTGTCTCCGGCGCCCGCAAGGGCGCCAGGGATCTGTCCGTTTTTCATGAGGTAGATCACTATGGCAATGACCATCAATACCAATGTGGCGTCGATCAACGCCCAGCGCAATCTGGGCCTGTCGGGCAGCTCGCTGAGCACGTCCATGCAGCGCCTGTCGTCGGGCCTGCGCGTCAACAGCGCCAAGGACGATGCCGCCGGCCTGGCGATTTCCGAGCGCATGGGCGCCCAGACCAAGGGCCTCACGGTCGCCGCGCGCAATGCCAACGACGGCATCTCGCTGGCGCAGACCGCCGAAGGCGCGCTGGGCAAGGTCGGCGACATGCTGCAGCGCGTGCGCGAAC
>Ga0308161_1000795_pt1 | contig 43711 bp, 35 predicted proteins | sample PhyFR2_FD_201034 | JGI IMG/M metagenome (GOLD analysis project Ga0308161, IMG submission 201034) | Phyllosphere microbial communities from UC Gill Tract Community Farm, Albany, California, United States - DLSLF.R2 | ecosystem: Host-associated > Plants > Phyllosphere > Unclassified | place: USA...
CTGAGGGTTAACTTAATAGAAACGGCTACGCATGTAGTACCGACAGCGGAGTACTGGCGGACGGGGGTTCAAATCCCCCCGGCTCCACCACTTCAACATCTAAAGACGTCCACGGACGTCTTTTTTTGTGCCTGAAATCCAGTTAATGCGGGGGTTTCAGCGCCATCAGCGTCCACGGACGTCCAAGAGCAGCCACGCTTTACGGCATTCCAAATGGCATTCCAAGCCCAACAGTGCTAATTTTTGGAATGCCAACCTCATCTTGGAATGCCAATGTGCGCACAAGCTACTCGCCTCTCTGAGCTCAAAATCAAATCTGCCAAGCCCTCCGAGAAGGACTACGTCCTGTTTGACGGCGGCGGACTTCAAATGCGAGTGAGAAGTAATGGCTCTAAGCTATGGAACTTCAACTATCGACACCCCGTGACGAAGAAGCGGATCAACATGGGCCTAGGTACTTTCCCCGAAGTTTCGTTAGCGCAGGCACGAAAGGGCTCCATTGCAGCGAGGGAAATACTTGCCCAAGGCCTCGACCCCAAAGAACAACGAGATGCAGTGCTGCAAGCAAAGCAAGCTGAAACTGAGCATACATTCCAGAATGTCGCGACCTCCTGGTATGAACTGAAGAAGGATGCGGTGACACCAGCTTATGCTGAGGACATCTGGCGTTCGTTGACGCTGCACGTTTTCCCGGATTTGGGCACCACACCGATCTCAGCCATCAGCGCACCACAAGTCATCAACCTGCTTCGGCCACTCGAAACCAAAGGCAGTCTTGAAACAGTTAAACGGCTATCACAGCGACTCAACGAAATCATGACCTACGGGGTCAACTCGGGACTGATTCACGCAAACCCGCTTAGTGGGATTCGATCCGTCTTCAAGAAGCCGAAAAAGAAGAACATGGCGGCACTTGCTCCCGATGAGCTGAATGAGCTCATGGTGGCAATTGCCAATGCCAGCATAAAAAGAACTACGCGCTGCCTTATCGAATGGCAGCTCAACACCATGACCCGCCCAGCAGAGGCAGCCACCACTCGTTGGGAGGATATCGACTTCGAGAAGAAGATTTGGACGATTCCTGCTGAGCGCATGAAAAAGCGCCGTATACATATCGTGCCGCTCACAGATCAAGCACTGGCATTGCTGGAAGCAATCAAACCCTACAGCGGACACAGAGAGTATGTATTTCCTGCAGACCGTGACCCTCGAACCCATTGCAACAGCCAGACCGCTAACATGGCGCTAAAGCGCATGGGCTTTGAAGGTCGGTTGGTAAGCCATGGCATGCGCTCAATGGCTAGCACTATTCTCAACGAACACGGCTGGGATCCTGAGCTGATTGAGGTGGCGCTTGCCCACGTCGACAAGGACGAGGTTCGTAGCGCCTACAACCGAGCGGAATATATCGAGCGCAGACGCCCGATGATGGCTTGGTGGAGTGAGCACATTCAGGAAGCTTCTACCGGCAACCTGTCAGTGTCAGCAATCACGGAAAATCGAGATAAGAAAGTCGTTTCAATACGATAAACAATTGGCTATATCCCCCTGACGGTTTTTTGGATACAACCTTGCCAAAGGCGGTTTAGGCTAGTCATCACCTACCCGCACCGTCCCGACGCTCTATTCCGCCGACGCGTCGGGACGGATTCCCCCGATTCCTTCACTTTAGGCTTTCGGCGCGAGCGCTCCGTCCAGCTTGATCACGGTATCGAGCATATGCTTTACCACCGCCGCATCAAACTCTTCCTCTTGATCCTCTTCGTGTGTCCCCTTATTCAGGTAGTTCCACTCGATCCTGTTCTTTTCTCCCTGCCCCAGAATCTCGGCAAGATGTGGCAGAGCGTCTTGGAAAACCGTCACGTCCTTCCTTTCCAAGAATTTGTTCAATCCCGTCGCCAAACTCATGAGGTCGGGCAAACCAGGCCCCCTCATTCCCACGCTGATCTGGGCGGAAAGATCCTTGCTCGCGATCTTCTTCCAAAGCCGATTGAGCAGCTCCTCGAATGACTTTCGGATGTAGCTCAGCGAATCCCGCGTCCTCCCCTCTTCGAAACTTTTCGAGGCGACCGTGAGGTAATGTCGTGGCGAGTCAAGTTTCACGGTGATTTTTTTCGCTAATAACGGCTGTAGGAAATCTATGCGGGTCACCGTTTCTTTGTACGCATTCATCGGCACGGCGTTCTCGAGACGCTTTACGAAGTCTTCTCCGTGAGTCGTGATTACGAGCTGCCGCTTGCCAATCTCTTCCGGATTCAGGATGAGATCGATGATCGCGCCCCGATGTTCGTCGTCGATGGAGTTCACCACGTCATCGAAAATGAGGAACGGCAAATCGTCACGTGTCATTTTCGCCAACAGGATTGCCAATCCCAAACAACGGATGTGACCCTCGCTCAGGACTTGGAGCGCGTCACACTCTCCGCCAGTTTCAAACTCGATCAAAATTTTCCCGCCGGCTCCCGTGGGCAGTGTCAGGGATTTCAGCTTGTCGGAAAGGTGGTCGTTCTTGTTAATCTCGTTGTAGAACCGGAGCGTTTTCTCATTCAGATCTTTCGCTAGGGAAAGTGGAAGTGACGAGTTGTAATCCAGGAGCTTCTTGCGGAACGTAGCGTATGCCATGCAGTAGTCGCGGTTCCTCGTGACCCCCGGGACTTCAGCCTCAACTTCTTTGATGAGGGCCTCGTTATCGGTGTTGAATTTGGCTATCGCCTGTTGCGCCTCATTCTCACTCTTGGTATTTGCGTTACGGATCGTCGAGATAGAGACGATTTCTTCAAGGTCCTTGGCGATGGACGCGTTTTCATCATCGAGTTTCTTGATGGCAACTTTTGATTCGGTTACTGCTTGGTTGTGGAACGTGATCGCTGCTTCCAATTCCTGCATGAGCTCTTGCGCCGCCACCACATCGATGAGAAATTCTTGGACGGTCGCCAACTCCTTGGCTGTAGAGCCCTCTGCGCATAGCTCCTCAACATGGCTCTTTCGCACGTAGTCAATGGCGACGGCCGTCACTTGAAGCTTGCCTAATCGCGCTTGCAATCCCTCCCAGCCCTGTTTGAAAACTTCCAATATTTCCGCAATACGTGCTTCCTTCTTCAGGGCGTCGTCAAATTGGGTAAGCTTTTCCGCCGCATGACCATAGGGATCCACCGGAACGACGAGCTGCCCATCCACATAGAGTTCCGAAGCGCAGGCGGGGCAAGCGTTCCCGAATTGCTCCCGGTTTTTGAGAATGGCGGCGTAGAGATCTCGGAGGGAAAGCTGGTCTTTATATTGGCTCAGGTGCGCGGTGGCCTCCGCTCTTTCGTCGAGTAGCCCGAGCAAGCCCTGGACATCGCCGAATAGAACATCAATTCCCGGATTCTCCACAGACTTTAAATTCTGTAGTCGACCGATCTCGGTGTTGTTCGCCTTCAGTTTTCCGCCATTTCCGTCCTGGCCAGACAATTGGATTTTGATGTCCGCGTCGGTCTTGCATTCCGGGAATTTAGCAAGCATCGCCGCGAAGCGCGTTTCGGCGTCCTTTTCCTTTGCTGACAATCCTTTGAGGATTTCCTGGTGTCCGGCAATTCCCTTCGCTAGCTCGGCGAACTCACTCCCTTTCTTGCCGACACAATCCAAATATCCCTCGATACTTTCGTTGAACTGCGTAGCGAAAGTGTTGAATTCCTCAAGACCGAATAACGCTGCCAGCCTAGCCTGCTGGGCAGCTGGCGTATTCGCCGCCACCCGAGCGAATCCGTCGATCCGGTTCTTCTCGATGAAACAGAATTCGTAACGATTCGAGTCCGCCTCTACACTCACAGCCTTAGCGTTGGCTGTGTCTCCGAAAAGTTGAAGTTTCCCCGGCTTCTTCGATACAGCGTTCTTAACGTACTCGGCAACAGGGATCCGCTTTGATTCGGCTTCGTGGATCGATCCGAGCAGGCCATACTCGAGAGCCTCACACAGGCTTGACTTCCCCGTCCCGTTCGGACCGTACACGAAAGTGTAGGGGTTCTTAAACTCGAAAGTATGCTCGTCAGAAAAGCCCCGGAAATGCTCGACGGTCAATTTGGACAGTCGAACTATTCCATCCTTGCCAGTGTTCGCCGCTTCGGTTTCGATCTTGAGTTCCGGAGACGCTGCCTCCCCATTCTCGACAATCATTTTCGCCAAAACTTTCCCGCGTCTCCCACCTGCCGACGAGGAATCCTCGACATCCGAGAAACGATCCAGCATCAAATTGGCAAGCTGCTTTTCTTTAACGGTCAAGTTAGGACCGGCTTTCGCTAGGAAACGTTTGAACTCGGATAGGGTTTTGGTCATGTCAAATCTACGTATGTTGGTAATTCGACTCCACGGACGGGGTCGTGCGTTGACACTGCAATGGGTCTTTCCTGCAACTGAGTATCCAGCCAAACAGCCATTCGATTCAAAATTATCTCAGACCTACATCATTGCCATGACATCCCCACCACGGAGCTTCGATTCATGTCATTGCAGTGTCCTCGCAGTCATTCCCCCAAAGTCGCTTCTTTCCATCACGCTATGAAAATCGGTGCGGCCATCGGTACCGTTGGCGGTGCTGCGCGTGGCGTCAGCGCTGCGCTGGCTGGCGGCCAGGCTGGTGCGCTTATTGGTGCTATTGCTGGGCCTGTCGGTATCACACTCGGTTCGGTTTCGGGTGTCATCCTCGGCGGGTTGGCCGGTGGTGTCGGCGGCTGTGCTCTCGGCGCCCAACTGGGTGAGTCGCTCGATCGCCACGTCCTGGCCCACAACCTCTGCCTGCTCTGCGGCCACCGTTTTAACCTGCCGGCTTGATCTGGCAGGGCCACACCTTTTCTATCCATATCGTCCGGACGGTGCTGCGCTGGGCGCGGCGCTTTATGCCGGCCTGCACCCAAAGGAATCTCAACCATGGCTCATCTCGTCGAAACTATGGCCTACGCTGGCGCAACTCCCTGGCATGGCCTGGGCAATCAGCTCACTCAGAAGCAACCCATCGAAGTTTGGCAACGCGAAGCCGGCATGGATTGGGCGATCCAGGAAAGCCACGTACTCTTCAAGTCAGAGACCGTCGGCCACCTGGGCGCGATCCATTCCTTCCCCGAGCAGAAGGTACTCTTCCGTTCGGACACCAAGGCACCGCTGTCGGTGGTTTCCCAGCGCTATCACACCGTGCAGCCTCGGGAAGTGTTGGAGTTCTACCGCGATCTGACTGAGGTCTCTGGCTACGAGCTGGAAACCGCTGGCGTACTCAAGGGCGGCCGTAAGTTCTGGGCACTGGCGCGTACCGGTCAGGGCGCAGCGATAAAGGGTAATGACCAGGTCAACGGCTACCTGCTGCTGGCCACGTCCTGCGACGGCACCTTGGCCACCACGGCAACCCCGACCACAGTGCGCGTGGTATGCAACAACACCCTGACCATCGCCTTGGACGGCACCAGCCGCGCAATTAAGGTGCCACACAACACCCGCTTTGATTCAACGGTGGTGAAGAAACAGCTCGGCATCGCCGTCTCGCAGTGGGATGAGTTTATGTACCGCATGCGGGCCTTGTCTGAGCGCAAGGTGCAGTGGCATGAGGCGTTGGGTTTCTTTATGAACGTGCTGTGCGAGACCAGTCCAACCGGCGCACTGCCGGAGGTACTGCCCAACGAACGCGCTCTGCGCAAGGTTCAGGAGCTATACGAAGGTCGTGGTCGGGGCAGTCAGCTCGACTCGGCACGCGGCACCGCCTGGGGCCTGCTCAACTCCGTGACCGAGTTTGTCGACCATGAACGGCGGGCACGCAGCAACGAGTACCGCATGGACTCGGCCTGGTTCGGCCAGGGCGCGCAGATCAAACAACGTGCGCTGGAAACCGCCCTGCAACTGGTCGCTTGACCGCCCACATACTCACCCCATAACGCCCGATCAGCCTGATTGCTAATCGGGCGTTTCTATTTCCCCAAGGTGAAAGTTATGAAAGCCACTTCATTGAACCGCATCACCGACAAGCCACGCCCCGCGCTGCGCCTAATCAGTACCAAGGAATTACCGCGTGAAGATTGGCTGGCCGTGCGTAAGCAGGGCATCGGCAGTTCGGATGCAGGCGCGGCCATTGGCCTCAATCCATATAAATCACAGCTAGAACTGTGGCTGGAGAAAACGGGGCGCGACACCACATTGCCGAAGGCCGACCCGCATGATGAAGAAAGCCCGATGTACTGGGGGAACGTGCTGGAGCCCATCGTGGCGTGGCACTACAGCAAGCGCACCACCAACAAGGTGCGGCGTATAAACGCGGTGCTGCAACACCCTGATCCTGAGCTGCCTTGGATGCTGGCCAACATCGATCGCGAGGTGATCGGTACCGACGATGTGCAGATTCTCGAATGCAAGACCGCCGGCATAAACGGAGCACGTCTCTGGAAAGACGGTGTTCCTGAGTATGTGCAATTACAGGTCATGCATCAGCTCGCCGTCACTGGTAAGCAGGCTGCGGATATAGCGGTATTGCTCGGCGGGCAAACGCTGGAGATCCACCGCATTGAACGGGACGAGCAGATGATTGCTCGTCTGATCGAACTGGAGCGCAGGTTCTGGCAGTACGTGGAAACCGATACACCACCACCTGCTGACGGATCAGCCTCGGCTGAACTGGCTTTGCGCTGCTTGTACCCGGAGGACAACGGTCAGACCGTCGACTTCAGCTGCCATGCAGGATTGGCGGAGGCCTACTTAGAGCTCAAGGCCGTGCGCCAATCCATCGGCGAGAAAGAAACGCGCGAGGCCCAACTCAAGCAGCTGCTGCAGCAAGCCATGGGCGAGGCCACCCGAGCGGAGTTTTCCAGCGGATATATCAGCTGGAAGAAATCAAAGGGCAGCACCGTGCTCGATGTCGAACGCCTACTGAAAGAGAAACCTTACCTGCAGGTTCGCTACGCCAAAGCCAAGGAAGGCAGTCGCCGCTTCCTGATCAACTGATTCCGCTATTCCTTACTTACCTCCCCTTGGCCAGTCCACGCAGTTTGCGCTGTGTGGCTGGCCTTTTTTTCATTTCCAGGAGAACCATCATGTTGAAAGGCTTAACCCTGACGCCCCCTTTGCTCGGACGCATCTCCATCGGCAAAGTCATCGAGAAAAACGGCAAACGCCTGCCGGAGAAAGATGATCAGTTCACCATCACGTCCCAGGTGCAAAGCAGGGATGGCTGGCTGCTACACCCACTCAACGACGAACTGCGCCAGAGTAAGGAAGACAAGCTGCGCAGCATTCCTGTACGCCTATTGTTCAACGAACCGGAACTGAATTTCCGGGCCGACTACACCCTGTTCGACCGGCAGTCTGGCAGGCCGTTGTGTATCGGCAACGGTGAGAACTGCAAGCGGGTTACGCAGGACGGTATGCAGTTGTTGCCATGTCCTTCACCGGATGCTTGTCCATTGGCTAAAGGCGGCGCATGCAAGCCCTATGGCCGACTGAATGTGCTGATTGGGGATGATGATCCGCTAGGCAGCTTCGTGTTTCGTACCACCGGGTTCAACAGCATCCGCACCCTAGCGGCTCGCCTGCAGTACTTCAAAGCTATTTCCGGTAATCGATTGGCCTGCCTGCCGCTGGAGTTGCGTCTACGGGGCAAGTCAACGCGGCAAAGCCATGGAGCGCCGATCTTCTACGTCGATCTCACAGTGCGCAGCGGTATGGACATAGCCGAGGCACTGCAATCTGCGAATGAGCTGGATGCGCAACGACAGGCGACTGGCTTTGATCAGACAGCCCTAGATGAAGCCGCGCAACGTGGCTTTGGCAATGGTGCCTTTGAGGACAACGAAGAAGACGCCGGTGCAGTGATTGAAGAGTTTTACCCCACCGAAGAAATTCCATGTTCAACCACAAGTATTTCCCCGCGCTCTACGAAAGCCAGCCTATTCGAGAAGCTGGACACGCAAGCCAAGCGCCACACCCCATTGACAGATAACCATCAAGGAACCCCACATGCGCCTACACAAGCTGAAGGCCAGTGAATCTACTGGTACCTACCAAATCGAGTCACCAGTCAGTGAAACCGACATTCTGCTAATGGCCCGGCAATTGGCAAACCTACGTCTACGCCGAGGACGGGCATTAACTTCGCCGAAGGACGTGTTCAGCCACCTGCAAGCGCTGCTGGGCGATTACGAGCATGAGGTATTCGCCTTGCTCCTACTTGATAACCGGCACCGAGTAATCGTCTTTCACGAACTGTTCAGGGGCACGTTGGACGGTGCCAACGTCTATCCCCGCGAGGTCGTCAAGACCGCCCTAGAGCACAACGCTGCAGCAACTGTATTGGTACACAACCACCCTTCCGGTGATCCAGAACCTAGCCAAGCAGACCTCAACCTGACCCACAAACTACAGGAGGCCTTGAACCTGGTTGGGGTGCGAACGCTGGATCATATCGTGGTAGGTCACGAGGGCTGCGTATCACTGGCGGAGCAGGGCTATCTATGAGGATAAAACGACGATGAAGCTACTACGCATGTTTGCGGCCGTGCTCATGTTCACCGGCATTCTTGCAGGCTGCTTGGCCATCCTACTGCTTGTGTTTCTGATGGTGCGGTTTCCGCCACTGCTGATCGCCGTACTGCTAGCGTGTTGGATGTTCTGCCGTCTCTTGAAGGCATTGGCACCCAAATCAGCAGCGGCAGGCGCCACCACGGTAGCACCGAAATAAACCTACTTGTGAGCCTCAGGCATGCACTAGCGCCTCAACTCACTAGGAAACATAACGATGAACAGACAGCGTCTGATCTGCGACTCCAGCGCCGTGCTGACGCGTGACGCCGCCAAAGGGCTGACCTTGCTGATCGGGTTACTCAATTGCGCAATCGAGGGCGCTCAAAGTCCGCATAAAGGGATCGGCCAGTCCGCTCTTCTCAGCGGGCTAACCGCCATTGTGTATGCTTACCCAGCGGCCAGAAAAGAGGCCCATGAGGTTGTGCGGTTCCACTTCGCCAACTTTGACTCTCTATGCCTCCGCTGTGGCGCGTTATTCAACTAGGCAGCCGAAATCAAGGAGCGGCTTAACCCCGGCTGAGGCGCGCCACCAAACTCTCCACAAACTCCACCACTAGCGTACGGTCATCTGAGTCCAGTACGGATAACAGACCCTGCAGTCGACGCGCCTGATCCTCCTGACGCGTGCTGCCCTCAGTCAGCAAGTCGGCAGTCTCGCAGCCAAAGACCGTCGCCAGCTCAATTAAGCGTTCGATGTTAGGCATCACGACGCCACGCTCAATACGGGATACGGCCTCGCTTCCAATCCCTAGCTTTTCCGCAACCTGCTCCTGACTCAACTTACAGCGAATGCGCTGACGCGCAATGGCTTGGCCAACAAGCTCCGCCAGCTGCTTCGATTTGGTTCTTGACATGCCACCCTCCAATTCAACCCGGATAGTTGGCTATCAACCTGTTGACATGAAGGACTTTCCAAACCGAGACTCACCCTAAAAGGTTGGTATTCGACTTTTTCTCAAAACCACTATCTCTTGCAGGGAGCTCGGAAAACCCATGATCGTCGTAACAGGTCTGAATGAAATGCAGATTGAAGGTCTCGTGAAAAGCAAAGCGTCCTTCGAAATCCATGGCCTCAGGGGAAATTTCATGGCCGGCATCAAACTGGTCGAAACCAAGATTGAAAGCCAGGGGCTGAAGTGTCGAGTCAAAAGCGATGTGAAAAGTGCAGTGGTACAAGGCGGCGCACTGGGTGCCGTATTCAGCATCCTAACAACACCCGCCACATTGACCATCGCGGCATTAACGGCCACAGCAGGGGTAGGGCATACGCTCGTTACCTATAACCCCGATTACGAAATCATCAAGGACTACGTCAACAAGCGGCTCAAGGTTGTTTACAAGAAGTAGCCCTCCTCATTCCCACTGCAACCAACAGCGAAGAGCACCACTGCGCTGTTGGACTCGCGTGCTTCGCCACCGGTCGTGAAACGGCCGGTTCCTCTTTCTCGCTCGCAACAAACCACAAATAGGAGTTACCTCATGAAACGGATACTCAGCATTCTGCTGCTCGCGTTCTGCGCCAATGCCAATGCCGTCATTGACCATTACGCCTGGAACAACATTGCCTACCCGGACGAGACCTCCATCAATGGACTCCCCGAAGCGATCCCCTGCATCAATAAGAAAGCCTTCAATGGTCAGCCGCTGATCAAGTGCACCTGGCTGGAAAACGCCCGCGAGGTGCTCATCTGGAATGCTCAGCGCCAGCAGGATATACGCTACGTCAACCAAGTAAGCGGTACGTGCCTACGCGGCAAGTGCCGAACAAACGCCATCATCGTGGGTGACTGGAACCAGGACGTGTTCTTCACCCTGTCGATCTGGTATCGCATCGGAGTCAGCACCGACGGCAAGCCGGTGGCCTACCGTGTCGATACCTCGCATCAGGTGTCGTATGCCGAGGCGGGATCTCTCCTGCACCAGTTCTATCTGGACATTGGCGTCCCAGATAATCAACTTTTACCAACGTTCGACGGGCGCTATCAAGGTGGTTATGCAGCTTGGCAGGCACAGAAGGGGCGTGCACAAGCATCGACACAGCAGTCACTTGCCACCTCGGCCCAATTAGAATGGCCGGACGTGAAAAGTGCCTGGTGCAATCCGCGTATGGATGACGATTGCTACATCAATGAGAAGAAGGTACCGATTGCTGACCTTGGTAAGTGGTTGCCGGCAGTTGCTGAATCGAACATCGACCAGATCGGCGGCTTCTGCGAGACCATCCTCTGTTTCGATAAGGACAACCAACCCGTCGGTTATCTGTTGCAGTAACGGCCACTGCGCAGAGCTACAGTTTGGTGGAAACCGCCAAAACCAACTGCCAAGAACCTTATGTCTGGCTGCGCCACACACTCAAAGCTGCCGCATGTGTAGTCGGTGGCGGACTATGAGCGCTTTTTCCTGGGACTGCTCGCCAGCAGTGCCACGGTGAACCTGATTCCTACTTTCCGGTAGGTGGGGATCAAAGACACACAAAAAAGGGTAGCCGGAGCTACCCTTTTTCCTGGTCTGTCCTACGCCTGCAGAGCTAAACCCAGCTCGTTAGATAGCTCATAGCGGGTCAAAAGCTCAGTGTCTGCTTGGCGCGTGTATTTTGCGGCAAGACCTGCCAACGTAGAGTTTCCGACCACGTCCGTATGTGGCACTAATAAATAAGACCACGGCTTCCCGCCAGTTTTCTTCGCATGGAACTCAGTGGCGATATGTGCCCAAAGCGCTGCGGTTTCTGCTTTGCGCAATACCACCGTATGGCTAATTTCATCCGCCCGCTTGGTCTCAATAATCAAAATGCGGTCTTGCATTTCAACCACAAAATCTGGCTGGTAAGGCAAGCCATCTGAGTCATACAGTTTGAATTGGTTGGGGCCGGGTTTCATCCACAGCTTAACACCATTTTCTTTTTCTAAAATCTCGCTCAGTTTACGTTCCGTATCTGAGTCAAACTTAGCCAATGGATAGCAGGATTTACTGAAACCGCTAAAAATATAACGCTTGATCTCGTTAAGCTTTGGCGGTGCCTGACGAAAGTCCAATGAATATTGGCTACCCGCATTCTCGAAAGTTTGTGGACGCAAGTCTTGGAAGGCCGCGCTCACAGTAACGCGGTAATTTGCTTTCCCACGCCACATATTTTTCTTCATATCCGCAAAGATGGCATCGGCCATTTGCCGAGAGTGGCCTTGCAGCACACTACGCAACTCTTCAGGCTTATCGTATTTTGCTTGATAGTGAGTAACTACTTGACCAGCCAGCAGGTAAAGCACTTCGGAATGCGTGTCGTAATCAATCTCTGGGAAGTCCATGAGTTTGGCAACAATATAGTTCTCTAGGCACTCTTGCTGCTCATCATGGGCGTCGCCGCTAATGGACTGCGTTTTCTCTGTGCGCAAGACCTGAATCAATAACTCGTTCGAGAGCGGTTGATGGTTCCAGTGTTTAAGATCCAGCGCGAACGGTTTAAAACCAAAAGACACATCTTGGGTCGGCGTGATGGTCAGTGCCGGAATGGCAATAATTCGCTCAACGAACTGACTGCAAATCGACTTCACGATTGCTTCAATTTTCAGCGTTTCAACCGGAAATATCTCAGCTTGCGGTGTTTGCTCCGCTTGAATGGCCTGAACAATAGCGGCTTGCACTTCCGGCTTATTGATATCCGCAAGGCTTCCTACTTGTTTAGCGGTCTGCTGAACCACAATCTGAAGAGTCTTCTCAGCCACTTCCACTTCTTGCGCTGTTTGCAGAATAAAAGGCGCAGGCGCCTCAGCCACACTGACAGGGCTCGAGGGAGCAGGAATTTTATAAGCAGTACTTTTTTCACTACCTTCTGCTTTCGGCAGCATGGACTGCACCAAGTGCTGCACCACATTTGGCGTAGTGACAGCCTCAGGTTTCGTTGAGGTCACGTCACCGTCTTCACCAATAAAAACCTGCTTAAGTTTCTTGGTAACGCCGTTTTCCGTTTTGGCCAACTCAATCAGTTCATTGAAGCGGTCGTGGGCAATAACGGTGAGCTGATCGACTTCAGCAACCCCCGTGCGCTTGCCATAAGGTAAGCGCAGGCCACGCCCCAAGGTTTGCTCGGTCAGAATATCGGAAGCTGAGGCACGCAATGGAACAATGGTGAACAGGTTGGTAACGTCCCAGCCTTCTTTGAGTTTGTTAACGTGAATAACGATGTCGGTATCGCCGCTTTTTTCGATGTTCAGCAAGCGCTGCGCATTCTCGTCACTCTCCTCCCCGGACGTTTTTGAGTGGATTTCGATAACACGGCCTTTGTAACGGCCACCGAAAAAACCGTCCGACTCCACAAACTGTCTTACCTCGGAGGCGTGCGTGGTGTCCTTGGTCACCACCAACATAAACGGTCGCACTATCGGCTTATCGTAGTTTTTGGCGTAGGTTTCCAGCGCCACCTTGACATGCTCGTGGTAGTTAATTCCGTCCTCAAGCATGATGCGCTCCAGCGCATCGGCATCGACCGACTTCGAATTAAAGTTCGCCCGAGTACCAATGGCAGGTTCCTTCACATAACCATCCTCCATTGCATCAGGCAGGTCGTAGCGGTACACCACATTTTTAAATAGCTGGGGCTTACTACCCGTAGTCTTCGGCGTCGCCGTCACCTCAAGGCCCATAATGGGCTGCAACTCGGCAATGGCCTTGAATCCGGCACTGCCACGATAACGGTGCGCTTCGTCCATCAGCAGTACCAAGTCCTTAAGCTCAGACAGGTACGAGAAATAGCTTTCGCCTATGTACTCTTGCAGGCGCTTGATACGAGGAGCAGCCCCGCCTCGTACCTCGGAGTTGATCTTCGAAATGTTAAAGATATTGATGATCACACTTTCGCGGCCGAATAGATCCGCGCCACGCACACCACGGCCTTCCTCATAGTTTTCAGCGTTAACGATCAAAGGCGGGTTGTGGGCAAAGGCTTCTATGCCTTTGAACACATATTTAGTGCTGCGTGGATCGAAATCGAACAGCAACTTCTCATAAATCGTCAGGTTTGGCGCAAGAATGAAATAGTTTCGGCTCTTGCCGATCATGTGCAAATAGCTGATGAATGCGCCCATTAAGCGGGTCTTGCCGACGCCGGTGGCAACGGAGAAACAAACCGATGGGAAGTCGCGTTCGAAATCTGCAAAGTCCGCATCAGTAACCTCACAGAATGCCTGACGCACCTGCTGCCTAGCGGCCTCTACATCAGTGCCCTTTTTCGGGTCAACCAGTCCAACGATGGTGTCTAGGCGCCGCAGCGCCTCTGCCTGAGGCTTACGTAACGAGAGGCGCTGACTAATTTGGGCAACAACACGATCCTTGTTTAGTTCAGTCATCTCAGTTTTCCTCAGTACCGTCGAACAGGTTTGCCTGTGCTACCGGTGATTTATTTTTTTTAGGTTTAGCTGCTGTGATTTCGACTGCGTCAAGCTCTGCGTCTTGCAGGGGTAAGGCGGCGATTTTTAAGGAGTAATCATCTTTACCCCACTCGCAACGATCCAGCACCACACGAGGAATTTTCTTGATGGTTAGGTTCGTCAAGTTATCACCAGCGGCCTCATAGGCCATGCAGCAAACCAGTAGACTGCGTTCCTCCCCCACCTCATCCGACAGGGCGTTGAGTTGGTCAAAGGTCAAACTGTTGGTGGTCACGTAGATAAAGGCGTTTTCAGTAGCCTTGCCGTGCATCCAATAATGTTCGGCGGATGGCGCGTAGGTGTAATTGAAATGCTTGCAGATGGCCTCAGCGAGCATTTCCGGCTGGTAATCCTTGTTGATTACCAGATTACCCCATTTGTCTTTTTGCAGCAGGGAAGGTGCTAGTTTGAAGAATCGGTAGCCACCGCCACCTTTCCAAGCAGCTGCCTCGGTAACACCGCCTTTATCGACGCTATCGATAACCTTCTGCATACGTGGCACGATATGGGTTTTAGCGTGGGTACCCAGCTCAACCATAATCCAGCGGCGACCCATTTTATGGGCAACAGCGCCTGTTGTGCCAGAGCCTGCGAAGGAATCAAGAACTAAGTCGCCAGGCTTAGTAGCAATTCCCAATATTCGCATCAGCAAGGCTTCAGGCTTTGGCGTTGAGAAAGCGTCGTTTCCACTTAGTTGAATTGCCTCTCTTTTAGCGTCTTGATTATCCCCTACAACATCTCTGAGCCAAATGGTATCAGGCACAACTCCAGTACCGACCTTAGATAGAAATACCTTTATACGAGGCTTTTCCTGCTCCCCTTTTTTACCCCACCAAAGCATGTTCCCCTCTACATGCTTCTGATGGGTTTCCTTCTCATAGGCCCACACACGGTTTTCATTCGGCCACACTTCTTTCCCCGTAGCGGGATGAATCAGCGGATAATAAAGATTCGGTCGCTCCTTGCTATTTTTTGAGCAAGTATAAACAACTGAAGTCCAAAGACCTCTCGGATCGTTATCGTGATTATTATAACCTTTTAACTGTTCAGGAGTGCGCTCGACTTGGTTAGGTCGCCAAGAATCTTTATTTTTGGCATAAACTAATACGTGATCGTGACTAGTACTGAACTGTTTAGCATCATTCTGCTTTGAATACTTTTTTTGCCAAATTATGTTGGCAACAAAGTTTCGCCTCCCGAACAACTCGTCACACATCACTTTGAAATAATGTGCTTCATTATCATCTAAAGTAATCCAGAGAGAACCATTTTCTGCCAAAAGTTCGCGTAGTATCGAGACGCGATCCCGCATCATGCCTAACCATAGCGAATGCTCTACCCCATCATCATAATGTTCGAAAGCCGACCCTGTATTGTACGGCGGGTCTATAAAAATACATTTCACCTTGCCACGCACATCCGGGTCTGTCTCCAGCGCTTTTAACGCCAGAAGATTGTCCCCTTGGATCAGCCTATTATCGAAGTGATCACCCTCACGCCGCGTTTCGGCGTGATAGGAAAACACTGGATCCTCGATCAGGATGCGCGGCTCGAGGCGCGGTCGCTCGTCTTTGCCAATCCAGGTCAGTTCAAGTTTAGTTTTACCGGCCATTAAATCAGGCTCCATTGAATCGTAAACAGGTGATCCACCTGTGGCGTCAAGTTAAGTTGTTCAGCAATGGTGTCGAGCATGGCCTCACGCTCACTATCGATCTCACGCAGGCGGGTATAGAGCTGATGCTGTAGCTCATCCACTTGGCGCTTTAACGCTTTTGCTTCGTGCTGTAGCTCAAGCTTGGCGGCCAGATTAGCGGTTGCACGGGCGAGCTTGTTTTTTTCATTGGCCTGCTTAGTCAGCTCTTTGATTTGCTGGTCGTAGGCCACACGGGCATCATTACGCCACGCATCCAAGCGGTCTTCTTCTTCGTTGAGGAATTCACCCAAACGCTCTTGGGCATGGCCGACCAAGGCCGTTTGCCGCGCCTCAGTAACGCCCGCCAATTCTCCCTCGGGCGCCTGCCCCACCAGTGCGCCAAGCTCTTGGGCAGGAATATGCAGCAAGCGCTCGGCGGTACTCGGGTCAAGCATGCTGCCGTCATTGGTGAAGGCTGCGCAGATCAGCTCATCCCAAGTGCGAGCGGGGGTTTGTAGCGTTAGGCGCGACAGTCGCAGCCAACCTGATTGCCCACGCAAGCTGGCCACATCCCCCAAATTGCCAGCATAGGCGTTGTAGTCAAACGCGAGCGACGCCATGGGAGTTGATCGCGCTTTAGCCTGCGACACCAGCTTGTCTGCCAGGCCTCCATCGCCCAAGCGGAAAAAGCGCCAGCCGTTATCCTCTGCCTCAGGCCATTCGGTAGACCAGGTGCTGCCTTCATAATCAAAGCGCTCAGCATGATCTGGATGGAAGTGGGCCTGGGGTAGTTCAGCACGAGCAAGGGTCAACAGCGCCCTACGGAAGTCGCCTAGGGCGGCATGAACGCCCTCCTTGCGGCTCATCAAGCGTTCAATCACCTTTTCGTCCATCTCAGCCAAAATTTGGTTGCGTGCAGCCTGTTTGGCTGCATCAATCTCGACACTGAACTCTTCCTGCAGCTTATCGAAGGCCTCATTGATTTCGTCGTTCGAGCGGCACGTCTGGACGATCTCCAGAATACGCCGTTCGATATCCACGCCAGACTCAATAGCACCTAATACTTCATCAGATGATCCAAATACGCCCTCGAAGAGCTTGAATTTCTGCTCTAAGAGCTGGTGAATACGTTCCTCAGCCTGGTTCTTGCGATTGAGGAAGTTGATCACGGTGACGTCGATCTTTTGCCCATAGCGGTGGCAACGGCCAATGCGCTGCTCAACCCGCTGGGGGTTCCAGGGCAAGTCATAGTTGATTAGCAGCGAGCAGAACTGCAAATTGATACCCTCGGCACCGGACTCCGTGGAAATGAGGATGGAGCGGTCATGTTTGAAAGCATCGACAATGGCTGCTTTCATATCGGCAGATTTAGAGCCGGAGACGACCTCAGTGCCTTTATTTTTGGCAAGCCAGGCTTTGTAGAGGGCTGTGCTGTCTTTATCGGTGTTTGAGCCGTTGAGTACTACGGTTTGACCAGCAAAGCCGTTTTGTTCCAGCAGATCACGCAAGTAGGCTTGGGTGCGCACGGACTCGGTAAACACCACGGCCTTGTGCTGACCGCCTTTGACTTCCTTAATCTCAGCCATAACGGTGGGCAAGCACTCCAAGAGCGCTCGTCCTTTGGCGTTGTCGTTAATTGAGGTGGCGATATCCCGGTAGTGCGTCAGCTCGGCGATCTCGGCCTGAAGTTTTTTCGGGTCTATCTCATCAAGATCATCATCCGAATGGTCTTCGACAGCATCCGCTTCGGTTGCGGCGATTGAACCAGCATCACGCCAATCCTCAGCGTCCTCAGCAAAGCCATCGAGATCATCTAGGGTGTCGTCATCAACCACTAGCTTGGCTTGCAGGCGGTTGACCATCTTGTCCAAAGTTTTGGCAATGGCAAATGAGGATGAACCTAAGATCTTGCGCAGGGACAAGGTCACTAGGTGACGGCCATTTTTACCTAGGGCAAGGGTGTCTGGGTTTTGCAGGTACGCCGACACTGACTCGTACAGATCCAGCTCAAGTTTGCTGGGGGTAAAGTCAAAGGTTTTCGGCAAGCGGTTGGTGTAGTTGATCAGTCCAGCCTTTTGGACCTGACGGCGCAAGGTGCGCTTGCAGATGGGCTCCAAACGATTCTGTAGCAAGGTCATAGCGGCAAGATTGCCCTTGCCTCCGAACTCGGCCTTAAAGGCCTGCTCCGAACCAAAGTAAGCCTCATCAATGATCGTAACGAGACCATAGAGCTCCATCAGGTTGTTCTGCAACGGCGTTGCCGTCAGCAAAAGCTTCTGACAACCCTGTAAGGCATCGCGCAGGACCGCTGCTCGGGAATTGTTAGCCGCCTTAAAGACGTTACGCAGCTTGTGCGCCTCATCAAACACGACCAGATCCCAAGCAACCTTTTGCAGCTGATGGGCGATACGAGCGGCATATTCGTAAGAAACGATGATGATCCCTTCCTTACGCCCAATGGGATTGGGTTGCCCGCTGGCCGACAAGTCTTTAAGGCGCTTGGCATCAAGAATGACCGAGGGCAATGAGAACTTTTCACGGAGCTCCGTGGCCCATTGCTTGCGAAGAGAGGCCGGCACAACCAACAGAAGGTTTCGGCGCTGCTCCCACCAACGCTGGCTGAGCACTAACGCCGCCTCGATGGTTTTGCCAAGCCCTACCTCATCTGCCAGTAGCACGCCTTTGGATAAGGGCGAACGCAAGGCAAACATAGCCGCATCGACCTGGTGCGGGTTCAGATCCACACGCGCCGAAGACAAGGACTGGGTCAAAGACTCGTCGGCACCGATACCTTCACGCGTTAAGAAGTGAGCAAAATACTTGGCTTGGTAGGGGCTGTAGATCATTGGAAAAACAATTCCTTTTAACTTGAGGCCTTCCAGCCATGACAGGCTAAGAGAACCTAACGACCTTACCTCGGCTATCAGAGGCAACGGGGCCAAGGGTGATTAATCACTGTTTGTGTGTAATTACTTGCTCACCCTGTTCGGTAACCTGGAGCCAGCAACGCCGTTTCAACTCCATAAAGCAATAGAGGATCTTTCAGCCAAAGGCGGTATTCCGGATCATGCAGCCGATGATCCGGCGAGCAGTCGACGCTCCATTTGCGCAGTACATAACCAGCGGTGGCACCGCGCAGGCGTAAACGCAATGCCCCACTGCTCATGCCGTAGTCCATTTCAGTGATATCCGAGTGCGGTTGATCCGGGTGAGGCACCAACTCGACCTCCAGTATCCGGCTCCACTGGACATCCTGCTCTGGGCGCTCGTGTTCAGCGACTTTAGACTCCGCCAGCAGCTTTGGCCGTCTGATGCGGGTGATCACGAAGTCCCGAAATGCCTCGCGCTTGCGATCATAGCCACGCACGTGCCAGCGCAGGCCCGTATCGATCAAGGCAAACGGAACAATTTCTCTCTGGGTCTTGCCGCTGGCCAGGGAGTGGTACTCCACTTGTAGAGGGCAGCGGTGATAGATGGCGCGGGTCACCACACCCAGCGTGTCCAGATCCGGCTGGGTAAGCCGTCCGGACGTTACGCAGGAGACTCCCGGCGCACTGCTCGCCGGCTCGCCATCGCCAAACCCTTCTGCGAGCCAGGCCAGTACCCGGTCAGCGGAGAAGGTGAAGATCGGTCGAAACTCTTTGGTCGGCGTATAGATTTTGCTACTACGGTCATACGCCAGGTTGTTACCTGCCAGCTCGCGATAGGTGGCGAGATCGCGCGTGGCTGCAGCCGTTTGAATGCCGAAACGCTGAATCAGATCCTGTCGCCCTATCTCTCCGACAAACCGCAGACGCAATTCGAGGTAAGCCAGGCGGTCGCGCTGGGCTTGCGTTAGCTGCGAGAGAGCTTCAGTGGTCATGGCTACGCTGGTCGTGGTGAAAGCGGTGGACAGCATAAATTGCGATCACAACGCCAGCAACCAAAAATCATAAAAACGATATTTACAGATCATTTTGATTTGTAATGGCCCAATGCAATCTTCAGGCACTGCGCTGCCTGACCCCCACCCCAGCGAGGGATCTCAACATATGGCTAATTACCAATTTCGGTTTCTTTTCGCTCGTGCAGAAAGACGCCAGCGATGACCTCACCATTCGCAGCCGTACCAAGAGCGACCTAGACCGTCTTCGCAATCACTAGACCCACACATTGACGTCACATCGGCTCATTGCCAACCCACTGCCGCTGAGATGATTGAGCCACTGTTCCAGGGGCGGCACGCACATCAAGCCCCCTGGATTCTGGCTCAGCTTGAACCCTGCACCTGCACGATTACGCTGCCCGCTAGCCTCGACGCGGACGTTTCAGCTGACCAGTCCGCAGGCATCGAGCGCCCTCAGGCCTCAAGCGCAGGTGCTGAGCATCTTTGACGAGATACTTCACCACCTTGTGGACATGGCGCCGAATCGCTCGATCACTCCTCTCGATGCGACCGATACCACACTCCTCACCGTACTGATCCTTATCGTGGTTGCAGCTGTACATGTAGCCCTGTCCATGCGTGATGTCTTCCCACAACTCGCCGAGCTTAATGGCCTTGAAGACATCTCCACGCACCTCGTTACCATTGAAGAAGTAGGCAGCATGAATGTGGTAGCCCCCACCATCATTCCGATCCCCTTGCTCCACCGAGTACATATGACCGATTAGGTGGTCGAAGATTGGATTGCGCCTATGCTGGGCAATCAGTTGCTTCATGTCCTCAAACACATGTTCCACTCGCAGCCTGGCCTGCGCCTCGGAACGGTAGTGGAAATCTACCCTGACGATGGTGATGCGCGAGTAGAGTTCCCATAAGGCATCGACGTAGTCGCAGGCTTGGATCCCCTGCCTTATAGCTTGGTGACGGAGATCATCTTTCCTACGGAGATACCATCGTTCACAGGTCAACTGGCGGATCCGGGCAACCAGGACGTTCATGCTGCGGGGATGATCGAGCCAGGCCGTACCCCGCTCATTCAGACAGGCAGGGCCATCAGGGTTACGCTCAAGCCCAATGTCCTGGCAGGCTTCCCAAAACGCTTGTAGGTGTTCGCTGTAGTCGTAGGGCACTCGATCATCGAACAGGTCGTACATCTGTTTGATATGTGTGAAGTACCGAGAGAGCTTGGTCTCTTCGACACGCTCGTAACCTGTGCGGGCTTGCTTGATTCGGTATGCCGGTGAATCGGAATCTTCGATGGCCTGGACGAGTCGCTCGATCTGAAGGGTAATGTCAGATTGGGAAAGGTAGGTGTAGGTCTTGCGATTGCTCATGGTTGGGTACCTGCTTGGTTATTGGCATAGCAGGTCCCGTGGTAGTTCTAAATTACTGATGCCCATCCCTGTCGATGCATTGGATGCTGATCTGACTGAATGCGTTTAGCTATTGAATCACTATTTACTGATAGTTATTAACTATATCAATAGATGCAACTCAGCTCATTGCTGATCATTTCGGCCAGGCCGTGCAACGGGGAGCAACATTGCTTTGCCCACCGGGAAATTTTCCAAACTATTTCGTGGAAGAGTTAGCTGAGAAAATTGCATTAACCCAAGCGGCATAAGCGCCATGACCAACCGTAGCCGGTCATGGCGCTTATGGTCAGTTCTAGCTGGCCATACTCAGGTGACCGGTGGACCGCACTGCAATGCCCTCTGCAAGATCACGCTCCTCGATCCTTGCCAAGATCCAATCGTGCACCTCGCTGTCGACCCAGCCGACGCAGCGGTCGCCCAGTGATACCGGTTTTGGGAAGGTGCCTTCCCCGATGTACTTGTAGATGGTCGACCGAGCTAGGCCAGTCGAGTCGATGACGTCTTTCAGGCGAATGATCCTCATGAACGGGGCTCCTCGTATTCGTTCAGAGGATCTGCAGGTGCGGTAAAAAATGACTTACCTTTTCAGTAAGCGTCGCGCTGGCGGCGTCAATAACCCGCAAACGAAGCGATACTCCAGCGGCATTTCCGACTCTTCCCCCCAGCTCTCGATGGCCAACTCACCACGTTGAGACTCCCTCAGAATTGTGCATGTGGAAATCTCCACCGGTCGTGGCTGCAGGAGCAGCACCATGATTTCGTCACCTTCGCCCTCCAACACTGGCAGGATACTGAGATCCGCCAAGTCGAACCCGATCCAATTCGCCGCACCAAACCTCGCTCTGTACGCCTGCGCAATCCCAGAAACCAGTTTGCAAAAATGGTCGATGACAACCTTCCACGCCCAATCAGACTCGACCTCTCCCTTTCCCAAACCTGGTGGCCTTTGCAGGTCTGCCTCAATCCGCTCCCTAAGCCAGCCAGGATCGACCGAACCTTCACAACCGAGCTCAAACCAGTGGCGCGAGAGCAATTCGGAGGCGCATCGATAGAGCATGAGCCGCAAGACATCGAAAACAGATCGCCGTTCACGTGCTAGAAAGTGAAGAGCCGCCTTGGGTGTCTCTGCGCGGTTCAACGCAGGTGGACGGCGAAAACCATGAATGTCCCGCAACAACACACCGAAAGCATCGTTCCGAACTTTGGACTGCGGCAGCCAGTGCACCAGAACCGCACCTTCGCCACTCAAGCCATAGCCTGGATGATTTAGGTTGAGGAAATACGAGCTGTTGACCTTCTTGGTACGAAAAACCGAACTTGTCACTCCGGGTACGTAGCTGCGAATCAAGCCCACTCCCCTAAGACGCAGGAGCCGATGACTCAAACTCTCGGAGTCGAGTCCTGTCAGTCGTCTCAGGTCCAAGTTGCTGAGCCCTGTCACAACACCAAATTGATCGGCATTTGCGAGCAATGCCCCCAGCAGCAATCGATTACAGATACTCAACCTGCTACGAGCCCCCGGAGGCGCAGGTTTTCCAAGCTTCGTAACTGTCGACCTCTCCCTTTGGGGCTTCGGCTGCGCCCCCAATATCTCTGCCGGGATATCAGCTCCAGAAAAAAGCCGCTTCAGATGTTCCGGGTGAGAGGCATGTGAACATTGTTGCCCCTCAAGAGTGGTCAGCGACTGCGGAGCAATTTGATAACTGATCTTTGGCCGACCTTTTCCGGCAAGGGCCAACTCCAAACGTTCCACCACACCAACCGCCACGAGCTCCCCCAAGGCAGCAGTGACTATTCCTTCCACCATGTGGAGCTGTTTCGCAAGCAGCTTGCCTCGGAAGCACTCGCCAGCACTACCACCATAAGAGTCGCCCCTAGCAATGGCTTCCAATATGAATCGCGCCTCAGGTCCGCAATCAGTCAGCTTCAGTAGGAGGGGCTGAATACGCAGGGTCATTTTTTGATAATCCCGATTTAAATTACAGATTATACACCCTGAATAAAATTGATTAGAGTTACTGCATAACGTTACGAGTAACGCGTTTACAAACGATGGCGACAGAAGAGATTTAGCTCTAGAATTAATCAACGAAAATTAGCGGAAGGAAGGGCGATGACCGGGAACGCAGGTAGACCCCGATGGTTGCGAAAGGAGGGAGGTGAGTGGGAGTGGGCCTATCGCTACATGCAGCAACACTCCGACGAAGGAATACAAACCAGTCTCAAATACGCAACTCGAGGAAAGGAACCTAGCTATGGAATGGTTGCTGACGCGATTGCGTACCTGCAGGGAACCCGTGACGGCCTAGAGTTCGTGACGCGCCTAAGGAACGCCCTTCGGCAGCATCGACATCGATCATTGAACGCAGGTAAGAAAAGGAAGCCCTACGCGTTCACACTCCCGACTGATACCAAAAAGGCCCTCAGCATCAGCGCAAAAAAACTGAAGATGACGGAGACTGCCTTAGTCGCCGATCTCCTCAATGGTGCGGGGAAATTGCTTGAGGAACACCATGAGCGAGAGCAGTTGCTTCGCGACGCCTTGGACTTTGAACGCAAACGAGTGAAGCAGCTTGATGATCGCTGGAAAGCTCAGCACCGCGAAGCAGTGAGACAGATCGAACGACTGGCCACGCTTCTGTCAATGTGGGAGCTCACCTTGGAGCTGGCTGATCCAGGCTTCAAAGGAGACCAGGCGACACTGGAATCTGAGGCGAAGAAAAAGACTAGAGAAATCGAGAAAGCCATCAGCAATGCTCTTAAAATGCACACACTGATTGAGGCAAGACTGATCTAGCCGACCCCTTCACGCAGCCACAAGGTGTCAGGCAAATCTCATTGGCATTCCAAATGGCATTCCAAAAAAAAAATAAAACCGATCTTTTTCATAATAAACAACAAGTTAAATTGCCAATTCAGATTACCCCGGCCCACCAATTGAACGAAAAAAGACGCTTGAGAGCGTCTTTTTTTGTGCCTGGAATCCAGGAAATACGAGGACTTCAGCCTTCTTAGGTTTTTGGCATCCACCGAGTCCTGACCATTCGAGTATTCCAGGCCCTCCGGGGCTAATCGCAGGAATACCAAAACCGTCTCTGAGACCTCCCCTAGCTGTCACCAGCAAATACACAAAAGGGCGTGTCGAACCGCGCGAACTGCTCGCGCAAGACCTCAACCCCAAGTGCAGCGCAACATGCTAAATGAATCCGTGAGGCCCAAGGAAGCGGCCACCACCCGCTAGACCGATAGTTGATAACGCTGGATCGACGACACGCAGTTATACACGCACGCCGCTTCGTCTGGCATTATGCCCTTATAGTGCCACCACTCTCGAAATGGTTGGTGACGAACTCAAGGGATGGAACATGGCCGAGAACAGCAACTTCGCCTTTTTCAAAGAACACCATCCGGTTTTTTTCCAACTTGCCAATGCGGCCGAGCGAGTATTTTCCAGCGATCCCAACACAACGCTGATCAAGCTGCGCCAACTGGGCGAAGCGCTCGCCCAGGATCTGGCGGTAAGAGCAGGCATTGAGTTCGACGCCACCACTTCCCAAGCTGATTTGCTATTCCGCCTGAGCCGTGAAATCCAGCTCGACGGCAACATCCGTAACCTACTCCATACGCTGCGTATCGAAGGCAATAAGGCTACCCACGAATTCCGCACCCAGCATCGTGAGGCACTGGACGGGCTGAGGGTCGCACGCGCTTTGGCGATCTGGTATCACCAGTCATTTGGCACGGGCGGTAACACCTTCAAGCCTGGGCCATTCATGGTTCCGCCCGATCCGAGTGAGCCTCTACGTGAGCTGCAGGGGCAGATCGAAAAACTTCGAGCAGATCTGGGCGACAGTCGCCAGCAATTGGAGAATAACCACCAATTAGCCGAACTACTGGCGCAAGAAAAGCATGAGCAAGCCAGTCTAGTTGGTCAGATGAACGAGGAAGCCCGCGTCTACGAGCAGATTGCCCTTGAACGCGAGGGAGAACTATCGAAGGCACGAATCGATTTTGAGGCGCGGCTGAAAGTGCTGCAACAACAGCTTGAAGATCAGCCGAAAGCTGCCCAGCAGGTCACGCGTAAAACTCAGCAGGCAAGCAGCCAGTTCGACCTCAATGAAGACCTCACCCGTATTCTCATCGATCAACAGTTGAACGATGCAGGCTGGGAAGCAGATTCGCTCGATCTTACTTACAGCAAGGGCGCTCGGCCGGAAAAGGGCAAGAACAAGGCCATCGCCGAATGGCCGACCAGCAAGCCGAAAGAAAACGCTGATTACGTGCTATTCGCCGGCCTAATCCCAGTCGCCATCGTCGAAGCCAAGCGCAAGCGTGTCAACATAGCGGACCGCATTCCCCAAGCTGAGCGCTATTCACGTCAACTGATCGTTACCGACAATCTACAACCGGCCAGCCATAACACGGACTGGGCCGATGGCCAGGGCAGCCACTTCAAAGTCCCGTTTGCCTTTGCCTGCAATGGCCGGCCCTTCATTAAGCAGCTCTCTGAGCTGTCTGGCATCTGGTTTCGTGACTTGCGCAGCCCGGCCAACCTGCGCCGACCGCTGCAGGACTTCCACACGCCGAGCGGCCTACTCGACCTGCTCAAGCGCAGCCGTGAGGACGCCGAGACGAAGCTACAGCAGGAAGGCTTCGCCTATCTCAAACTGCGTGACTATCAGGAAAACGCCATCCGCGCCGTTGAGCAGGCGCTAGCCGCCAATCGCCGCAACTGTCTGCTGGCCATGGCGACCGGGACCGGCAAAACGCGCACTATCATTGGCTTGATGTACCGCCTACTGAAGGCCGAGCGCTTTCGCCGCATTCTTTTTCTGGTCGATCGCAGCGCCTTGGGAGAACAGGCCATCGAAGCCTTCAACGAGGCGACGCTGGAACAAAACCATACGCTGGCACAGATCTACGACGTCAAAGAACTAGGCGACATGGCTGCCGAAGCTGAAACACGGGTTCAGGTCGCCACTGTGCAGGCTATGGTCAAGCGCATCTTCCAGTCGGACACTCCTCCGCCCATCGATGCTTTCGACTGCATCATCGTGGACGAAGCCCACCGTGGTTACACCCTCGACCAGGAAATGACTGAAGGCGAGCTGGCAGTACGCGACTTCAACCAGTACCTTTCGCAGTATCGTCGCGTGCTTGACTACTTCGATGCTTGCCGCATCGGGCTCACTGCTACGCCAGCCAAGCATACCAGCGAAGTCTTCGGGGCTCCGATATACACCTACAGCTACCGTGAAGCTGTAGCAGACGACTGGCTGATCGATCACGAACCGCCAATCCGCTATCAGACTCTGCTGAGCCAGAATGGCATCCACTTTGCCAAAGGCGAGAGCGTCAGCGTCATCGATACGAGTACCGGCGAAGTGGATGTCGCCGAGCTTGAGGACGAACTCGACTTCGAAATCGAGTCCTTCAATCGCCGCGTGATTACGCCCGGCTTCGACAAGGTCATCTGCGAGCAACTGGCACAAGAACTCGACCCGTCGGGCGACGAAAAAACGATGATCTTCTGTGTTAACCAGGCCCATGCCGAGCGGGTCAAAAACCTCCTCGACGGAGCCTTCAAGGACGTTCACGGCGATGATTACAACCAGGCGGCTGTACAGATCATCACCGGGCAAAGTGACAAGGTCAAACAACTGATCCGCCAGTACAAGAACGAGCGCTACCCGAGCATTGCCATCACGGTCGACCTGTTGACCACCGGTATCGACGTACCGCGCATTTGCCACTTGGTGTTCATGCGCCGGGTGCGTTCGCGCATCCTCTACGAACAGATGAAGGGCCGCGCGACTCGCCGCTGCGACGAAATCGGCAAGACAGTATTCAAGATTTACGATCCGGTTGATCTGTACGCTGCCCTCGAGCCAGTAGATACAATGAAGCCGCTAGTGAAAGACCCCAGCATCAGCCTCGAACAGCTGGTCAGCGAGCTAACCAACCCAGCCAGCCTCGATGCTCCTGGCAACCAGCCAGACACTAGCCATGCCCACGACGTCCTGGACCAGCTTAGCCAGCGGGTCATGCGTATTCTGCGCAAGGCCAGCCATAAGGCCGAGCAAAATCCAACCCTAAAGGCCAGGCTCGCCGAACTGGAAGACACCTGGGGAGTAGCCCCGGACAAACTGCATCAGCACCTGCACCAGCTCGGCCCACAACAAGCTGCCCGGTTCATCCAACAGCATGCCCAACTGCTCGATCAGCTCGCCACGGTCAATGCCCTGCTGGGATCGCTGAACTACCCAGTGATCTCCACTCACAAGGACGAACTGATGACCCGTGAGCAGAACTACGGCGATTACCCAAAGCCCGCGGACTATCTGGAAAGCTTCAACGACTTCATCAAAAATCAGTTGAACCAGTCGGTGGCCCTCGGTGTAGTGGTCAACCGCCCGCAAGACCTGACTCGTGAACAACTGCGCGAAGTACGCCTGCTGCTCGACGGGCATGGCTACAGTGAGGTGAACCTGCAAAGCGCCTGGCGCAACCAGACCAACCAGGAAATCGCTGCCAGTATCGTCGGTTTCATCCGCCGCGCCGCCCTCGGAGAGGCCCTGCTGCCATTCGAGCAGCGCGTAACCAAGGCGATGGAGACGATTTATACCCTGCAGCCTTGGACTCAAATTCAGCGTAAGTGGCTGGACCGCCTGGCCAAGCAGCTGGTGCACGAGGTCGTTATTGACAAGAAGCAGATTGGTGAAGCGTTCAAGAGCGATGGCGGCAGCACGCGGCTGGACAAAATGCTCGGCGGCAACCTGGGCGTAGTGCTGGATGCCCTGAATGACAACCTTTGGGCACAAACGGGATGAAATCGATCTACGCCGGATTGGCCAGCGCGCTCGTTCATAAGGGATAATGCCCCAGCTATACGACTTATCGGCCGCGATACCTAGAGACGCCTCATGACCCCTGCTGAGCTTCATCAGATCCTTGCCCGTGGTGAAGACAGTCGCCATCAGTTCAAGCGCGATTTCAGCAATATCGATGCCTTGGCAGCCGAGTTGGTGGCGTTCGCCAATACATGCGGTGGATATCTGCTGATTGGCGTAGACGACTCCGGCACGGTTAGCGGGCTGAGCAGCACCGACGTTGCGCGGCTCAATCAGTTGCTCTCCAATGCGGCCTCGCAGAATGTCCGCCCAGCCATCAACCCACTGTCCAGCAACCTTCAGACCGAGCACGGGCTTGTCATGGTGGTGACAGTCGAACAAGGGCTGAATAAACCCTATGTCGACAACCAGGGTCGCATCTGGGTAAAGAACGGCGCCGACAAGCGTCGGGTCACGGCCCGTGAAGAACTGCAGCGTTTGTTCCAGCAGGCCGGACTGGTGTGCGCCGATGCGGTACCGGTCGCAAGCAGCAGCGTGGCGGATATCGACGCCAAAGCACTTGGCGAGTACTTTCAAAGACGCTTTCGGCAGAGCCCAGAACAGATAGGTTTGGCAACCACCCGCATCCTGGAAAATCTTGGCCTCGCCAGTGGCGACACACCCAATTTGGCTGGTTTGCTGCTCTTCGGCCTGACGCCACAACGTCTATGCCCAGCGTTCGACATCAAGGCCGTGGCGTTTCCGGGTACGGTTCTGCATGACCGCCACTATCTAGACAGCGAAGATATCGACGGCAATCTGCAGGAACAGTACCGACGCAGCCTTGCCTTCATAAAGCGCAACCTACACCACGTGCAGCGCCAGCAGGGCTTCAATACCCTAGGCCAGCTGGAAGTGCCGGAGGAGGTGTTTGAAGAACTGTTGGTCAATGCCCTGATCCACCGCGACTACTTTGTCAGCGCCTCCATACGGATCATGATCTTCGCCGATCGCATCGAACTGATCAGCCCCGGGCACCTGCCTGACGTGCTCGATACCGAGAAAATTCGATTCGGCCTGTCCAACCGTCGTAACCCGACGCTCACCTCCCATGCTGTACACATTCTCCCCTATCGCGGTTTGGGCACCGGCATCCCGCGCGCTATCGATGCTTGGCCAATGATCCGACTGGAGGACGACCGGCAGAGTAATCAGTTCAAGGTAGTGATTCAGCGCGCCGTTGAAAAAGGGCCTCTTTCGGGCCCAAGTGGGGACCAAGTAGGGACTAAGTCGGGACCAAGTAGGGACCAAGTAGGGACTGAGTCCGCTGTCGAAGAAGAACAAGCCGAAACTCGCCTGTCTTTGCAGCAAGAGCAGATAACGCTGCTGTGCAAGATGACGGGCGATCACACTGCGCCAGAGCTAATGACCTTCGTCGGGCGCAGCAACCGCAGCAAGTTCCGCGAGCAGGTTTTGGCCCCACTACTGGCGCTTGGCGTGGTCGAGATGACCATTCCAGACAAGCCCAACAGCAGCAAGCAACGCTATCGCCTGACTGCGGCCGGCCGAGCGCTAAAGGCCGAACAACACTCCTCAAACGACTGAGCCCAGACAACCACTTCTTTGCGCCAGCGCAATCTGGCGCTTTACACACTTCGCCACAGGTACACCATGACCAACTCCGACATCGTCCAGAAGCTCTGGAACCTCTGCGACGTCCTGCGCGACGACGGCATCAACTACAGCGACTACGTCACCGAGCTCGTGCTTCTGCTGTTCATCAAGATGGAATACGAACAGGTGCAGAACAACGACAGCTTCGGCCACAAGCTGCCCGAAGGCGCGCGCTGGCCAGACCTGGCTGGCAAGTCCGGCGTTAACCTGCTCGATCACTACCGGCAGATGCTGCTGGACCTTGGCAAAAACCCTGACCCTCTGATCGCCGCCATCTACGCCGACGCCCAGACGCGCCTCAAGGAACCGCGCCACCTCGAGCAGTTGATCAAAAGCCTCGACGGCATCGACTGGTTCAGCGCCCGCCAAGACGGCCTCGGCGATCTTTATGAAGGCCTGCTGGAAAAGAACGCCAGCGAGACCAAGTCCGGCGCCGGCCAGTACTTCACCCCGCGCCCGCTGATCGACAGCATCATCCGCTGCATCAAGCCGCAGCCGGGCGAGACCATACAAGACCCCGCCGCCGGTACTGCGGGCTTTTTGATCGCTGCTGACGCCTATATCAAAAGCCGAACCGACGATTACTACGACCTCGACGCCAAAGCCCAGGCATTTCAGCGCAATCGCGCCTTTGTTGGCGTAGAACTGGTGCCCGGCACTCGCCGTCTGGCACTAATGAACACCCTGCTGCATGGCATGGAAGGCGACGAAGAAGGCGTGGTGCACCTGGGCAACGCCCTAGGTCAGACCGGGGCCAACTTACCCAAGGTTGACCTCATCCTCTCCAACCCACCGTTCGGCACGGCCAAGGGTGGCGGTGGCCCGACTCGTGATGACCTCACCTACCGCACCAGTAACAAGCAGTTGGCCTTTCTCCAACACATCTACCGCGGCCTCAAGCCGGGCGGCCGCGCCGCCGTGGTGCTGCCGGATAACGTGCTGTTCGAGGCCGGCGTTGGCACCGACGTGCGTCGCGACCTGATGGACAAATGCAATCTGCACACCATCCTGCGCCTGCCGACTGGCATCTTCTACGCACAGGGTGTGAAAACCAACGTACTGTTCTTTCAGAAGGGCACCGCGGAAAACCCGCGCCAAGAGGAGGGTTGCACGAAGCGCGTGTGGATCTATGACCTGCGCAGCAACATGCCCAGCTTCGGCAAGCGCACGCCCTTCGGCCCCAAACACCTCAAACCGTTCGAGGACGCCTATGGCAACACCCCCGACGGCGAAAGCCCACGCGCCGAGAACGTCGAAGGTATCGGTGAAAATAGTCGCTTCCGCAGCTTTACCCGCGATTACATCCGCAACGAGCGTAGTGACTCGCTGGATATCAGTTGGCTAAAGGACGACAGCAGCCTGGATGCCGCCGACCTGCCCGCTCCGGAAGTACTGGCCGGTGAGGCGATGGCTGAATTGACCGAGGCACTGCGTGAGCTGGAAGAGCTGATGAAGGCGTTGGGGGCGGGGGATGAAGTGGTGGCGCAGAAGCGATTGATGGCGGAAGTTATGGGACTTTCGATAGAACAGGAGGTTTCTGCAGATGAGTAATTTGATCCCAGGCACCTGGATTGAATGCAAGCTTGGGGATGTTGTTGCCATCGTCCGCGGAGTGACATTCCCTGCCTCATCTAAAGTCCATGAACCCACTGATGGCTATGTTGCTTGCCTCAGAACATCTCACATTCAAGAAAAACTTCTTTGGAAGAATATCTACTACATCCCGAACAATTACGTAAAGGGTACTGATCGATTGGCCAAGCGAAACGACATTCTGATGTCAATGGCCAACAGCTCTACCCTTGTCGGCAAAGTTTGCATTAAGGAGACTGACCGAGAGGCGTGTTTCGGTGCATTTCTTTCTGCGATACGCAGCGAAGTAATTAGTCATGCCTATGTCTATTATTTTCTAAAAAGCAGCACAGCACAGCAGAGCTTGAGATCATCGGCAAGCCAAACCGTAAACATCGCGAACATATCTGTTGCTTCGCTAGAAAACTTACTGCTTCCGCTCGCACCACTTGCTGAACAAACCCGTATCGCCGCGAAGCTCGACGAACTACTGGCCCAGGTCGATACCCTGAAAGCCCGTATCGATGGCATCCCCGCGCTGCTAAAACGCTTTCGTCAATCCGTGCTCGCTGCCGCAGTTTCCGGGCGGTTAACGGAAGAATGGCGCGCGAAGAACGGCGCCAAAATAGAAGTAGAAGGCTCGGCGGCGGAGACTTCAGAAGAGTTTGCATGGCCTATGGTTCGCCTCGGGGATGTAGCGTTAAGCTTTTCATATGGCAGCTCTGCCAAATCTCAACCTGCCGGAGATATTCCTGTCCTTCGAATGGGGAATATCCAAGGCGGCCGCTTGGTTTGGGATGACCTGGTCTTTTCTTCCAACCCGGAGGAACTCAAGAAGTACTCTCTGCAGGTGGGAGACGTGCTATTCAACAGAACAAATAGCCCTGAGCTAGTCGGCAAAACTGCGACATACAAGGGAGAACAACCTGCCATTTATGCGGGGTATCTGATTCGAGTCAGGTGCACTGAGCGCCTTATCTCTGACTTCCTAAACTACTGCCTCAACAGCCCTCAAGGGAAAGATTACTGTTGGCAAGTCAAAACCGATGGGGTCAGCCAGTCAAATATCAACGCAAAAAAACTGGCTGATTTCCGGTTTGGTTTGCCCTCCACTGAGGAGCAAACTGAAATAGTCCGTTGCGTCGACCAATTGTTCTCTTTCGCTGAACGGTTGGAAGCCAGAGTCAGCGACGCCAGAATACGTATTGACCGCCTGACCCAAAGTATTCTCGCCAAAGCACTCAGAGGCGATCTCGTGCCGCAAGACCCGAACGACGAACCAGCCGACATGCTGCTGGATCGCATCAAGGCCCAACGCGCCGCCGCCCCTAAAGACAAGCGCAGTCGCCGATCTACCACGGAAGGCTAAGCCTTACATCAGGAAGAAAACAAACCATGTCCGTTCCGACCTACGATCAGTTCATCGAGCCCATCCTGCGTTTTCTCGCCGCCCACCCGGAGGGTGCCACTGCGGGCGAGGCCCACGAAGCGGCCGCCATGACACTTGGCCTAAGCGAAGCACAGCGGCAGGAGACCATCGCCAGTGGCCAGGCCACCTACAAGAACCGTTCAGGCTGGGCGCATGATCGGCTGAAGCGCGCCGGATATTCCAGCAGCGCAAAGCGTGGCTACTGGCAGCTGACCGACACCGGCCGCGCCTTCGCCAAGGCCAACCCGGCCCCGTTGAGCCCAGAACAGGTCGAGCACCTAGCTGTGAACTTCATGAGCGTGAAGCTGAAGACAGCGCCGGACGCCGCCTCGCTGGATGAGAGCAACGACACTTCAACGCCGATTGCCCAGACCGACCTCGCCACTAGCAGCCCGCAGGAGCGCTTGAACCAAGCCATCCTCGAGCTGCGTACCAGCGTCGCGGGCGACCTGCTGGACAGCCTGCTGCAAGCGAGCCCGACGCGCTTCGAGCACATCGTACTCGATGTGCTGCATAGCCTGGGCTACGGCGCGAACCGTCAGGCGCTGCAACAAGTCGGCGGCAGTGGCGACGGGGGCATTGACGGCGTGATCTCGCTGGACGCGTTGGGGCTGGAAAAAGTCTACGTGCAGGCCAAACGCTGGCAGAGCACCGTCGGCCGGCCCGACCTGCAAGCGTTCTATGGCGCATTGGCCGGGCAGAAAGCCAAACGCGGTGTATTCATCACCACTTCCGGCTTCACCGCCCAGGCCGTTGACTTCGCGCGCTCGGTCGAGGGGCTGGTGCTGGTCGACGGCAAACGCCTGGTCAATCTGATGTTGGATCACGAGGTTGGTGTCAGCTCGCAGCTTTACAAGGTGCCAAGGCTCGACAGCGACTACTTTGATGAGTCGCTTGGCTGAGCTCAAAGATCACCGTCCATCGAAATCCAGGCCACGCAGCGTTCCAACTGGTATTCCAGGCAAGTTGAACAAACAATTGTTTACTAGCCAAAACAGATAGATAACGACTGGTTTCAGATTACCCCGACCAAACAAGCCATACAAATCATGCACTTAGCATTTATCGCAAGTGCCTTTTTTGTGCCTGTCAGGTTTTTGTGGCTGGGTACTGCCAGCTTTATGACAGCCTGCCTGACCGCGAAGCCCATCCTCGGCTGTCGCCTTTAGCTGTCCCATGCCACTGCCCAATCGCTGGCATTTAACAACTCGGCGAGAGCCAGAGTACTGAGCCTTACAAGCGTAACTGGTCCTGACGGAAAGGAATTTCGGAATCATTTTTCGTCCCAACGTTTACGCAGCGTCCTGATCAGCTCGTTACCGATCGAGCTCGGCAATTAAAGTCAAAATGCATTTTATATGGCCGTATGACATCATACTCAGCACCCCGAGCCTGGGAGTGGGCTGATGCACTGCAAACAACAGTGATGCGACAGGAGACGCTGACTGATGGACCGAACCAAACGACTTGAGGCGCTGGAGGCGCAGTACCAGCTGTTTGTTAGCCAGCGCGACAATGCCTCCCCGAGCAAGCCCCGCATTGCCGCCTGGGGCCTGGTCAAGGCAGGGAAAAGCTCCCTGCTCAATATGCTCAGCGGCCATGCCAACGACGAGCATTTCCAAACCGGTGATGTGCGTACCACCCGTGCCAACCAAGCTCTGGAATTGGATGACTACGTGCTGGTGGACACTCCAGGTCTGGGCTATGACCAGAATGACACTCAGCAAGCTAACCAGGGCCTCGATGCGGCGGATATTGTCCTGTTCGTCCATGCTCCTCCCGGTGAGCTGGACCAGGAAGAAGTGGCCCTGCTCGACCAACTGCCCAGCGCTTATGGCCAGGATGTCGGCGAGCGGGTGGTACTGGTGATCAGCCAACTGGACAAGCTGCAGGACGCCGACCTCGCCGCAGTCAAAGACACCATCGAACGCCAGGCCTTGATCCATCTGGGTACAGCGCCTGAATGCTTCGTCATCTCCAACACGCGCTTTAAAAGCGGTGTAGAGAAGAACAAACAAGGGCTCTGCGAGAAAAGCGGCATTCCGCAGTTGGCGCAACATCTGCAAACGCTTTCGAAAAGTCTCGCCCAGTCTCTGACAGAGGCACGACACAAGCGCCTGGCACGGCGTGCCCTGGAGCTGGGCGAGCGGATCGACGCTGAGATCAAACGGGACCTCAAGCTGATCGAGCAAATCACCGAGCCTTATGTGGTCAAGGCCAAGGCCTTCGTCGAGCACATCGACGGCGCTCGGCGCACCTTCAAAGCTCATACGTCCGACATGCAAAAAGCACGCACCAAACTCGACAGCCTCAAGTAAGGAGACTTGCAATGCCTCTACCCTGGTTGATCGGCGTTGCGGCAGTCGCTGCTGTCGCCGCCATTGCCAAAGCGGTCAGTGACGACAGCCCTTCGTCTTCGAGCAGCACCACGCGCCACGACGACAGCGAACGGCGTCAGCAGGAGCTGGAAGCCAAGCGCAAGCGCGAACGCGAAAACCTGAAAGCCCGAGTGCAATCACTTGCGGGAGACCGACGGGAACAACTCAAGGCCCAGCTCAGGGGAGCGGCCTCTACGCTGGCCGCCTCGTCGGACAAACACAACCCGATCTCTGAAGGTGTCAACAAGATGACCCGCTTGACGCTCGAAGGAGTGCCGGGGGATCAGCTCGAACAACGCATCCGCAGCACCGCATCGTCGACGTCGAGTTACGGCAAGACAGTCAAAGCCATTCTTCAGGCGTCACCCGCCATGGAAGGCGGCCAAATCGTTCATTTCATGCAGGGTGTGAATCTGCTCGAATCCGTGACCGCGCCTGCCGAAGCGTCTGCATCCGACCAGGCAGCGCTCGCCCAGGCGCAAGCGGCCCAGGCACGTATCGAGCGGCTGCAGCAGCTCAAACGTCAACTTCTCTCTCAGGCGTAATTGATCCATGAGCACTGTTACTCGCGATGAGTTGATGCAGGTCTTTCAACAACTGCAGGGTCAGTTTTCCAGTAAGAAGCAAGACTTAGCGCAGGCCCAGCAACGCTTCGATACGCTGCGCACGGGCTTTGTCACGCTGTTGCGCCAGCAAACCGAAAACATGGCTAGCGCGGTCAGTGACAATAACCCACTCAAGGAAGGCGCGACCCAGATGGCGCGACGCCTGACGGATCAATTCAGCGTTTGGGAGGCACGCGCCGAGATACGTGCGAGAGGCGCGACGTTTCGTGAAAATTACAACGATTCCCTGCTGGTGTTCGTGTACGGCAAGGTCAAGTCGGGCAAGAGCTCGTTGGGCAACTACGTGGCCTGGGGGCACAGTGAGCCCACTGCGCAACTCAAAGATCACGCCACGCTGAAACCCACGTATTTCTCCCATGAGCAAACCGACGTCGCCAGCGGCGACAAAGAAGGCGAGGCCTACACTTCCAAGCAATTCAGGGTCGGTGCCACCGAGGCCACCAGTTCTATTCAAGGCTTCAAGCTTCCCGGATTCACCTGGGTCGACTCGCCAGGGTTGCATTCGACCAATACGGCCAATGGCGACTTGGCGCGCAAGTATGTCGACCAGGCAGACTTGATTCTCTACACCATGAATTCGCAAGCTCCGGGCCGCCAATCCGACATGAGCGAGGTCAGCAGCCTACTCAATGGCAAGCGCTCGTTGATGATTCTGCTCACCGGCAGCGATATCACCGAAGAAGACGAAGACGACGATGGGCAACTCATCACCGAAGTATTGATGAAGTCCAGGGAAACACAGCAGCGGCAGATCCGGGAGGTCACCGGCAACCTGGTGGAGATGCAGCATGACGCTGACAACCAGGTCACCATCCTGCCTATCTCGACCCGCTTCGCCGAGCGCCACCCCTCGAACTTGCAGGAAAGTGGCCTGGGTACCCTGTACCAAACTCTCAAGGCGTTGGCGCAAGGCCCAGGTGTCGATCTCAAGCTGACCACCCCTCTGAACAACCTGCGCAAGGCCATAGCTGAAACCTGCGACGACTTGAGCCTGATCAAAGAGCTGACCGATACGTTCGACCAGCAGATCCAAAAGCAGGAGCAGGCCGTAGAGCGCGAGCTGCGCACTCTGAGCCAGAAGGGCGTCACCGAAATGCGCAGTTGCGTCAACCAGCTGTTCAACGGGCCCCGCACCGACGACGCGCAGCTTCAGCTGCGCGAGCGCCTGGCCACGGTGCTCGGCAAGCTGACCGGCGAGGCCATGAAAGGCATCGGTGAAAGCCAGCAAAATGCGCTGCAGCGTGCGTTCAACACCAGCCGCCTCGGCGCCATTCCTGCTTACCGGGAAGTTACAGTCGAGAAGGAATACACCAGCGGCACCCGCAGCAGCACCAAAACCGCCTGGGGCGCAGGCGGGGCAGTCCTCGGCGGAGTCATTGGCTTCTTCGTTGGCGGCCCCGCGGGTGCCGCCGCCGGGGCCTCGATGGGGAGTGCCGCGAGCATGATCGGCCGAGGTGCCGAGGCCATCCGCGCCAAACACAACGTGGTCGTCGGCGACAACCTGGAGGAACAACGCCAGGTAGCCATCGAGCAGTACGCCAACGCCCTACCAGACTATTTGACCGAGCAGGTACGGGGCATCTACGACCCGCTGCGGGATTCCATGCTCGAACACTGTCAAATCCTGACCATTGAAATGGAGCGCCTGCGCCAGGCACTCATCACCCTAGAAACGAGCACCGCACAATGACCCAACCAGGCCCGATGACCCAACTACTGGCCCTCTACGACGAAGTGGATGGACTCTGTGCAACCTATAATCCGCAGGCTGTCGCCAGTATTCGCGAACTGAGCCAGGCGAAGAAGGCCCAGGCCGGCGCGAGCATCATGGTGTATGGCGTCTACAACGCCGGTAAAAGCACGCTGATCAACGCCCTGCTCGGCCAAGAGCTGGCCGCGGTAGCCGATGTGCCGGAAACCGCCCGTGTGCAAGGCTATCGCTGGGGCGACTTCGAAGTACTCGATACGCCCGGCATCGACGCGCCGCTCGAGCATGAAGCCATCACCCGAGAGCAGCTGGTGCAGTCGGATGTGGTGATCTTCGTGGTCAACCCGCTGGGCGTGGTCGAGGAAGAGAAAACCCTCGATGTGCTGCTTGAGCTGGTGCTTGCCGGCAAGATGATCTTCCTGGTACTCAACTGCAAGAGCCGTTTCGACCCGATCGACCTGGCCCGCATCAAAGACGAACTCAGCGAACGCATTCAGCAGAAGGCCGGCAACCAGAAAGTACTTGGGCATATCCCGATCGTCGAGGTCAACGCCCGCTCCGCGCTAAAGGCGAAACTGGAGAACAAGCAGAACCTGCTGAACAGCTCGGGCTTTCCGAAGTTCGAAAGCGATCTGGCCGGCTTCTTTGCATCCGTGGAGCAGAAGGCCGTCGTCGCGCGTGTCGCTACCGAATTGCGCAGCTTCCTCGATGCGACGGTAGCCGAGCTGGACAAACACCAGGACCAGGCCTCGATCAAACGCCTGGACGCCTTCTATGGCGAAATCGCGCGTCGCGAAATCGATATTCGTCACGGTTTGAAATCGCTGATCGAAGCCAAGGCCGCCTACATCGGCAAGAGCACGATCACTGCGCTGAACCAGAACATCGAGGGTGCTCAGGGCAAGATCGAGCAACTGATCGGGCAGGCCAACGAACAGGTCTGCAGTGAGCTCGAAGACGCACTCACTCGCTTGGGCCTGGACGCTTCGGAGATGCTCGACGAAGTCATTCGAGAAGTGCAGGTACAGCCACAGGCCTACAATGCCCAGGCCGCACCGGACCTCGATACGCCTGAAGCCCCCGCGGACCAGACGCCCGCATCGCAGGGCATCGACCTGAGCCTGCTTGAATCCGGCGTCCGCCAGGCCAGCGGTATGCTCAAGGCCGAGCATGTCGTCCACGTGCTGAAAGTCGGCAAGCAGTGGCTGCCGACACTGTTCAAAGGCGTCGGCCCGGTCACCATGGGCAAGGTTGCCGAGCAGATTGTCGGAAAGGTCATCCCGGTCATCGGTATTGCGTTCCAGGTAGGTAGCACGCTGTACTCCGCCTTCGCCGGCGACCCTGACCAGCAGCGCCTGGAGGAACACGCCAAACGCGAAGCCCAGGAGCGCGAGCGTCGCGACCAGGCGATCCAGGCATTCGCCGATGAGACTGCATGGGAATTCTCGCGGTCGCTGAACACCATGGTCGACACCCACCTAAAGAGCAACTTCGCCGAGATCAAGAACAAACTGCAGAGCCTACGTGGCAGTCTGGGCCAGGACCAGCGCCGCCTCAGCGAGGACCGCGAACGCCTGGTCCAGTGCCAGGCCGCGATGGGTGAGTATGCCTGACACGCCCCTGGCCTTTGCCTGCAGCCGCTGCATGGAATGCTGTCGACGCGTACATCTGCTGGCTGATACCGCCGCGATGGACCGCGGCGACGGTGTCTGCCGGCACCTGGATGAAAACAACCCCGGTTGCCGCATCTATGACCAGCGGCCGGACGCCTGTCGCATTGATCGCCAGTACGAACTGCATTATCGCCAGGCAATGAGTTGGGAGACGTTCGTCCAAATCAACGAAGCCGGGTGCAAGCAATTGCAGGCTCTTGGCGTTGGCGAGGGCACCCGAGCAATCCCGGCCTCTACAGACAACCGCAACACATAGGCAAGGGGCTCCAACATGAGCCCCAGCCAGCCGCTGGTGTTTTCCCAGCATGAACAGCTTGCGTTCACTTGCGCAGTAACTGATGCCGGAAGCGCGCCTCCAGCGAGGGTATTTCCAGCAACACATCTTCATCCTCATAGACATCGTAGGAGCGCGCCATCTCGATGTCTCCCACCATGAACGCCTCATCCAGGGGGGCATCCTCGTCGATCTCTTCGTACAGCGCGGATGTGTACCCCTTGACCCACAGCTTGCGCTTGTCGGCGCTCACGACATAACCCGAAGTGTATTCATTGCCTGCCAGGCGATCTGGTTCGGCGGTCCCCTTGCGGGACAACCCTGTGATTGCGATCACTAGATGCGCCAGTTCATCCATGTCCGGGCAAACAAACTTGTGAAAGGCCGGCCAGAACGCCCTGTCCCCCTCCGAAGCGCGCCACCCTTTGATATCGTTGACCTCGCTCAGATCTTCGTAGGGGTGCGAGTGGAACGTGCCGATCAGCTCCAGCTGCGGCCAGTACTCTCCGAAGAAATCCCGCTTCATCGCGATGGACTCGAAATCAGGTCGCACCCAGTCGGTGTGCCGCAGTGCCGAGGTCTCCACAGTAGCGACCACCGCGACCAGGCGCGCCGGCACACCGTTACGCACCGGCAACGCATATCCCCACAGCAACCCGAACGTCTCAAGTTTCTTGTTGCTTCGCCCCCGAGCATGAGCTCTATGTGACACTTCGTAAGCTTCAATAGCCGAAGTGAGCAGCTGTGGCAGAACATGATCTTCCACGATGACCTGCGTTCGCATTTATTCCTCCTTGGTTTCTGATTGCTTGCCATGTTCCATTGGGGTGCGAATTCCTCTCCCACGCCAATGATGGCAAATTGCCGCAATCTTAACCCGTTTCCCCGTGGAACGGCGGTGCACAGGCAAAATCAAACATCGCCGTGCCGAATACAGCTCACGGTTTCCAATCTCCCGGATGCGCGCCCAACGCACGTTGTGGCGGCATGCCAGCGCCATCTGCCAGAGGTCGCACAACTTCAAGTACTGCAGCAGAAGCACTGCCAGGATCACCCTTTGCCTCGCAGCCCCCACCAATAAAAAGCAGGATGCCTGTGACCAGCCCCGTTGCACCCAGGCGATGACGCGACTGCGTTCTCCGGCTGTGGCCTGGCTGGCCGGCCAGTAATAAAAGCGCGGCGGTCCACACCAGCAGTAAGCGACAAAGCCGCAAGGGTGCCACCCTGTCGCCCAACGGCACGATCAGCAACATCCCCAGGGCATAACCCATCTGTGATGCCGTGGCGATCCAACTGGTTTGCCCTGCATCTGCGTGCAAGGCACCCGCAAAGACCGGCAGCAGCGCCTGGTTAAAGTAAACATTGGCCACCGACAAGCCGCACAGTAAAGCAATGCCCGCCAGAATCAGCGGCGTAAAGTGTGTATTGGGCGACATCAGGCATGGCTCCAAAGCAGCTTTCAGGTATCGGATGAAAAACGCACGGCATCAGACGCCGATTCAACCCCGACTTCGCTTTGGCGCCCCAGGAACAGAAAGACCACGGCAGCAGTGAACAACGTGAACATCGCCAACAGCTGCAACAAGGTGTTGAACCCTGCGGTATACGCCGAGCGCAGCACTGCCAAGGGAAGTTGGCCGGCGTCGGTGCTTGCGTGCTGGATATCACCCATTACCAGGCGTTGCGCGATACCCGAATAGTCAACAGCAGACAATTTGACCGCGTCACTGAGGCTCAGATGGTGCGCCACCAGCGCCGTCAGCACCGCAACCGTGATTGCCAGCGCGACACCTTCACTGGCCACCCGCGTCGTGTTGAAAATGCCCGCAGCCATCCCCGCTCGTTCCTTGGGAATAACGCTGATCGACAAACCATCCATCAATCCCCACGGCAAGCCGGTGCCGATACCGGTCAGCAGCATGGCCGCGATGATCTGCGCGTGGGCGCCGACCGGGATCGTACTCAGCCAGTAGAGCCCGGCCGCCGCGATCACAAAGCCGATCGCGCAAAGCATCCCCGCGGACAGCCAGCGTGTCAGCGACGCGGCAACCATCGGCACAATCAGCATTGGAGCAGAGAGCGCCAACATCATCAGCCCCGCCTCAAAGGCGCTGGCCCCTTCCACACCGATAAACCGAAACGGCAGCAAGACGATCAGCACGATGTAGCAATAGCAGGTACCGATTGGCAGGATCTGCACGCCGACAAAGCGCGGAAACAGGAACAGCCCCAGTTCCAGCATCGGATGTTCCGCCCGATTTTCAACCATGATAAACAACAGCAAAAACACCACCGCCCCGCCCAGCAGCGCATAAATAACCGGCGAGCCCCAGCCTTGCTCGGGTGCCAGAATCACCGCCGTGGTAAACAGCACCAGCAGGCCGGAAAACGTCAGCACGCCCGGTGTATCCAGGCGACGTGCCTGCGGGTCGCGGCTTTCGCGCATTTTCGGCAGCGCGAAGATCAAGGAAAGGATGGCGATCATGGCAGTGCAAAGGAAAATCGAGCGCCAGCCCATCAACTCGATCAACAACCCCGATAACAATGGGCCGAACGCCAGGCCAACCCCGAACGTGGTGCCCAACAGGCTAAAAGCACGCGTGCGCTCATGCCCATCAAACTCCTGCGCCAGCGCGGCCGAGCCGCTGGCCAGGGCCGCCGCCGCAGCAATGCCCTGCACGCCGCGCAACAGGTCCAGCCAGATAATATCGGGGACCGCTGCCAACAGCGTCGACACCAATGCAAACAACGCCATGCCGCACATGAATAGACGCTTGCGCCCGTAAAGGTCCGCCAGCGTGCCAGCCGCCATCAGCAGGCTGCCGAAACTGAGCATGAAGGCGTTAGTGATCCAGGCCAGTTCCGTGGGATGGGCATCAAAGGTTTGGCCAATGAACGGCGTGGCCACTGCCCCACCGGTGAAACTCATGGGCAACACCAGGGCAGCCAGGCAAATGGCAGCCAGGATGGAGTACCGGCCATGAGCCGGCAGGGGTTGGGTCGTTGCGTTCATTAGGTCATTCCCTGCATGTCTATGAAGTATCCGTGCCAGCCCGGCCGAGGCGCGCGAACGTTCACACACTCTAATTAGGATACAATCGAAGATAAACGGGGTTTTATTCCGCTTATAGTGAACCAAAAGGATGTAATCGATCTGTGGACAGTCTGAGTGGCGTGATCTCTTTCGTAAAAACCGCCGAGGCGCTCAGTTTCATCAGCGCCTCCCGGACGCTGGGTATTTCTGCCTCGGCGGTAGGCAAAAACGTCGCCAAGCTCGAAGCTTCGTTGAATGTGCGGTTATTGCACCGCAGCACCCGCAAAGTCAGCCTGACCGCAGAGGGCCAGCTGTTTTATGAGCGCTGCCGAAAGGTCCTCGACGATCTTGAAGATGCCCGTGCAATGCTTTCCCATGCCACACAGCAACCCCGTGGAAAGTTACGCGTCAGCTTGCCTACCATCGGATATCGCTTTTTGTTGCCCCATATGGGGCGGTTCCGCAAAGCCTACCCGGAGATCGAACTGGAACTGGATTTCAACGACCAGTTGGTGGACGTGATCGATGAAGGCTTTGACGTGGTGATTCGCAGCGGCGGCCAAGTCGACTCCAAGCTGATGGCCCGCAAGTTGGGGCCTTTCAAGTTTGTCCTGTGCGCATCGCCCGATTATTTGCAGCGTAAGGGACGCCCCGTCACGCTCAGTGATCTTGAGCAGCACGAGTGCTTGCGTTACCGATTTGTCACGACGGGTAAAATCATGGACTGGAGCATGTCATCGGCGCCCCAGTTCACGCAGTTGCGCCTGCCCACCGCGCTGACCTTGAACAATATGGAAGCCATGTTGATGGCCGTGGTGGACGGGCACGGCATCGCATTTGTTCCGGACTTCCTCGCGCGCGAAGCCATCGCCCAGGGGCGCCTGGAAACCGTGCTCGACGGTTACAGTGAAGACCAGGGGCAGTTCTGGGCGCTGTGGCCATCCAGCCGCCACCTTTCACCGAAAATCCGTGTATTCGTGGACTTTGCCGCCGAGCATCTATTTGCCGCTCCAGGCGAAGGCCAAGGTATAACGCCGCCATGAACCACTGCCGCGACCGCGTCTTAGGGGGCTCGGCCTTGTCAGCCCGCAGTGATATTGCTAGTGTCGATTCATGATTCATTACCGCCTCACCTCGACAACCACCACCACGACCGCATCAAGCGGAGCGTGCGAGGTGTCGTGAGCCAATAACCAACGAACACTTCAAAGGCCCGCCAGCGATGGACAGGGCCTTTTTTATGCCCTTGTGTCGCTGGTTCACACGCAAGGAGATGCACCCATGTACGCCCTGTTGATACTGGATATCCAAGTCGGACTCATCCACGGTCCGGACAAACCCTGGCGTTGCGACGAGCTGTTGGAAACCCTCAATACCCTGATGGACAAGGCCCGCAGCGCAGGTGCGCCGATTTTTCTCGCTCGCCACATCGGCCCCGCTGGCTCGCCAATCGAGCTGGGCAGCCCGCTTACGCTGATTGCACAGGAACTGAAGTTGCTGGGTGGAGAAGTGGTGTTCGAAAAGCGTCGCCCAAACGCTTTTGCAATGACTGACCTAGCGGACAATCTGCGCTCCAGCGGCGCCACCGGCGTGGTAGTTACCGGGATGAAAACGCAGTACTGCGTCGACA
>Ga0308161_1000798_pt1 | contig 43369 bp, 62 predicted proteins | sample PhyFR2_FD_201034 | JGI IMG/M metagenome (GOLD analysis project Ga0308161, IMG submission 201034) | Phyllosphere microbial communities from UC Gill Tract Community Farm, Albany, California, United States - DLSLF.R2 | ecosystem: Host-associated > Plants > Phyllosphere > Unclassified | place: USA...
CGGTTCGACTCCGGGACGCGCCTCCAATTTACACCCTGCCCGGGTGGTGAAATCGGTAGACACAAGGGATTTAAAATCCCTCGGCTTATGGCTGTGCGGGTTCAAGTCCCGCCCCGGGCACCATATTTCAAGCTGTTAAAAACCAAACAAAATCAAAGCAATATGCAGTAATGTCGTAACCGCCTAAGGGCGGTTTTTTTGTGCCTACTGCTTTTTTCCTAATATCGTTTCCTAATATCAGACGCTCTTTTTCTGTCCACCGACAACCGGAACTACAACGATCTTACGGTCATATGCTGCTGTTTGTTCGACGTTCTTATGCCCAGTGATGGCTCTCTTCTCATAAAGATCACCCTCAAGGTCAGACACACCTTTTGCTTTCAGATCGTGGAAGGTGAAATCGAAAAGCAGTTCTGGAAATTTAATTCGAGCCTCTTCACGCGCTGCACTCCAGCGGCTATTAAACCCATCGCGCGTATATCCCGATCCGTTCGGCTGGTGGATGATGAATATACTGCTCATGCCCGGCTTAAGGTTTAGCTCTCCCGCCATGTTAATTACAGCAGTTAGGCGAGAGGACCAGCCTTTGATTTGCGCTACGCTTGTTTTGCTCTGCTTTATCAAAATACCTTCTTCCATTATCTGGCTCTTTTTCATGGAAAGGACATCAGCCTGCCTGGCACAGCATAAATAGGCCAACTCCATTGCCACCTTCACAATATCTGGCGCACACGAATACAGTGCCTGATATTCCGCATCTGTGACGTAGCGGTCACGAGACTCCTCTTTGAACTTCTTAACGCCCTTTGTAGGATTCCCCTTCACCATTCCGCGCTCATATCCCCAGCGATACATACGGGACATAAATGCCTTCTCACGGTTAGCCTGGACGCGGCTTTTCAATCCTCGCTTGTCCATGTACTTTCTGACGTGCTCTGGCTTGATTGCATCAGAAGGCATGGCACCAAAGACAGATAAAACATTTTTAGAATACTTGAGGTAGTCCTTCTGTGTTTCCCGCGCCAACTCAAAGAAATCTGCGGACTTGAAGAAACGGTCAGCCAGAGATGCTAGTAGTTTGTCGTCGGGTATTTCGTTGATCAACGCTTCATACGCAGCCCATACTTTAGACTGCACGGCATCAAGGCTGCATAGGCGAATAGCGCCGCCATTCTTAGGGTGGAACTCGTAAGCTGAACGGCCGCGATAAACACGCGGCGGCATCCATGCATCTTCAGTATTTTTTCTTGTTCTAGCCATTAATCTAACGCGCCGAAGTTTGGTTCATGGTTTTCCTGTTCAGCAACTTTGCGATGTGTAATTGGGTCATTAAAGTGCTGCCAGGTCGTTCTTGGTCTGCCGTCACGCCGAACCACAAAAAATATGCCTGCTTGCTTTAAGCAATGGCACTGCTTTGACGGAATCTTGTAGCCTGTGATTTTCTCGATATCAGCATCAGAAATTATGTCGTTTTGCATCAGCACATCTCCTCCACGCGTTACCTGCTGCAACAGGTTTGATTGCTGTGACATGTCACAGCATTAATTTGGTTTCATGCCAGCCGCGATTAGCCCAACATGCTGCTTCGCCTTTGCATGGGCAATCCCTAACCGGCAATCGATCACCACACTTACCGCACTTACGCTTGCTGATTATCCGAAATCTCGAACGCACACGCGCATCATCCTGGCGAATCAGCAGCGCGATGTACTCAGCTGCATCATAGGGTTCGCGACCGGGGCGACGAGCGGCGCAGTTGTGCGCCAGCATCGCTAATTCCTGACTATCCAGAACAAGCTCCAGTTTCTGCACACCGGCAGCGGCCTGACGTTCGCGCTGGTCCTTTTTGCGTTCTGCGGGAGACTTAGGCATTTTGACCCCTAACAATTACTGCTCGAGAATCACGCCATGCTGAGTAAGAACGGCCAGCAATGTTTATGCGCTGCAGCTTTAACTGTTGGCGCGGCGACTTCATATTGAGATAATCAAAGCCGGTGCGGCCCAGCTTATGAAGTTTGAACATGGACACCCTCCACGCGCTTAAACTCTATTACCCACACCCACGGGTTAGCCTGCCAGCTTTCCTCTCCGAATATGGACTGCCACAACGCGGCGAACTTGGGTTTTTTGTAATCGCGTAGAAATGGGCTGCCTAAACCTTCCGCTGCACAATCAGCCTCACTGATATCCTGCAACCGCTCCACACGAACTCCGGTAATCTCCAGCGTTATGCGGGAAGCCCAGCGCGGCATGTGGATGGATGGGCGCCAGCGAATGCTTTCAACTGGCGGCACGTTTTCGTAATGCGATGGCACATGTGCAGGGTAATTGGCGCGGTAAAGCTGCAGCTCTGGCGCATTCCCGCCAGCCTCAGCCCACGTCTCACGCACCCACAGGCGATCACCTACTGCACCGAACGGGCAGCACATACTGAAATACTCGTGTGCATCAGGAAGCGGGCCATTACCCGGCGTAAAATCAGAAACATAAATCATGCTGCGCGTCTTGTTGCATCGGAAGTAGAAATCACCTTCTCGAGTTTCATGTGGCATAGGCTGATTCTTCATGATTCGGCGCGTCTGCGTCTTTCTGCCGTCCAGAACCGCACGAACCATTTCGGCGTTAAAGATGATTGCACGCTCTTTCATGAAACCACCTTCAGCGTTACCGGACGTGAGCGGAGTAAATCCATTTCCAGCTGCGAAATGATGTTCACTGCATGAGATATACCAAGCTGGTGGTTATTCCCAAGCGTCGACACAGCCCGGCGAGCTTCACCAAACGCTTCACCACGCAAAGTACGAATCCACTGATCGGACGCTGGTGTTGCGAGGGCAACATTCATGTCATCGATAAGATTCAGGTGCTCACCAGTGCTCTGAAGCGCTCTGATTGCATCCGGCAGTACGCTGTTCATGCGCAGCACTTCAGCAGCCATGAGGTTGCCCCGGACGTTAGCAACGTCGAGGCGGGAAGCAAGGTCACTGACCAGCTTTGCAATTTCCAGCAGCGGCGTGTCGGCCCCGATGGATTTAGCAAACAGATGGGAGGCAGCAACCACTTCTTTGTTTGATTTTTGGTTAGTCATGCTGGTGGACCTCAGTGAACGGTACGGCTTGCGCTGTTAAGGCGCTCGGCAGCTGCCTGCGCTGCGATCGGATTACTGATCACTGAGCCGTCCGGCATAATCCAGCCGGCTAAAATGATGCTGTAGGGCAGGGTGACGATGCCCACGGTGATATGGTCTTTAGGATGCTGCATAATTCCTCCACGCTTTTTGGTTGCAAGAATCCCTTGCCATTGCTGGCAATAAATCACTGAGGGATTCATTTAATTGGCTGACAGGTTCTGCAAAACCTGTAGCCTCGTTACTCCACGTTGAAAGGTATTGCGGTGCCGGGTGCCTCCCGGTGCTCTGGACGAACTGGCAAGAGCCAGAGCGGTATTAGACTTTGAGCACCAACCGATCGCGTCATTGTTGGTGCCAGTTCTCCACGAGCGCATAGCCGTATTCACCACAACGAGAAGGACACTTAATCCACGTCTCTAAAGCGTTCGGAAACACCCGCTTCATAAATGCCCTTGTCGTTGTGAAAAAGTGGCGGTTAAACCGGTCGAACACCATCTTCCCTCTCCTGAAAGGTTGAAAGCCCCGGAGAAACCGCCCAAACACTCAAAACACAGCCTTGTATTCCACTTCTACTTCACAGCATTCGAACGTCATGACACCGGTATCTGCATCACAGATGAGTTCGGCATCAGGGAAGAGGTACAGGAAGGTGATCAAGTCCCGTAAGCTGGTGTTGGCCATGTGCTTAATCATCTTCACTGCGACAACCTCATGTATACATCCGATAGGCTAAATATACTTGTGAGTATATTGAGTGTAAATACTCAAAGGTAAATAAATTGTACGCGCGGGTATATGGATATGAATCAAAAGAGAATTTATTTACTGGCGAGAAATTACGGGCATAAAAAACCCGGTTAAGACCGGGTTAGAGGGGACTGAAGATGGTTAAGGTAGGTTTGTGACTTTGGCATCCACTACAACACCTATTATTCGACAATTACCGTTAATTTCAGTCATAGGGTACTGAGGATTCAAAGGCTTAAGAAATTTTCGACCTGCATCAATGACCAATTTCTTAAAGGTGGCCTCATTCTCGCTATCGAGCTTTGCGACAACGAGCTTGCCATTTCTGGCTTCAACCTCTGGATCAATCAGAATTGCCATGCCTTCGGGGATACTGAGCCCAGCCGGTGCTGTCATCGAATCCCCCTTAACGTCCAGCCAGAATGAGCTTTCAGAGCAATCAACAGTTGTTTCATACCACCGGTCGATACTTTTGCGGTGATAGGGTTCTACAGCTTCCATCCATTGTCCTGCACTAACCCAGCTGATCACTGGAAAATTTCCCTTGGGCTCGTTCGGGCCTATATAGGCCACATTTGAATCTTTAGTGTTTCCTAAACCATCCAACCAACCACGACTCAAGCCTAAAGAGTCTTCGATTTGGCGTGCAGATTGCTCGCCAATATTGCGCTTATTCGCCTTACCTGAAGGGTAAAGCATTCGAGAAACGACGGTAGCATCAAGGCCAGCTGCCTCTGCGAACTTCCGCTGTGTTTCATATCCATCAACCAGCTCTTGAAGCTTAAGTCGGCGGATTTCGTAAATGTCATGGCTTGGTTCAGTTTTCATACCCGGATCATACGAGAAATTACTCTCAGGTAAATGACTCTCAGGTATTGAATAAAATATACTTGTAGGTATACTCATTTCATCAACCACAGGAGGCTTCATGGAAACGTTACGAACGTATCTGAATGGCCTTGCGCTGGGTAAGCAACGGGACTTCGCTGCAACTTGCGAAACTTCACTTGAATACCTCCGTAAGGCAATTAGTAAGGGTCAAAAGTTAGGTCCGGCGTTATCAGTTCTCATTGAGATTAACTCAGCCGGCGCAGTTAGTAGAAAAGACCTTCATCCCGATGACTGGATGAAAATCTGGCCCGAATTGAATTCTAAAGCGACCGCCGCTTAGCGGTAACTACAACAGGAAGAATGAAATGGTAGACACCATAAACACAGCAATTCGCCTGATGTGCAAAGCACACCCACACGGTCGCCTGGGTATGGCTGCTGACATAGGCATGACCATCGATCAATTTCACAACCATCTGTACCGCAAGTGCGGTAGTCGCTTCTTCTCTCTGGATGAACTCCAGCAGATGGAAGACTTATCACGAAGCACTTACCTGGCTGAGTTCTTCGCTAACCGCAAAGGTTTAACGCTGGTGGACGTATCAACTGTTGAGAAGGTGGACAAGGTTGATCTGTATGACATCGAGCTACGCAACAAAGCAACCGCCGGCAAGCTAGCCATCGCCAAGCAGGAAGCTGTAGCCGATGGCGTGATTGACCAGAAAGAGCTCAAAACGCTGTCAGGTTTGTTCCAGCAAAAGATGCGTGGCCAGATTCATGGCTTTCTTGGCTTCCTCGCTTTGTACGGCGTTGGCGTGACAGAGCATTCGGTAGACATGTTCATGTCCAACCGCAAAGCGGAAGTGGGCATGCAGATTCAGCCACAGGAATTATGAGATGGGTAAAGCAGAAAGGTTGAACGCTCCAGTTTGCAGACCGGAGCGTTCGGCATCGTCAAATCAACTTGCGTGGAGAAGTAACGACATGAACAGCTTAATTCAAACAAGACCTTCAGTGCAATTCCGCTGCCGCGTGGAGGCTGGTCAGTTGCGGTATGAGCAGATAGTACGCGTTGAGGGCGAAGTGGACAACTACCAGCCAGCGGCATCAGTGGTAGTTCAGAATGCGTGGAATGAATTTTACCGCAAACCGGAGGCTGACAAGTGCGAGAGCTTAACCGCTGGTTCAGAGATCGTCGCGGTATCCCCGTTCGAGTTGTCCGCTGGGAGCCAGAGTCAGGCCGCGTTATCTACCTCCGCGAGAATTATGAGCATGGTGAGTGCTTCTGCCCATTACACCAGTTTAAACGCGATTTCAGGGAATTAGAGGCACCACATGAGCTTACTTCTGAAAGTGAAACCGCTGGTTGTTAGCCCTGTGCTTGCGTGCCGCATCGGCCTGAACGAAGCGATCGTGCTTCAGCAGATTTGCTACTGGCTGGAAGACACCACATCCGGTATTGAACACGATGGCCGCCGCTGGGTTTACAACACCATTGAAGACTGGAATGAGCAGTTCCCATGGTGGTCATCTGACACGGTTAAACGCGCTCTGACTTCGCTGAAAAAGAGCGGGCTTATCTACGTCGAGCAGTTAAAAAAGACGCAGCACGACCGGACTAATTTTTACTCGATTAACCATGCAAACCCACTGTTGACCGATGAGGGCAAATTGCACTCATCGAAGAGTGCAAATTGCACTCATCGAGAAGGGCAAGCTGCACCAATCGATGAGGGCAAATTAAACCCATCGATGGGGGCAAATTGCACTCGTCTTACAGAGAATACAACAGAGATTACTACAGAGATTACAGCAAAAGACCCTTGTCCGGTTTCTGCGAAACCCGACGCCGAAAGTGAGCCTAATCAGGATGCTTTCAGGGTATTGGATCACCTGAACCGCGCTGCTGGTCTGCGTTATCAGAAATCTCGCTCATCACTCGGACCGATTCGCGGGCGTTTGGCTGAGGATTTCACTGCTGATGAGCTGATTCTCACAGTGGATTACACGATCGCCAAATGGGCTGATGACGCCAAGATGCGTGATTTCGTTCGCCCGGAAACGATTTTCCGTCCCGGCAAGTTTCCTGGCTACCTGAGTTCGGCGCAGAAGTGGGACAAGGCAGGGCGTCCGCCGTGTATCAACGGCAAGTGGCAGCGCGATGTTATGCACGTGCCGAGTGCTGATTACGAAATTCCTGACGGCTTCCGGGGGTAACGATGAAAACTGAAACGTTGATTCTTACGCATTTGGTGGCATTTCCCGGCCAGACACCGGCGCAGATTGCCAGAGCAATTGGTCGCCTCCGCAGCACCGTAGTTTCTGCATTGCAATTGATGAGCGCTGTTGGTGACGTCTGGAGCGATGCCGAAGCGCGTTACTTCACAGCAGAACCGGCTGGCGAAGGCGACGAAAAATACATTGCCCTCTGCGACAAGGCTTACAGCCTGCAGGAACGCAACTGGTGGAACCGCGCCGCAAATGTCTGGCAGCTAGCGCAGCAGTCAACACGCAAAGTTGGTCTCCGCGAGAAAGCGAGAATTCGCGCAAACATGTGCGTGGCGAAGGCAAAAGATCGCGACCCGAAACCAGCGCCCGATCCGTTTGGTAACCGTGGGAGCTTCCGCCGATGAAAGCAGCCATCAAAGCGCACTACTGGCGCAACGAAGATTACTACCGCGGAATTCGCATGGCGGTCCTGATGATTACCGGTTTAGTTATTGCCCTCGTATGGGAGTTGAAAACAGCATGAGCAATTTGCTTCAGGTTTACAAAAACAAAGACGACAACGAAACCGACATCACGGTACGTAAAACTTACCTGCTGGGTGTTAGTGAGCTGTATATCGAACCTGGTTACAACGTTCGCGACATCGATCAGGCTCATGTCGAAGAATTCCGCGATGCGTACATTGCCGGTGAGAATGTTCCACCTCTGACAGTTCAGGTGACAAAACAGGGTGTGAAGGTTATCGACGGTCACCACCGCTGGCACGGCGCGAAGCTGGCGCAGGAAGCAGGGTATGGAATCCGCCTGGAGTGCAAAGACTTCGTGGGCAATGAAGCCGAGCGTATCGCCTTCATGGTTACGAGTAGTCAGGGCCGCGCGCTGGAGCCGCTGGAACGCGCTGCAGCCTACCAGCGCCTGATTAATCAGGGATGGGAACCGGCAGAAATCGCGAAGAAAGTTAAACGCTCACCGTCGGACATCGATCAGCACCTCGCATTGCTGGCTAGTGGTGATGAACTGATTGGCATGGTGAAGCGTAACGAAGTCGCCGCAACTACCGCCGTTGCTCTTTCGCGAGAGCATGGTGCCAAAGCAGGGACTATTGCCGCAGAAGGTCTGGCAAAGGCCAAAGCCAGCGGCAAGAAGAAACTGACCCGCGCCGCAGCGATGCCGCAATTCAGCCCCACTAAGATGCGCAAACTGGTGGAGTTGATTTCAAAAAACTGTGAAGCGGAACTGGTTGAGGAAACCTTCGCCATCAGCCTCGACTTTGAAACAGACCTTCAGGCGCTGGAAGCTATGGCAATCATCAAAGAAGCCAAAGCTCATTATCTGAATGGGGAGGGCGCGTAATGCCTTACCAGCTCATCTATGCCGATCCACCTTGGCCTTACAACAACAGCATCAGCAACGGTGCAGCCACTGACCACTATCAGACCATGTCTATGGCTGACCTTAAGCGCCTGCCCGTGTGGGCGCTGGGGGAAGAAAATTCGGTACTGGCTATGTGGTACACCGGCACTCACAACCAGGAGGCTCGCGAACTGGCTGAAGCATGGGGCTATCGCGTCCGCACCATGAAGGGCTTTACTTGGGTGAAGATGAACCAGCGCGCAGAAGAACGATTCAACCGCGCGCTGACCGAGCAGACCATTCACGATTTCACCGACCTGCTGGACATGCTGAACGCAGAGTCCCGCATGAACGGCGGAAACCACACCCGAAGCAACACAGAGGATGTGCTGATTGCCACTCGCGGAACCGGTCTGGAACGCGCCAGCGCATCGGTTAAGCAGGTTGTGTATTCATGCCTGGGCGAACACAGCGCGAAGCCGTGGGAAGTGAGAAACCGTCTGGAGCAACTTTATGGTGACGTGTCACGCATTGAACTGTTTGCGCGTACCGCCGCCGAGGGCTGGGATTGCTGGGGCAATCAGTGTGACAGCAGCGTGCAACTGATCGCCGGGAGGGTGGCATGAACAATTTAATTGCTGAGAAGTGCAGAGAGCAGTTTGAGTATTGGGCTAAATCATTTAGTCAGGAACCTGATTTAACCAGAGCGAATGGTGGAGCAAACTATGCAAATAGTGAAATTGATGTTGCCTGGTTAGCGTGGAAGGCATCACGGCAAGCCATTGAGATTGCGCTGCCAGTACTGGAGCAGCAGGAAGCCCCAACAGACACCTACCAGCAGATTGAAAATGATGGCTGGATTGAGTGGGGAGGCGGGAATTGTCCCGTGCCAAGAGATTTGAAAGTAGAAGTGCGCGCCAGAAACGACCAGAGATCAATATGGGATAAACCACATCTCTGGGACTGGTCTCACACGGACAATGGATCAGACATTATCGCGTATCGGGTGATCGACAATGATGGGAAGGGTCAAAAATGAGCGACGATATCCAGCGGCCTCATGATAGCGATAACGTTTTGAAGTTCGCTAAAAACAAAAGCGCCGGCGATGAATGCCGGAATAAATGGATTCCGGGAACTAACGCCAACGGGACTGATTATTCCACGCTAACCGATGAAGAAATATCTTTGCGCGTTGGCAAATTAATTAGCCCGGATGGAATGTCCATTATTGGTGCAAGTGGGAAGGTATTCATTCATGAATACGGCACGCCTGTTGGGGGATATGGGCAAATGTGCCTTGGGTGGATGGAGTTTGACCCCTGCAACCTCTGGCAAGACGCTGGGCCAATAATCGCGAAGTACGGCATCGGGCTGATGCCATTCAAAAACGAATTACCCAAAGCGTGGGATTTATCAACAGGTCTACTTGGCAACAGAGAATACAGCCACGAAAACTTGTTACGCGCTGCAATGATCGTTTTCCTGATGAAGCAGGAGGCTAAATGAATTCGGCAGAAACCATACTTGGGGCGCTTATTTTTACTGCTTTCTACTTTTTCGTTGCCGGGTTAGTGGCTGAGCACAGCTGCTCCAATAAGCACAAGGACATCAGCAGCCCAATCCCGTCGCTTCTTAGAGGCTTGCTGTGGCCGCTGGTGGCGTTTAAATACGTGCTGCTTATGTCGTGGGGTGCGCTGTGAAATTAACACTGCCATTTCCTCCAAGCGTTAACACTTACTGGAGAAACACCCGTAAGGGAGTATTGATCAGCGCCTCCGGGCGCTCTTTCCGATCCAATGCTATTGCAGCGGTATACCAGCAACTAAAGCGCCGCCCAAAGCCGATTACAGTGAATGTTGCTGTAACCGTGATGCTGTACCCGCCAGACAAGCGCCAGCGCGATTTGGACAACTACCTGAAAGCGGCATTCGATAGCCTGACACATGCTGGCGTATGGGTGGATGACAAGCAGATTCAGCGGTTGATAGTCGAATGGGGGCCAATTACGAAGGGTGGCAAATCCGAGGTGACGATCAGCGAATATCAGGCGGTGGCCGCATGAGGGCAATACTCACACCTGACGTTGCTATCAACACCGGTATTGTTTTGCTTAAGCCGGGGCGCGACCTGATACCAATGTTCCGTGAGCGCGTGTTGGTCTGCACAATGCCGCGTGACATGTCACACCTTCCATCGGGCTTAATTAACGACAGTAGCCAGCCATTACTGGATGAACCAACCCTTAAACCATTCTTCGCTGATGAACGTGTGATCGCCGCTGCTGGTGGCTGGGAAGTTCATGAGGCATGGGTGCAAAAAATCAGTGCATGTCAGTATCAGGAAAAAGACTCCTATCACCATCAGCATTACACCACTTTGCGTACCGACTCTGGCACACTTTGCCTGTGTTATTCCTGTGACAATTACTGTCGTTCAAATGGCATGCCTGGTATTCTGGAAGCTGTCGCAGCAGGCAATCTGGCACGGTGGATTATTGAATCGGCATGCCTTCAGATGGGATTGGGGCCGGACCATCAGATGACTCTGCCAGAGCTGTGCTGGTGGGCATGCGTCAAAGACGTTATTGACCTGATTCCAGAGTCTCACGCTCGCAGCGTTCTGCGCATGCCCAAGCCTTTGTCAGATACTGGTCCAATGCCAGAGGCACTGATTAACCCCTTGCCGTCGGCGCAACAACTGATTCAGGAAGCGGCAGATTCAGTTAAACAGATTTTGACCATCAGTATCGATCCGGAATCACCGCAGTCATACATGGCGCGTCCAAAGCGGTTGCGCTGGAGCAACGAGAAGTACACACGGTGGGTTAAGACACAGCCATGCGCATGCTGCAGAAAGCCAGCAGACGACCCACATCACATCATTGGGCATGGTCAGGGGGGAATGGGAACGAAGGCGCATGATTTATTTGTGATACCGCTTTGCAGGGCGCATCACGATGAACTGCACCGGGACATGAGGGCATTTGAAGAAAAATACGGCAGTCAGTTAGAGCTGCTTGTGAGATTCCTCGATCACTCGATTGCAGTCGGCGTGATCGGGTAAATTAAAAAGCGTGGAGGATAACAAATGCGTGATATTCAATTAGTACTTGAGCGCTGGGGCGCTTGGGTATCAAGCAACAAAGAAGAAGTTTACTGGTCATCAATCGCGGCCGGTTTCAGTGGTTTAATTCCTTCAAAAGTACAATCCCGCCAGTCATGTTGTGACGATGACGCGATGGTGCTGTGCAGCTGCATAGCCAAATTAAACAAGAACAATGAAGACCTGCATGATCTGCTGTTCGACTATTACGTATTTGGGAAAACCTTTATGGAGCTGGCAAGAAAGCATCAATGCTCTGATGGCCATATCGGTAAAAAGCTCCAGAAAGCGGAAGGCGTTGTTGATGGGATGCTGATGATGCTGGATATACCGCTGCAGATGGACCGTTATGTTCAGCGTGAGGATTTTAGAGCAAGCGCGTAAAAAGTATTTACGTACGTAAAAAGCCTGATAATCTGATAAGGCTCGTTACTACGCAGTACTTCTTATTCTTCAAGATTCAGTTGCATAATCTGTGAGTGACATAAACGCCCGAGGCTTTACCAGCTGTCGGGCGTTTTTATTTGCACGTAATAAATTAACCCTGTGGCTGACGGGCCAGGTAACTATCGCGGAATGCGTCAGGGTTCATATTTTAGAGGGTCGCCATAGAGCGGCCTTCTTTCGTTTTTGCGCCCGCCAATCACTGTTATCCGAAATTTTCACGCCGTGGCGGTGCGCAATTTTTTATTTTCGAGACTACCGACGGCACCGACCTATTGGGAGGTGAGGATGAAACGTATGCCAGATAAAGACATGGGCTTCTGGGCAAGCCTGCTGGCCTGGCTATATGCCCACAAAAACGAATCGGGGTATGCAGCTCTTGCCGGAGTGATGGCGCTACTTCGCGCCACTTACGTCGGCGTAGACACATGGCCGAGACGTTTACTTGATGCGGCTATGTGCAGCGTGTTTGCGTTCTTCCTGCAGCCAACGCTCCAGATTCTTGGGTCAGCCCTGAACTGGAATATCAACGACGACGTAACGCGCGTTGCGGCTGTGTTCCTTGGTTTTCTCGGCGTGGACTGGCTTTCGTCCAAGCTGCGCAAATTCATTGATAAGCGTATAGGGGATGACAATGCTGACGCCCACTAATTTCCAGCGTGCTACCGGCGTATCTGATGCGCTGCGCGACAAGTGGTTTCCCCGTATCGCTGCCAGCATGAGTTCATTTGGCATCAATACCCCATTACGACAGGCGCACTTTCTGGCGCAGGTAGGACATGAGTCAGCCGGTTTCACGAAAGTGGAAGAAGGGTTGAACTACAGCGAGAACGCGCTTACTGCAATGTTTGGAAAACGCATCACAGCTGCACAGGCTAAAGCCTATGGACGCAACGCTGAGCATGCAGCCAATCAGAAGATGATCGCCAATATCATTTACGCGAACCGCAATGGCAATGGTGACGTTGCTTCTGGTGATGGGTACCGCTATCGCGGGCGTGGGCTGATTCAGATTACCGGTAAGGCGAACTACTCAGCCCTGTCCGGCCAACTGAGCGCTGATGTAGTGGCAAACCCTGACCTGCTGACTGAAAACCTTCAGGCGGCGATGTCAGCAGCTGCATGGTGGAAGAATCACGGCTTAAACGAACTGGCAGACCTTGATGATGTTACCCGCATCACCAAAGTCATTAACGGTGGCACTAACGGTCTGGACGACAGGAAATCCCGCTTACTAAAAGCTAAGGGGATTCTATGTTCAACGTAATCGGCTTTATCCGAAACTATTCGCACGTAATCATTATTGGTCTTATCTGCATTTGTCTCTGGGGGCTGAATGCCCGCAACTCACAGCTGACGGCTACCAACGAGCGGCTGGAGCAACTGGCAAACAGCAAAGACAGCCAGATAAACGATCTGCGCTCCAAGAACGACGACTTAGCCGCCAGCGTCAATGACCTGGTAAAGGCTGTTAACAAGCAAAATGCGGTGATGAGTCAGGTGGCAGAACAACGCGCGGTGACGGCACAGCAGAACAGGAAATTACAGAATGAGATTAAGCGCTATCTGGAAGCGGATAAAAGCGCTGCTGCTCCTGTCAATAGTCGCGCTGTTGAGCGGTTGCGGGACGCGGCAAAGTCAGCCAGTGGAGTACCGGACAATCAGCCAGCCACGGTTAAACCTGCCAGTGGAACTGACAAGCCCGTTACAGGCACCGGCTCCCGGTGAAACGATGACCTATGGCGAGTCAGTAGAGCTGAACGTTTCGCTATATGGCGTGATTGAGCAGTGCAACATTGATCGCGCTGCAATCCGCAAAATTGAATCCTCCGACAAGGGATAACGGTTAGCCACGCTGTGAAGCGCTGAGACACTGTGAGATTAATTCGCTTCACTAGGAATAATCTTAACGATACTGTGTGCTCTCCACTTATGGATAGGAGGACACATGTTTAAAGATTATTTTTTACACGACAATGGCACTGAAGAAGAACTTAAAGAGCGTCATAAGCGTATTATCGCGGTTACAGCAGCCTATGAACTTGCAAAAGCCTCAGCCAGTTCAGCTGGTGGAGATGCTGGTGCTCACAAGCTTAAATTCGATTTGGAACACGCGACTGTAAACATTACAAAGTTAGCTGATGCCATACAGGCTGCGTTAGAAGCTTAATAATAGGCCACCTAATGGTGGCTTTTAATTTTTGTGCTGAAAAACTGCATTCACTGAGTTCACTTTTCAGCATAAACACAATGAATCATCGGTTGGCGATATCGACATTGCCGAGGGTTACTAAAGACTCACTCAACATCGTCTTTAAACCCAGCACCTTTCACGAAAGTGATAGCTATCAAATAGCCTATGCAACATCCTGCTCCAGTAATCATCACTAATGGCAGCGTTGCCCCAGAAAAATACTCACTGGAAACAAAAAGACCTGCTTTCAGGAATCCATAAGCCGTAGCTCCAAATATCAAATACGAAACAACGTAAGTAATAAACCTTTTCACCGGGGAGAACTCCGTGCGCGTCATGATTGATGGTGTTGAGTATAAGCCTGCAGGCACTGGCTTTAATATCGGCGTGGCGATAACCACACATAACCGCCATGAAGTTTTATCGCGCGCTCTTGAGCATCAGCTTAAATATCTTCCCGCCGGTGCGCTGGTGGTTGTGATTGATGACGGTTCTTCTAAACCTGTGGCTGTGCCTGATGGAGTGACTTACCTTCGCAGTGACATGTCACGCGGCATCGTTGCTGCGAAAAATTCCAGCCTCGAAGTGCTAATCAACGCTGGATGTGAGCATCTTTTCCTGTGGGACGATGACGCATGGCCTATCGCTGGTGGATGGGAACAGCCATACATTGAATCACCCGAGCCGCATCTGGCTTACCAATTCCAGGACTTCGCCACCGGCAAGAAGCTGAATGATATTGCCGTGCTCTACCGTGACAATAAGCATGTAGCTTACACCGGCCAGCGTGGCGTTATGTTGTATTACCATCGCAGCGCAATTGAGAAGGTCGGTGGCTTTGATTCCATTTATGAACGCGGCATGTATGAGCACTCCGATTTAGCGCTACGCATTCACAACGCAGGGCTAACGAGCTGGGCGTTTGCTGATGTGGTCGGATCGGAAAAGCTGATTTATTCGCTTGATGAGCATGAGGCGGTGGAGCGCTCGGTACCAAAACCTGACCGTGAAGCGCAGGTTAACCGCAACGTCACCATCCATAACAAGCGCCGGGATGATGGTTACACCGGCTATGCGGAGTTTAGGCTGAAGCAGAACGTGGTGATTACTACGCTACTGACAAGCCAGCCCGACCCGCAGCGCGGCAGCAAAATGGATGCTTCACCTGACATCCTGGATAAGTGGGCAACGTCAGTTAAGGGCAATCACGCGGTTGTCCTTACTGACTCCATAACTTCGGTACGGTTCGGCGTATCCACGGTGAGCGTCCCAGACGTGAAGATGAATGTCTACTTCCGACGTTGGCTGCATATCTGGCAGCACCTTCGCGATCACCCTGAATATCACTTCGTCTGGTGTACCGATGGTACTGACGTTGAGATGCTGCGCGAACCGTGGGCAGAAATGGAGCGGGACAAGATTTACATTGGCTCCGAGCCAAAGACATACGCTGATGTGTGGGCTAAGCAGAACCACCCCGAAGCAATTTATCAGTCGTTCCTCGCTGATCATCAACATGATGTGATGCTTAATGCTGGGTTGCTTGGCGGCTCCCGCGCTGACGTGATGGCATTTTCTCACGGCATCGTCCGGTTGTATTACCAGATTGAATCGCTGCGCTTCTGGCAGAAAGAGAAAGCCGCGGCTGCTGTGGGAGACATGCTCGCATTTGGCATCGTGGCGCATCGATACGCTGACAGGCTGGTGACAGGCCCGCGCATTCACACCGTCTTCAAAACGGATGGCATCGGTAAGGAGTTTGCCTGGTGGAAACACAAATAAAGTTCGCCATCGTAGCGCACGCCTCGCGCTTTGATATGGCGGTATCACTTGCCGACAGCCTTCCCAACTATCAAATCTTTGTGGATCACGAATCGAAAGGTGCGAACGCTAACCACCTTCGGGCATTACGCTGGGCATCGACACAGGATTGTCGGGTAGTGATTCTGGAAGATGATGCACTGCCGGTGCCTGGCTTTACCGATAAGGTTGCTGGATGGCTGGCTCGGTTCCCTGATGACCTTGTGAGCTTTTATCTGGGGACCGGAAGGCCTCCGCAGTATCAGCTTGAGATAGCCACTAAGCTGATCGACTCTGACAAGCGTCAGGCAGACTTCATCACAATCAACCGCTTGATTCACGGCGTGTGCTACAGCGTGCCGCAGTCAAAGCTGCAACAGGTAATCAGCCGCTGGAATCATGGTTCACCTGCTGACTATGCCGTTGGTGATGCATGTGGTGGCGCAGTGGTATACCCATGCTATTCACTCGCAGATCATGCTGATGTTGCTACCGTCGAGCGTCACCCCGACAAAACACCGCGCACAGAACGCCGCCGCGCATGGAGACTTGATGCCGCAAAGAATACCGAGAGCGTGCCGTAAGCATGGCTGCGCCAAGACAACCACCGACCGCTCTGGATACTGTGCTGATCACCTCAATGAAGGTTGGCAGCAGCACCAGAATGGACAGAGCCGCCATCAACGTGGATATGGCAGTGAATGGGACATCAGGCGCGCAAGAATACTGAAGCGAGACAAGCATCTGTGCCAGCAATGCATGAGGGTTGGTCGCGCATCAGCAGCAAAGACTGTTGACCATATCAAAGCTAAGGCTCATGGGGGTACCGATGACGATTGCAACCTTGAGGCCCTTTGCTGGCCTTGTCACAAGAGCAAAACCGCGCGTGAAAGGCTCAAGTAATAATAATTATCATTTAATGGGTGGGGCGGGTCAAAAGTTCAGGGGGTTGGCCCCAAAGGACCGCCGCCTAAGTTTTTTTCACACCGCCGCAGGTTAGAAAACTTTTTTTTGGGTTACCCCAAGCAACGATTAATAGGAGTTTTCGATTATGCCAGGACCGCCGAAAACCCCGACACATCTGGCTTTGGTGAAGGGTAACCCATCGAAACGAGCTTTAAATAAAAATGAGCCAAAACCCCCTACAGGGGTTCCCCCAATTCCTAAGCATTTCGATAAGCAGGGTAAGTACTGGTTTAAACGCATCGCAGATGAGTTAGATGCTATCGGAGTGATCACCCAACTTGATGCAAGAGCGCTTGAGTTGCTGGTTGAATCTTACACCGAGTACCGACACCACTGTGAAACGCTCGACCGTGAAGGCTACACCTACGCGGTATATAGCGAAGAAGAACCTGATGAAGGTAAGGAAAGAGAAATCAGGATGATCAAACCTCACCCCGCCGCAGTTATGAAGGCCGATGCGTGGAAGCGCATCAGGTCAATGCTCGGCGAATTTGGCATGACGCCAGCCAGCCGCACCAAAGTCGGTGCCAAAGGCCCTGCTGAAGTCGATCCTCTGGATGAATTTCTTAAAAAGCGCAAATGATGAATGGCAACTGTTCAGGCTGGGATTCAGTACGCAGAAAGCGTTCTGGCTGGCGAGATCGTTGCTGGCGAACTGGTGCGCCTGGCGTGTCAGCGATTCCTTAATGATTTAGAGCACGGGCCGGAACGCGGTATCTACTTCAGTGAGGACCGCGCTCAGCACATTCTCGACTTCTATAACTTCGTTCCGCACGTAAAAGGTGCGCTGGCTGGCAAGCCGATTGAGCTGATGCCCTGGCACATCTTTATTCTGATAAACCTTTTTGGCTTCATCATTCCGTTAATCGATGAGATTACCGGTGAACAGGTTCTGGATGATGAAGGCGATCCGGTTATGGTTCGCCGATTCCGTACAGCTTATAACGAAGTGGCACGTAAAAACGCCAAATCGACCGTGTCATCTGGTATCGGGCTGTATATGACCGGCGCTGATGGTGAAGGTGGCGCAGAGGTTTATTCAGCGGCTACCACTCGCGATCAGGCCCGTATCGTTTTTGACGATGCAAAAAACATGATTAAGAAAGCGCCCCGTACGCTGGGGCGCTTGTTTGGCCACGTCAAACTGAATATTCATCAGGAAAGGTCCGCATCAAAATTTGAGCCACTTTCAAGTGACGCGAATAACCTCGACGGCCTGAACATTCACTGCGGGATCGTCGATGAGCTGCATGCTCATCGAACACGTGACGTCTGGGACGTACTTGAGACCGCAACCGGGGCGCGACTTCAGTCGCTGCTGTTTGCTATCACCACGGCGGGAACCAACAAAGAAGGCATTTGCTTTGAACAGCGCGACTACGCCATCAAGGTGTTACGCGGTGTAGTGGATGATGACACTTACTTTGCGGTCATCTACACACTGGATGAAGAAGACGATCCCTTTGATGAAGCCAACTGGCCTAAAGCTAACCCCGGTCTGGGCGTCTGCAAGCGCTGGGATGACATGCGCCGCCTGGCGAAAAAAGCCAAAGAGCAGGTTGCCGCGCGCCCAAACTTTTTCACTAAGCATCTGAACATCTGGGTGACGGCAGAAAGTGCCTGGATGGATATGGATCGCTGGTCAAAAATGGCAGGTATTGCAGCTGCAGAAGAGCGCAAAAGCTGGCCTCTCTGGGTTGGCGTTGATTTAGCGAACAAAATCGATATCTGTGCAGCGGTAAAAGTCTGGCGTGACCCAACGGGAAAAACGCATAGCGAGCCGCGATTCTGGCTTCCTGAAGGGCGTATTGATACCGCACCCAACCATATTGCAGAGCTGTACCGCAAATGGGCGGACGCAGGGTATCTGGAGCTGACCGACGGTGATGTGATTGACCATGGCTTTATCAAAGCTGAAATCGTTGAGTGGGTTAAAGGTGAAAGCCTGAAGGAGATTGCTTTCGATCCATGGAGCGCAACGCAATTCAGCCTGGCGCTTGCTGAAGAGGGGTTACCGCTTGTTGAAGTTGCGCAGACGGTTAAAAACCTGTCAGAAGCCATGAAGTCAGTCCAGGCCGAAGTCTATGGCAGTAAAATTCATCACGACGGCAATCCGGTGATGACCTGGATGATGTCGAACATAACCGTCAGACCTGACAAAAACGACAACATCTTTCCGAACAAATCCACGCCTGAAAATAAAATCGACGGGCCGGTCGCATTATTTACTGCCAAGAGCCGAGTGCTGGTTAATGGCGGAAATGACGCTCAAGACCTGAGTGGTTTCTATGAAAACCCAATAATGATAGGTGTCTGATGAAAGCGAATAAACAGCCCGGCAAAGTGAAAAGCGCCTTGCTGAACTGGTTGGGCGTACCGATTGGACTAACGACGGGTACTTTCTGGCAGGAATGGATGGGCATGAGTACCAGCGGCAAAGTCGTTTCAGCTGATAAAGCGATCCGGCTTTCTGCTGTCTGGGCCTGCGTTCGCCTACTCAGCGAGTCAGTTTCAACGCTTCCTCTTAAGATTTATGAGCGACAGCAGGATGGATCACGCAAACCTGCCACCCAGCATCCGGCATATCAGGTGTTGTGTCGCCGTCCCAATGTTGAAATGACGCCATCGCGTTTCATGCTGATGCTGGTGGCGAGTATCTGCCTGAGGGGTAACGGTTTTGTAGAAAAAAAGATGATCGGCAACAAGCTGGTTTCGCTGGTGCCTCTTCTCCCGCAAAACATGGTAGTTAAGCGGCTGGATAACGGATCGCTTGAGTACACCTATACCGAGTCAGATTCAAAGCGCGTCATCCCTGTAAAAAACATAATGCACATTCGCGGTTTCGGTCTGGATGGCGTGTGCGGGATGATGCCCATGATGACAGGGCGTGACGTCATCGGCGCGGCTATGGCAGTGGAAGAGTCCGCTGCCAAGATATTTGAGAATGGGCTGCAAAGCTCGGGGTTCCTTTCTGCTGAAACTGCGCTGGATAAAGATCAGCGTGAAAGGCTGCGTGGTTATATGCAGGCGTTTACCGGGTCGCGTAACGCCGGAAAAATAATGGTGCTTGAGGGCGGGCTGAAGTATCAAAACGTCACCATGAATCCAGAAGCGGCTCAGATGCTTGAGTCGCGTGCTTTCAGCATTGAAGAGATTTGCCGCTGGTTTCGTGTGCCACCCTTTATGGTGGGGCATGCAGACAAGCAAAGTAGCTGGGCATCAAGTGTTGAGGGTATGAACCTTCAGTTTTTAACCAATACGCTGCGACCACTGCTGGTAAATATTGAGCAGGAGATTTCACGTTGCCTTCTGGATGGTGACGAAGACCTGTTTGCAGAATTCTCAGTTGAAGGTCTTCTTCGTGCAGACAGTGCCGGGCGCTCAGCCTATTACACAACGGCGCTGCAGAATGGCTGGATGTCTCGAAATGATGTTCGCCGACTGGAAAACATGCCGCCAATCGAAGGCGGTGACCTGTACACGGTTCAGCTTAACCTGACGCCACTGGAAGACCTTAAGCAAAACAGTCAGGCGGCACAGGCTGCAAGCCTTCTGAAAATTCACAATTACGTTTTCCCAGATATTCCTTTCGAACAATCCCCGCTGAAGAAAGCGGCTTAGGAGTTATTCACATGACACTTAAAAGCCTTCCGGCAGCGCCGGCGGGACGGCCTTCTGCGCTCTCAAATCGGGATTTACCGTCTGCAGCTATGGAGCGCTGGAATGGCGGCATTAAAGCCGCTAAGCCTGACGAAAACAGCATTTCTGTTTTTGATGTGATCGGCTCTGACTATTGGGGCGACGGGGTTACCGCAAGCCGTATCGCTGGCGCGCTGCGCTCAATGAACGGTGCTGATGTCACGGTGAACATCAATTCGCCGGGCGGAGACATGTTTGAAGGCCTTGCCATTTATAACCTCCTTCGTGAATACGAAGGAAAAGTCACGGTGAAGGTGCTGGGTCTGGCAGCATCAGCGGCATCAATTATTGCGATGGCAGGAGATGACATACAGATTGGTCGCGGTGCGTTCCTGATGATCCACAACTGCTGGGTTTATGCCATGGGTAATCGCCACGACCTTGAGCAGATCGCAGCAGACATGGCGCCTTTCGATAAGGCAATGGGTGACATCTACACATATCGCTCAGGAATGAGCGCGGATGATGTAGCAAACATGATGGACAGTGAGACCTACATCGGCGGTAGTGATGCCGTGAATAAAGGCTTCGCAGACCGCCTTCTGTCTGCTGATGAAATCTCTGATGACGATGACAGTCCGGAAACAGCCCTTCGCAAACTTGATGCGCTGCTGGCCAAAACGGATACGCCGCGTTCAGAGCGTCGAAAACTTCTCAAAGCTTTATCAGGCAGCACGCCGGGCGCTGCTGCCGATCCCGAGGGTACGCCGAGCGCTACCGATGATGTAAACCCTGAAAATCTTAAACAACTCCAAGACGCCCTGGCGGCGTTCGGCAAATAAGGAAGCACCATGTCTGAAGTAAATGAAATACTCAAGAAAGTAACGGCCAGCATCGAAGAGGCGAATGGCAAGTTCAGTGCTAAAGCCGAAGAGGCCCTGAAAGAGGCGCGCAAGTCTGGCACGCTCTCTGAAGAAACAAAGGCCGCAGTTGACAAAATGGCTTATGAATTTAATGCGTTGCGTGATGCAGAAAAAACCCTCAAGGCTGCATTGGGTGATCTGGAGCAGCACGTTGCAAATATGCCGCTGCATAATGCGAAAAAAACCGTTGAAACCGTGGGTCAGATTGTTATCAGCAATGAAGCATTGAAAGCGTTTGCCGCCAGCGTTGAAGGTGGTAAGCGTGTGAGCGTGCCGGTCAATGCGGCTCTGCTTTCAACTGACGTCGCGGATGGTGTGGTTGAGCCGCAGCGCCTTCCGGGTATCGATACCGCGCCTAAGCAGCGCCTGTTCATTCGCGACCTAATCGCGCCTGGTCGCACCACTTCACCGGCAATTTTCTGGGTGCAGCAGACCGGCTTCACCAACGCCGCTAAAGTTGTTCCTGAAGGTACCGCTAAGCCATACAGCGATATCAAGTTTGAAACCAAAATCACACCGGTCACAACCATTGCGCACATGTTCAAAGCGTCCAAACAGATTCTGGACGACTTTGCACAGCTTCAGTCCACTGTGGATGCAGAAATGCGCTACGGTCTGAAATACGTCGAAGAGCAGGAAATTCTGTTCGGCGATGGCTCTGGCGCTCATCTGCACGGCATCGTTCCGCAAGCTATTGCATTTGACCCTGCTTTCCAGGTGGCTCAGCAAAACGGCATTGACGATCTTCGTCTTGCTATGCTGCAGGCTCAACTGGCGCGATTCCCGGCATCAGGTCACGTGCTGCACTTCATTGACTGGGCGAAAATCGAGCTGACCAAGGATACGCTGGGCCGCTATATTCTGGCTAACCCTTCAGCATTGACGGGGCCAACTCTGTGGGGCCTGCCGGTGGTAGCGACAGAGGCAGCTCAGTTCCGCGGGAAATTCCTTACCGGTGCGTTTAACGCTGCCGCCCAGCTGTTCGATCGCGAAGATGCGAACGTCGTTATCTCTACCGAGAATGCCGACGACTTCGAGAAAAACATGATCTCGATTCGTTGTGAAGAGCGTCTTGCTCTGGCAGTCAAACGTCCTGAAGCGTTCATCTACGGAAACTTCACCGGCGCTGAAAGCGGTTCTTAATCATGCAGCGGCCTGCGGGCCGCTTTTTTAATGGTGTCACTGATGTCAATAATTGAGCTGGTAACGGTCAGAGAGCACTGCCGCATAGATGAAGATGACACCAGTGAAGATTCATTGCTGGGCATCTACATCGGTGCCGCGAAGCGTTACGTGGAAAAGTGGACCCGCAGAAAGTTGTACGAGACAAACGCCGATCCCGGTTTCGACACTGATGAAGACAGATTGTTGCTGGATGACGATATCAGGACCGCAATGCTTCTGCTGATTGGCCACTGGTTTACTAATCGGGAGGCCGTGAGTGTTGTCGTCAACGCAAGCGAAGTGCCTTTGGCAGTGGAAGCGCTTCTTCAACCACATCGCATTTACGGGCTTTGAGGAGGGCGAGAATGCAGGCTGGACGCTTACGCCATAAAGTCAAAATCCAGAATTTCTCAACCATCCGACTGCCTTCAGGCCAGCCAGACAAAGTCTGGGTTGATGGCATGACGGTATGGGCAGAAGTCAAAGGGATAAGCGGTCGTGAGCTGATGTCAGCTGGTGCTGAAAAGCCGGAAGCTACGATCAGGGTCTGGATTCGTTTTCGAACGGATGTCACGGCTGCATCCCGGCTGGTCTGCATCACAGGTCCATTTAAGGGGAAGGTGCTGGAAGTTAACGGCGAGCCAATTCCTGATGCCAAGGCATGCCAGTTGGAGCTGTTGTGCAAACTGGGAGTTGAAAATTGATATCAACCAATCTCGACTTCTCAGGGCTTAACGAAATTTCTCGTGAGCTGGAATTACTGAGTAAAGCTGAAAATAGGCAGGTGCTACGTCAAGCCGTAAGGGCAGGCGCGGAATTGGTGGCAGAAGAAGTTGAAAACTCTGCACCGGAACTGACGGGAAAGCTAAAGAGAAATATTGTTGTTCTCTTCGGTAAAGGCGCGCAAGGAAAAGCGGTTGCTGGCGTCCATATTCGCGGCGTTAACCCGAATACAGGTAACAGCGATAACTCTATGAAGGCAGCTTCACCAAATAACGCCTTTTACTGGCGATTTGTTGAAGAGGGAACGTCAAAAATGCCAGCCCACCCATTTATACGACCTGCTTATGACAGAAAGCAGGAAGAGGCTGCAGCGGCCGCGTTTGCCGAAATGATCAAAGCGATAGATGGGGTGTTAAGTAAATGACGGAATCCGCAATCTACTCGTTAATTGGCGGGCTTGCTGCTGGTCAGGTTTATCCGTACGTGGCACCGCTCAATGCAGAGGGTGAGCCCTCGGTGAAACCGCCGTGGGTGGTATTCACGATCGTCAGCGAAACATTTGGCGATACGTTATGCGGACCAGCGGAAGAAAACGGTACGCTGCAGGTTGATGTATACGCATTAACCACTGATGAGGCTAGAAACATCAGGGAGCAGGCAGTAAACGCTTTGTCGCCTATCAACTTCTCACAGATGCGAAAAAGAAACGGCTACGAAGCAGACACCGGGTTATACCGGGCCACGCTGGAAATTCAAAGCCAGCAATAATCCAACCCCATCAATCACGACCGGCATCAGCCGGTTTTTTTACGCCTGGAGAAAACATGAGCAGCAAATACGAAGTAACAAAGGGGATGACCTTTGCCGTCTCTGCCGCGCCAGTGACTGCCGAAGATTTTGCGGACTCAGGATTTCCAACTGCCAGCGTTAGCTGGCTGGAAGCCGCTTGTGCCACAAAAGAGATCAGCTACACCGGCGGTCAGAAAGGTGACATTGATGTCACCACGCTCTGCTCTACCGAACAGGAACAGACCAACGGCCTCGCCGCTCCTGCTGAGATGAGTATTACGCGTAACTGGGTCGGTGATGAAGAGGCTCAGCAGGCACTTCAAACCGCCTATGAAAATGATGAGCTGCGCGCGCTGCGCGTTATTTTCGCATCTGGCAACGGTTTTTATGTGCTGGTTGAAGTGCGTCAAAGCTCATGGTCTGCGGCGACATCGTCAGTCGTTGGTGCCACTTACTCGCTTCGCGTTCGTGGTAAACCTAAGAGCATCATTGCTTCAGGTTCATAAGCGGCTCCGGCCGCTTTTCTTTTTCCTGCGATAAAGCAGTAATAGCCCGTTCACCGAGATCATGAAATGTCGAATATCGAAAAAAACACCGCATCAACGGCTTCACTTCGCGCTCTGGCGCTTGCTCCATCGTCAGGGTTTCGCTCAAAAATAATTACCGTGCCTGAGTGGGATGACGCAAAAGTGATGCTGCGTGAGCCATCCGGAGAGGCATGGATGCGCTTTCGCGAAATTATGGGGCTGGAGTTACCTGAAGGTGTTGAAGTGCCAACACTGACACCGCAGGAAACGTTTCTCCGCAACAAAAGCGCCGACGTTGTGATGCTGATTGACGTTTTGCTCGATGAAAGCGGTGCACCTGTTTTCAGTGATGAAGATCAGCAGATTGTTTCCGAAATTTATGGTCCGGTGCACACCCGCCTGCTGAATCAGGCGCTCAAGCTCGGCGTATCGCAGGAAACCGCAGAGGCAAAGTAAAAGAGCCGCTGACTTTCTTCATGATGACTCTGGCGCTGCGTCTGGGGCGAACCCTCAAAGAAATCCGCGAAACCCTCAGCGCCAGCGAACTGAAAATGTGGATCGCCTATGACCGCCTCAGCCCTATAGGTGACTTTCGCGGTGATATTCAGGCTGCGCAAATTTCAGCTGCTGTACTGAATTCGCAGGGCGCTAAAACAACCATTAGCGATCTGCAATTGAAGTGGGGCGAAGCAGAAGAAGAGAAAGAAACCAGCGGCCTTGAAACGTGGATGTCAGGACTTTAATTACCCGCGGCAGCGGGATTTACAGGGTGAACTATGGCAACGCTGCGCGAACTGATTATCAAAATCTCTGCGAATTCCAGCTCTTTCCAGTCTGAAATTGCGCGCGCATCGCGAATGGGTGCCGACTATTACCGGACGATGGAACAGGGCGGACGTCGTGCTGCTGTGGCCGCGCGAGAAAGCCAGCGTGCAATTCAGGAGCTGAACGAGCAGCTGGTTTCCACTAAAGAAACCGCGCTTGAGATGACGGGCGTTTTCGCCGGTGCGTTTGCTGCCGGTCACCTGATTGAACTCGCCGATAACTGGAACGCTGTTAACGCGCGACTCAAGCAGGCTTCGCAGTCCACCAGTGAGTTTGCCACCGTGCAGAAATCACTGATGGATATCAGCCAGCGCACCGGCACCGCTTTCGATGACAACGCCAACCTTTATTCACGCTCGGCTGCGTCTATGCGCGAATTTGGCTACAGCGCGCAGGAAGTACTGAAAGTAACAGAAGCTGTATCTACCGGCCTGAAGCTTTCCGGGGCAAGTGCAGAGGAAAGCAGCTCGGTTATTACGCAGTTCAGCCAGGCACTCGCGCAGGGCGTTTTGCGCGGAGAAGAATTTAACGCCGTAAACGAATCAGGCGATCGCGTTATTCGTGCGCTTGCAGCCGGTATGGGCGTGGCCCGTAAAGACCTGAAGGCAATGGCCGATCAGGGTCAGCTAACCATTGATAAGGTGGTCCCAGCGCTGACGAGCCAGCTAGACAAGCTGCGCGGCGAGTTCTCATCCCTGCCTGAATCGGTCTCAGGCTCGGTCACCAAAGTGCAGAACGCCTTTCAGCAGTGGGTAGGTGAAGCGAATACGACTTCAGGTGTTACCGCGTCACTTTCTGGCGTTCTGGAAGGTGTGGCCAAAAATATCGATTCGGTGGCAACCGTTGCCGGAGCACTGGTCGCGGTGGGAGCGGCCAAATTCTTTGGCGGTATGGCGTCGGGCGCAATCTCTGCCTCTGCCGGTATCGTAACGGCGTATAAGAGCGAAGTTGCACTGACGCAGGCCCAGATTCGTGGCACGCAGATTTCAACTGCACGTGCTCGCGCCGCTGTTTACCGCGCACAGCAGGCGGTAGTAGCAGCGAGAGGAACCGCCACGCAGGAGGCCGCAGAGCGCCGACTGGCAGCAACACAGTCAGTACTGACGCGTAATGTTAACGCTCGCGCTGCCGCTCAGGAGCGACTGAACAGCATTACATCAGTCGGTTCGCGGCTTACCAGCGGCGTTCTGGGTCTGGTTGGCGGCATTCCCGGCCTGCTGATGCTGGGTGCCGGTGCCTGGTACACCATGTATCAGCGACAGGAGCAGGCGCGGGAATCCGCGCGCGCATACATCGAAACGCTGGATGATGTCAGAAAAGCCGCGCCGGGCATGAGCCTGCCTGAAGTTTCGGATACGCAGTCCAAAACCCGCACGTCAATGACCGAGCAGAACCGGCTGATCGATGAACAGGCCACGAAGGTTGATAAGCTTAAAACCCAGATTCAGGGTTATCAGCAGATAATGGCAAGCCCCGGACCTTCCGTCGGTGGCTTTCTCATTAACTATCTGACCAGCGTAAGCGAAGTATCTGCCGGTATGCAGCAGGCCACTTCTGAACTTGCAGTCGAGCAGGCCCGACTTAACCAGATGCAGGAAAAGTCACAGGAAGTTCAGTCTGTGCTGGAGGTGCTTGAAACCCGCCGCGTTGATTTGATCAGGCAGCAGGCCGCTCAGCAAAACACGGCTTATCAGTCGCTGCTGATGATGAACGGACAGCACACGGAATTTAACCGCCTGCTGTCGCTCGGCAATGAACTGCTTGCGACCCGAACCAACCTGGCAAACGCACCTTTCCGAATTCCGTCGGCTCAGCTGACGTCAAAGCAGGCTGATTTGCTGCAAAAGTCGGGGCGTGATAACGAACTGGCAGGACTCTCGGGCGCAGACCGCGTCAGGCGTCAGGCGGAATATTCCGCTGATGATGCAGGGCTGACCAACACGCCTGAATATACCGAGTCCCGGCAGAAATTCATCAGCAACACCGTACAGGCCTGGCAGAAACAGGAAGACCTGAACAAGTCTCTGCGTGAAGGCAAAAAGGCTGTCAGTGAGCAAGGGAAAGAGGAGCGGGCAGCGGCGCAGCAGTCAGAAAACTATGCGCGTAAAATGGCCGACCTCAGCGTTGCCATTGAGGTGCAGAAGGTTCGCGCCACCGAAGGTGAAAAAGCATCTGAACTCTACGCGGCGTCGCATCAGACCGGCGCTAAATGGACGGAAGCGCAACGCAAAGCCATCCGGGATAACTCAGCGGAGCTTGCCACCTGGACGCAGCGCGCTGAAGAAAACGTACGGAAACAGCGTGAGCAAACCGAAGCGCTTAAAGATTTGACCGATGCCGCCCGTAAATACCGGGATGACGCCGCGCAGACTACTGACACCGCAGGCATGAGCGATCGCCAGCGGAGCCGGTACGACGATCAGCAGCAGGTCGAACGGGTCTTCGACAAAACCGACAAAGGCTCTGCTGCTATTGCTGCACGTCAGCAGGCCCTTGATGCGCTCGATAAAAAATATCAGGCGATCGCAGCTTCTGAATCCAGCTGGCTTAACGGTGCTTCGAAAGGCTATGAGAACTGGCTTGAGAGCGCCAGCAACGTCTCTGGCGCGGTATCTTCCGGCGTTACCTCAACGCTTGATAGCGCGATGGATAATATGTCCGCCATGCTGGTCGGTAGCAAAGCTGACTGGAAAAGCTGGGGCGTGTCGGTTCTGCAGACAATAGCCAAAGTCGCGCTGCAGATGGCGCTGGTTAACACAGTGAGCGGAATTTTCGGTTCACTTGCCGGAAGTCTCGGCGGGGCCGCAGTCGGCGCAGCCAGTTCTGGTGCATCAACAACCGGCAGCGTTGGCGCGATGGGCATGCCGACAAGCTATACCGCATATGCAGATGGCGGCTACACCGGCAGCGGCGGTAAGCATGATCCGGCTGGCGTCGTTCACAAGGGTGAGTTTGTTTTCACCAAGGAAGCGACTGAACGCATTGGCGTTGCAAATCTGTACGACATGATGCGCGGTTATGCAAGCGGCGGTTATGTCGGTGAGGTGACGGGAAATCGCCAGTTTTCATCGGGCGTGAACCGGGCAACCGGTAACGGGAATACGGTCATTCAGGTTGATGCTCCCGTCACCATCATGCAGGGTGACGGTCAGGCTCAGGCCGGGGCTACCGGCACAGCCGCAGCCGCAACGCAGATAACAGGAATCGTCCAGCAGACCATCACCGATCGACTGAGAAAAGAGATGTCACCGGGTGGACTTCTCTACAGGAAAGGATAACGCCACATGGCAATTGATACGTTTACCTGGTGCGTTCGCATCGGAGCCAGCGAACAAATCAACAAGTCGGTCTATCAGGCAAAGTTCGGTGATGGTTATGAACAAATTGCTGAGAACGGGATTAATAACGACGCAGAATCATGGACTCTGTCCTGTAACGGTAAGCTTGAAGATATGTCGCAGGTACGGGCATTTCTCAAGCAGCACGTGACCAGGTCATTCTGGTGGATAAATCCGTGGGGTGAAAAAAATCTGTACCGCGTCAAATTTGACTCGATTAATCCCACCTTTCCGAAGAAAGGATTCTGCGACATTGCTTTCACCTTCGAGCAGGCTTTCGGGCCGTAGCCATAAACCTTAACAGGCACTTCGGTGCCTTTTTTTATGGGCGAAATATGAGCTTCACACAGGACATCCAGCAGCTTGAGCCGGGCCAACTGGTTCAGCTCATCGAAATAGACGGCACGGCGTTCGGGATGGAAAACATCCTGCGGTTTCACGCGCACAATATCGCGCCCGAAGGCTGGGCGGCATTTGCTGCGGAAAATCTGCCCGCCATCATCTGGCAGGGCAACCAGTACGATCCTTATCCCTACGAGCTGAAAGGCATGGAGTTGTCGAGTACCGGCTCGCAGCCAACGCCAACGCTTTCCGTTGGCAACGTCGGGAACTACGTCACAGCGCTATGCCTCCAGTTTGAAGATTTGGTTAAAGCGAAGGTGAAAATACACACCACGCTCGCTAAATATCTGGACGCGGCAAACTGGACCGCCGGGAATCCAAGTGCCAGCCCCAGCGACGAGCGCGTGCAGTTGTTTTACGTAAACGCTAAAAATCAGGAAACCCGCGCGCAGGTTGATTTTGAGTTGTGCTCGCCTTTCGACGTTCAAAGCCTGCAGTTGCCCTCGCGGCAAATAACGCCGGTCTGCACCTGGTGCATGCGAGGCTGGTACCGAACCGGCACCGGCTGCGACTACGCCGGGAATAAATACTTCCTCAAAGACGGCACGCCAACCGACAACCCCGGACTTGATGTCTGCGGCGGGAAGCTGAGTGATTGTCGTCTTCGCTTTGGCGCAGAGAACGCGCTTTCTTTTGGCGGATTTCCGGCAGCAAACCTGCAGGGCAAATAACCATGCGTAAAAAAATCATGAACGCCATACGTGAGCACGTAGAGGCGGAATATCCGCGCGAGGCCTGCGGGGTCGTCGTGCAGATTGGGCGTGCTCAGGAGTATGTCCGCTGCCGTAACATTTCGGAAACGCCGAATGAAAGCTTCACGATGGCTGATGATGACCTGCAGGCTGCGGAAGTGCAGGGCGACGTGCTGATGATCATCCACTCGCACCCTGACGTTGTGCAGCTCATCCCCTCTGAAATGGACCGCATCCAGTGCGATCACTCCGGCGTTGAGTGGGGGATCATGTCGTGGCCGGAGGGTGATTTCTGCACCATATCGCCGCGTGGTGAAAGAGAGCTGGCTGGGCGGCAATGGGTGCTGGGTCACGCGGACTGCTGGACCCTCGTAATGGATTACTTTCAGCAGACGCACGGCATCACGCTGGGGAACTGGTCTGTCGATTACGAGTGGTGGATTGATGGCAAAGAAAGTCGCTATGACGACAACTGGCAGGCTGAAGGGTTTATTGAAGTTGAGCCAGCAACCATGAAGCCCGGCGACGTCATCATGATGCGCGTACAGGCTCCCGTAACAAACCACGCTGCCATTTATCTTGGTGACAACATTATGCTTCACCACGGCTTTGGCAATCTCTCCGCGCGCGTTCCCTACGGCAAATATTACCGGGATCGGACCGTGCGCATCGTACGCCATAAGGAGTTATTTGATGCTTAAGAAAATGACGCTTTCAGGTGGCCTGGCTAAAAAGTTTGGCAAGGTTCACCAGTTCCATGTGGCTGATATGCGTGAAATGCTCAGGGCAATGTGCGCATCGGTACCCGGATTCAAAAAGTATGTTTCAAACGCGCACCTCAACGGAGTGCGTTTTGCTTTCTACAGCGGTGGTAAAAACATCGGGCTGGAAGAGTTTGACATGTCCACTGGCGCGACTGAATACCGCATGAGCCAGGTAATCGAAGGCAGAAAGCAGGCGGGCGTTCTGCAAATCGTTATCGGCGCGATTGCACTGGTGGCCGCATTCTTTACCGCGGGTGCGAGTCTCGCCGCATGGGGTGCAGCAATGACTGCCGGGGCGATTGGGGCAACAACCATTTTAACCGGTATCGGCATCAGCATGATGCTGGGTGGCGTAGTCAGCATGTTAACGCCTCAGCCCAGCTATAACATCGGATCGGCATCAAGCACGGACAACCAGCCAAACTATGCATTTGGTGCACCGGTAAACACCGTTGCAATGGGTTACCCCGTGCCGGTTCTTTACGGTCGCCGTGAAATTGGCGGTGCCATCATCAGCGCCGGAATATTCTCCAGCGACCAGCAGTAAGACCTCCTCGCAATTCAGCCACCTCCGGGTGGCTTTTTTTATGGGTGCAATATGCAACTTCTTCAGGGCGCGCGCGTAATTCAGGGATACAAGGGCGGTGGCGGCGGAAGCGCTCACACGCCAGTAGAAGAGCCGGATGACCTGCTTTCTGTTGCGAAGCTAAAGATGCTTCTGGCGATCTCCGAGGGTGAGATTCAGGGCGACCTGACCGCGCAGGAAATCTATATCAATGATACCCCTCTTGCCAATAACAGCGGCGGTTACAACTTTACCGGTGTGTATTGGGATTTTCGCAAGGGAACGCAGGATCAGTCATATATTCAGGGCATGCCCGAGGTAGATAACGAATCTTCCGTTGGTGTTGAGGTGTCCACTACCGCGCCGTGGATTCGTCAGTTCAGCAACCTGTCTCTCGATGCTGTGCGTATCAAGTTGAGTCTGCCGCTACACTACCTGTACAAAGATAATGGCGACATGGTCGGCACGGTGACGCAGTACGCTATTGACCTTTCAACCGATGGCAGCGCTTACGTTCCCGTTGTGAACGGCACCTTCGATGGTAAAACGACATCCGAGTATCAGCGCGATCACCGCATTAATTTGCCTAAAGCCACGACCGGTTGGTCAATCCGCGTGCGCAGGATTACAGCTGACTCTACCTCAACAAAGCTGATGAACGCCTTCAAGGTATTTTCATTCGCCGAAGTGATCGACAGCAAATTACGTTACCCGAACACCGCATTACTGTATGTCGAACTTGATTCAAGCCAGTTCAATGGTAGCGCGCCCAAAATCACCTGTAAGCCGAAAGGCAAACTGATCCGCGTACCGACCACGTATGACCCGATCAGCCGTACCTACAGCGGAACATGGCAGGGTGATTTTAAGCTTGCGTGGACGGACAACCCGGCGTGGATATTTTACGATCTGGTGCTTGATGAGATTTACGGCATGGGCAACCGTGTTGATGCCACGATGATTGATAAGTGGGAGCTGTATTCAATCGCGCAGTACTGCGATCAGATGGTTTCTGATGGCGCTGGTGGCACTGAGCCGCGTTTTACCTGCAATGTGTTCATCCAGAGCCAGCAGGACGCTTACACCGTTTTAAAGGATATTGCGGCTGTATTTCGCGGCATTACCTTCTGGGGCAACGACCAGATTTATGTGAACGCTGATGTCCCACAGGATGATGTTGATTTCGTCTATCACTGCTCGAACGTTATTGACGGCCTGTTCACATATGGCGGCGGCTCTTACAAAAACCGCTACACCTCCTGTCAGGTGAGTTGGTCCGATCCTCAAAACCATTATTCAGATACGGTTGAAGGCGTTTATGAGCCTGATTTAGTTCAGCGCTATGACGTTAACGAAAGCAAGATTACCGCGATTGGCTGCACCTCACAAAGTGAGGCGCACCGACGCGGGCGCTGGGCGATCCTCTCCAACGCTAAAGATGGCACTATTTCCTTCAACGTTGGTCTGGATGGCTTCATTCCGCTGCCGGCTAAAATTATCGGCGTGGCGGATGCCTTCCGCGCCGGTAAACAAAACGGCGGACGAATCAGTGCGGTCAGCGGACTCAGTATCACACTGGACAGGGCAATTGATTACGCTGCCGGTGATCGGCTGGTGCTCAACCTTCCTGACGGCATGGCGCAGACCCGAACAATTTCGTCTGTCAGTGCGGATAAAAAAACGGTACGTGTCAGCACGGCCTACAGCCAGACGCCTGTTGCCGGTGCGGTATGGGCAATAGACAGCGACAATCTTGCAATCCAGTATTTCCGGGTAACGTCTATTTCCTCGAATGACGACGGCACATTCACGGTTGGCGGCGTTCAGCATGACCCGAACAAATACCGCTATATCGATGACGGTGTAAAAATCGACCCGCCGCCGATCACCATCACACCGCCTGGCGTCATGAATAAGCCAGAAAACGTGGTGATTTCTCAGGTTGATTACGTCGAGCAGGGTCTGAACGTTGCCTGCATGCAGGTGACGTGGGACTCGGTGCCAAACGCCATCAGCTACGTTGCGCAGTGGCGCAAGGATAACGGCGACTGGGTAAATGTCGGCCAGCAGAGCGCTAAGGGCTTCACCGTCGCTGGCATCTATGCCGGTATTTATGACGTGCGCGTTCGTGCGGTCAATGCGGTGGACGTTTCATCACCCTGGGGATATGCGCAGTCAACAACACTGTCTGGAAAGGTAGGAAAGCCGGGAACGCCGGTTAGCCTGATTGCGACAACAGATGTCGTTTGGGCCATTAACATACAATGGGGTTTCCCCGCTGGCTCTGGTGATACGGCATATACCGAGATTGAAGTAGCAACCACCCCAGACGGCATGAATCCGCTGTTCCTGGCTAACGTTCCATATCCCGGAGTCAGTTATCAGCATGGGCCTATGCCCGCAGGCATTCGTCGCTGGTACCGCGCGCGCCTGATTGACAAAATAGGCAACAAAGGCGACTGGACCGGGTTTGTCGAAGGTGCCAGCAACACCAATGCGAACGACCTGATCGGTGATTCGTTCCAGGAGTTTATTGAATCCCCAGACGGTCAGGCGCTGCTTGAGCCAATCATCACTGACCCGAAAGCGCTAGCTGAAGAAATCCTTGCCAACTACGACCACGTTGATCAGCAGTGGGCTAACTTCGGTGAGAACTCTGCCGGTATTCTTCAGGCGCAGAAAGTGGCAGCGGACGCTGAAAAATCGGTTGCCGAATTACGCACGGATGTTGTTGCGGAGTTCGATCAGCAGCAGGCGGCTATCTCCGAGAAGATGACAGCCTATACAGATGCGTCCGGCGGCTCAGCAATCTACACGCTGAAGGCAGGTATCAAGTATGGCGGTACCAATTACGATGCCGGTATGTCTGTTGCGGTAACCATAAATGGAACCGATGTTGTCACGCGCTTTGCTGTGAATGCGAATCAGTTTGTAGTGGCGAGCGGCAGCGGCAATAACGTGTTCTCACCATTCATCATCAAAGATGGCCAGGTGTTGATTAATCAGGCTTTCATTGCTGAGGGATGGATAACCAATGCCATGATCGGCAGCTTTATTCAGTCCAACAACTATACAGCTGGTTCGGTTGGATGGAGACTGGACAAAGGCGGAAATTTTGAAAATAACGGCTCAGACAGTTCTGGCCGCATGACCATGACCAATAATCAAATTAGCGTATATGACGCTAGCGGCGTTCTTCGTGTCAGAATGGGGAAATTGAGCTAATGGCATACGGTTTTGGAACATGGGATGCTAATGGAGTCGATAATAATACCGGACTGGTTAAAATTAATGCTCTAGGGGTTATTACGATTGATGCAACCAGTAATTACAACCAATCCTTTTCATTACCTTCAGGGTACTCCTTGGATTATTTATTCCAGCCCAGCGGAGACAGAAGTGGTAATGGAAGGAAGAGGTTGTACACAAGCGGATCAAGCATGATTGTGATTCAGGTATCAAGCTCGGATTATTCGGCTGGTACATTTCCTAATGTCCCTGGAAACATTCTTGTTTTCGTGAGGTGATATGGCGTACGGAGCAATTCTTACAGACTCTGCAGGAGTTCCTTTTTATATCGGCGATACAATGCCTCTAACCCTCCTAGAAAAGCGAGTACTTAATGTTCCCCAAGCGTCAGGGAGCGGAGCATTAATAAATCTTTTCAACAACGATGGAGCGATTAGGTTTATTTTTGCTAATAGCAATGGCGCACAAGGTAACACTTTAAGCACTTGCGAAGCGCTAGAGCTATCTGGCGGAGTTTGGAGTCTACGATGCGCTGGACCAGCAAGAACGGTAAACGTTTATATTTTCGGATATCAATTTCAGCCAGTCCCTGCATGGGGTATTCAAATCAATGATTCTCAGGGTAGATGTATTCTGACAAATGAGACTAAGGTTTTGCGGGATGTCCAGAAGCTAGGTGATGAGGGAGCCGATACAGGATCAGGGCTTAACGCTAACTTCACCCTAGACGGCGAATGGGCGATAGCGCCGGTCTACACCGGAAGCTATATAGGCACGGTCAGCGTAGGTGGTCAGGTATATCCAGTGGTGGCGCAATACGCAAGCAGTGCCAGATTCAACGGTAGCAGTACGCAAATTACTAGCGGCTACATAGGCAACACAAATTCGGGTGGAGGTGGTACAGGAGCGCTTACAAACTACCGTAACCGACTGGTAGCTGTAAATGTGCAGAGATATTGATAATTTTGATCGTGATAAATAATAAATAAATTTGATGGATCCTTGTTTCATAGGTATAAAGTTACGATCTAAACAAGGATGAAAAAATGAATAAAATTCTCCTCATAATTATTACTTCGGTGCTAGTCGGATGTCAGACGCTCCCGCCTCAAAAGTGCGCTGCAAATGCAATTATTGGTGGGCAGGACACAACAGTTTCTATTTACGGTGTCCGAAAGCAAGCTAATCAGACGCAGTACTATGCAGGTAATCCATTTGGCTGGAAGTGGGTAAGCGCCAATAACTTCACAAGCTCGACTTGTGAAAAGCCATAATAGCTTTACGACTAAAGCTGAATCAGCTAAATACCATTTGCTGCTGTGAATCCCCCTATGCGGTGGGGCGACAGTCTATTTCTCTCGAAAGATTGAATACAAACGAGACGCGGACCGACGACTGTAAGGTTCACCGGGAGGCACCCGGCACAGCAGCTCAAATTTAAAGACCCGGCCATTGAGCCGGGTTTTTTATTGCCCGGAGAAAACTATGCCAGCAGGCACTATTGCTTTAACTAATTATTCAGCAACCGTCACCGGCACTGGAACCAGCTTTACAACTGAGCTTAAGCAAGGTGATTTTGTTTATGTCACAGTTGGCAGCGCACCTTACACGCTGGTAGTTTCGTCTGTAGCATCAAATACTCAGCTGACGCTTGCTGTGGCTTTCGATGGCCCAACGACATCCGGCCTTGCCTGGAATGCGATTCCGGCTTCAATACAGGTGGCTATCACTCAGAAAATCCTGAACGACTTCGCGCAGGTTGCGCGTGGCCGTATTCTGGATTTTCAGAACTGGCAAAAGATTTACAGTAGCGACCAGTCTGTGACTGTGACGCGCCCAGACCGAACCACTTTCACTGGCCCAAGCTGGGGCTACTTAGCGACACAGTATGGTAACGCTTTAAATAAAACTCAGAACCTTGGTGATCTTGCCGATAAGGCAGTTGCTCGGACAAATCTTGAGTTAGGTGATCTGGCTACGTTGAGTGGAAATATTCCACTCAACAAAGGCGGTACAGGCGCCACTGATGCCGCCACGGCTAGAACAAACTTAGGTTTAGGGGCATTGGCAACCAAGGCAAGTGTTTCAAGGGCCGATCTCGCAGCAGAGCCTTTTAGGAACCTGCTAGCAGCAGGCGCAGCCACACCAAATACTCAAGGTGCAGGGGTGTGGACATTTAACAATACACCTTTCGGTTATAACGAAGCATTCGGAGTTTGCCTACAAATAAGCAATCGTACCGACTCCAGTGGCGCAGCTGGCTCTGGAATTTGGCAGCATTACTTAGGTCTGGGAACCGGCGGAAACCTGCTGTATGCATCAAACATTAACGGTCAGTACAGGTCTAGCAAAATTTACAGCACCTCTAATACAACAACAAACTCAAGTGGAGCATTGGTGCCAGCATCACCAATTGTGCGAATCGTTAATGACCGTGATGCTGTCACTAGATCTGACATCCTCGGTGTAGAGAATGCAGAATACACCTGGGCGACTAAGCGCGGGCTATCTAACGAAGAATCAAAGGGCTGCACGGTTTCACGTTCTGACGTTGGTACATACCTGATAAAAGGCGCTGCTGGTTTAGCAAAAGACCTTTGGGCAGTCATGGACTGCGGAAACGGTCAGGGTCGCATTATCGCGCTTGCAGAGGCAGAAGAAACTGCAGACGGTATCCTTGTTCGCTGCTACAAGCAGAAATACACGCTATCGGACGATAGTGATTTGACCATCGAGAAGGGCACGCTTATTGATATTCCGAACGACACATGGATTGATGTTCGTTTGGAAATGCCAGCCGATTCTGACTACAACCTTCGTCAGCAGGATGTCGCAGATCAAATGTACACACAGGAATCAGACGATTCATGATCTTAAAAAAAGTCCCAGCGGCGGGGCAACTATAGAACGCGTTAATCTTAATGAAAGTGTAGGGTTTGGCTGCCTCAGGTTTATCGAGCATATTCGCAAGACTCTTTTTTTTGCTAACATGCATGGAAATAAATGGATGAGATATGAAAATGAAGAAAATCATCATTCTATTAACTTCGTTCACTTTAGCTGGTTGCGTTAACCCTTACGCCTATCGGGAAGAGCAGGATGTTCAGGCCTCTTTCACCACTAAGAAAGGTGTTGAGGATACTCAGCAATGCATTCTGGGGGAATGGCAGCGCCAACCCCTTTTAATGCAGATTACTCAACAGCAGATAGGAAAATATCACAGCGTCGTCTCAAGTACTGACAATGCTGATGTATTCAGCGATAACGGATTGACCAGAATCAATTACTATTCTCTGCGAGGTTCATTAGACGCAATGAATGGTAAGTCGAAGCGAATTGCCAGCATTAAGTCATGCCTTTAAGTATTAAAAAAGCCCCGGCGACGGGGCAGCTTAATACCGCGTCCATCTTCATGCAGGCTGCGGGGTGTGTGATTAAAGCTTAGTTAACCTCTTCAGAGCCGCCCACCTAAATTTCCTTCCCCGCCAATCCCTTCGAAAAAACCAACATCATTCGACTTGATCGATCCCACCGATCGATATTACTGTATTTATATACAGTATCTATCAGGGAGATGACCATGCCCCGCGACTACGAAATCAAAGACGCCTTCAGGTTCGCAATCAAACGCGATGCCGCTGGCCGGTACACCGTAAGCACACTCGACTTTGTCAGTGAACTTGAACGCCTAAACTGGCATTACACGCCAAGGCAAGCCAATAACTGGATCGAGGCTCACAAGTCAGTATTCCGGGATATTTCTACATCGGAAGGTGATGAGCGCACGTTTCAGGTATTCAATCCAAATGGCGGCATGTGATGTTTGCGCTCGTTGACGTGAACTCGTTTTACGCCAGCTGCGAGACAGTTTTTCGGCCTGACCTGCGCGGTAAGCCGGTTTTGGTGCTCAGCAATAATGACGGCTGTGTGATTGCCCGCAGCGCCGAAGTGAAGGCATTAAAAATCCCAATGGGAGCGCCTTACTTCAAGCTGAAGGACGATATACGGCGCCATAAGATTCACGTGTTCAGCAGCAATTACGCGCTATACGCAGACATGAGCAACCGGGTTATGACCATACTCGAAGATATGGCACCGTCGGTGGAAGTCTATTCGATTGATGAGGCGTTCATGGACGTTACCGGACTGGACAGACTGCAGTCATTCGATGAGCTCGGACGAAAGGTGAGAGCGCGAATAAAGCAGGAAGCGCACCTCACTGTTGGTGTTGGCATCGCACAGACAAAAACGCTGGCGAAGCTGGCTAACCATGCTGCAAAAAAGTGGACGAAGACCGGCGGTGTTCTTGACCTGTCGGACGTTGCGCGCCAGCGCAAGCTTATGGCGCTGATTGACGTCGAGGATGTATGGGGCGTGGGAAGGCGGATCGCCAAACGTTTAAAAATTATGGGCATCAATACAGCCCTGGAATTGGCTAACAGCCCCATCAAGCTGATGCGCGATAATTTCACTGTCGTAATGGAAAGAACCATCCGTGAGCTGCGCGGCGAGCCTTGCCTCGAGCTGGAAGAGTTCGCACCCACTAAGCAACAGATAGTCTGCTCACGTTCGTTTGGCACCCGCATCACTGAATACGAAGACATGAGGCAGGCGGTTTGCTCATATGCAGAGCGCGCTGCCGAAAAGCTGAGAAGGGAGCGGCAGTATTGTAGTCAGGTAGCGGTGTTCGTACGAACCAGCCCGCACGCTGAAGGCGAGGTGTTCTATGGCAATCAGGCCATGGGCAGGCTGCTTACCCCAACAAACGACACGAGAGAGATTATTCGTGTTGCCATGCAGGGACTCGACCACATCTGGCGCGACGGGTGCCGGTATATGAAAGCAGGCGTGATGCTGGGCGACTTCACAGTCAGGGCGTCTCTCAGCTCAATCTCTTTGACGAATTCAAACCACAGGCCAACAGTGAATCGCTGATGCGTGTCGTTGACGGTCTCAACCAGAGCGGGAAGGGGAAATTATGGTTTGCAGGACAGGGTATCCAGAAATCCTGGGAGATGAAGCGCGAAATGTTGTCGCCGGCATACACAACCAGACTGTCGGACCTGCCCGTGGCGAAGTGACGTTTATCATTCAGCCATTGCAGCACCTAATCCCGACCAGCAAGAGCTGCTATCTGGTGGAGTGGAAAGGGCGCAGCTGTGTCATCGATGAGAAGCGGCGGCCACAGAACGGCGATACTGTTCTGCTCGATATGTCTGGCCTCTATGAATGGGGCCACGCTTATTTGCATCCTAGCCGGATTATCACGGATGACGGCCTGATGCTGGTAGATGATTTGCTTGAGGATGTGGCCGTAGTGGGAGTGGTAACACATGAGGTTACCGCGATACACGAACAGGACGGATCACCAATTTGAAAGTTTGCCGTTTCGATCTATTTTTATCTTAAGCCAAATTTACATCATCAAATTCAGTATGAAAGACATCAGATCGCATCGAGCAGGGATGATTGGGTGCGCCATTGGAGCTGCTGTTATTGAGATCACAGCCAGAGGCGGAGAGATTAATCATGCAAACATATTGTATGAGCTTGAGAGGATTGCAGCATCGTCAAACGATCTGCAGGTAAAGGCATTTTCACGTGATGCAGCTGATCTTCTTAGGAAGCAAACGGAGGAGGCTCCCGACGGTTAATTTGAAATAAAAAGCCCGGTAGTGGTGGCTGACCGGGCTAGGCACAATCCTATGCCAAACATTTCCAATGAGAGCAGGTCAACAGCACAGGGAAGTAGAAGTGACACATTAATATTAGGATGGCACTGGTGAAAAGCTAGCGAAGCGGTAATTCAACTGATCTGTTGCATTAAAAAAAGCAGCCCTAAGGCTGCTTTGGATAAGTGGTAATTTAATACCTAGGCAGCTGCTTTCGAAGTGCAATCACACTGTGGGATAACAAAAACCTTGCCCTTTTTAGGGTAGATGATTTTGCCTTCCTTACGGATATAGCGTGTGAAGATCACTTCGCAAGAGTTACCACATTTAGGACAGTATCCTGTTTTCATATGAGTTCTCCGCTCGCAACTAGCCGTAAGCTCATACGGGTTGCGACTTGTGGGGAGAACCGCTAAACTAATGCCGTCAAGATAAAAGTGTAGCGGCGGAACTACCTCCATACACAACGAGGAATGCGTCAACATTTCTCGCCCCCTAAAGCCCTGCGTCAACAGGGCTTTTTCAGTTAAATTCAAATGCCAATTGCTTAGTTTCATAGCCCAACTGTTCTAAGATAACTTCAGCAAAATAGTCTGCTTGCCACTCAGAATCTTCAAAAATGCTAGCTTTTTGATTGGAGAAATGAAGAACAGCTTTGTGCTGAAGTAGTAAATGACCTAATTCATGGAAGAGAATCATTAAAGCGTTCTGCTCGCCGTAACATGCTCTTCTATAAATCCTGTCAGGAACACGTATTGTTAGTGTGTCAGGATCGCAATGTCCGATAGTTACGTCGTATGTGTTATTGAACCATTCATCGTCATCTATTGGATCGATCGTAATACCTCTTTCAAAGAGTTTTTCAAAGGCGGAGTCAAATCGCTTTGGCCTCTTACGATATTCATACTGACTACTAAACCCTAAAATCAAGCAAGCGTTAAGAGCAGTCCTGTGAATTTCCTCAGGACTAATACTCTTAACTCTTGCTCCGCGCATTAGATACATGATTATTCTCCGAAAAATTATTTTTTATTAATTTCGTCTAGCAAATCGGAAAACTGCTTTAACTGTTCAGGTGTGAACTGGGATTTTGCAAATCCAGCAACTAACATCTGTTGTTGTAATGTCAGTCCATCTAAGGGAACAGTTTTATTAGATATATTTGCTAACTCCTCTAAGTTGTTAATGTGGTAGCTATGTTTATCAAAAAGGTCTGAAATAAGACCTACCCATTTAGGGGATACATTTTTTCTTCCGGTTTCAAGACCACTGAGGAAAGCGGGTGTGGTATCGAGTTGTTCAGCCATAGAAAGTAATGTGAATCCAGTGTCAATTCTTGCTTTCCTTACGGCCTTGCCAAAGTCAGTTAGGGCCATAATTATCCTCGTTGATGTAATGAAAAGTGTCGCTTACTTAGTACAGAATACACCAAAGGTTTAATCTGTAAACCAAAAATATAATTAAATTTACCATAATGGTTTAACTGTATGATTTTATAGGTAAATTAAGATATTTAAATCCTGAGTTCGAGGTACAGGAAAAAAATTGATGATGGAAGATGGTTTGATAGAAGGTGATTAACCGGATGTTGTGTTCGCTCTGGAGAAATGACGACGGAATTGCTGATGGTGAATGAAAACTGGCGACTCACCATTTGAAAAATAGTCGCGTGTTTCTTGTGTTATGACGGGCCGACACAATCCTTTACCAAACCTTTTCATTGACCATGGGGTCAAGTTCAGAGGGAAGGAGAAGTGACAATCTGAAAATGGCTTGTATGAGGGGAAAAGACTAGCGAAGCGGAAAGATATTTTGTTAATTAGAGAAAACCCGGCTTAACGCCGGGTTAGGAGTTAGAATGAGCAGCTATCATGCATTCTCAGCAGGTCCATCTGGTTGCTGAACTGGTAAGGTTCCAGCTGACGCTTTAGGTCGTTTAGGTTTTGCTCTGCTCGTTTTGCCAGATTTTGACTCTCCTGGATTTGGTCTTGAATCATTCTGTTCAGTACCTCCATCTCCGGGTGATTGTTCATTGGCATCTCCATTCTTCTCGGTTTTTTCGGGGTTGATTGAGAAATCCAGAACCTTAGGTTTACCATAAGGACGAATTTCACCTTCATGAATTTTGTCGCAAAACATCTCATACAACACTTCTGCGTATCCCGTAGGACTTTCCACATGATGGAAAAGTTCCCTGGCTTCTTTTCTATCAATCACAAAGCCATGTGAAGGATAAGAAGCTATTAGCTTGAACAAAGCTCCATCCTTGAGACATCTAGATTTGTCACTTAACCTCTGACCATAAGTGATAGCTATGCTCATTGCCCTTTGATGTTCCCCAAGCTTGATTGGGTCAATTTGGGCTGCCATTGGTGATACGAGTGCTTCTGTTAGTTTAGCTGCTATATCAGCAGACATTTTGGTGCTGATCTGATTTTCGTATCTTATCTTAACTAGATGCGAATTGAACGTCGAAATAGAGCGATCTTTTAGCGCGTCTAGCGCTGTCATAATCACCAATCCCGAACTCATCTCACCTATCTCATCATTCTTTTTAAGCTGTATGTCTAATGGGCCAAGTTCACCCATGTCTCCAATAATCAATTTATCTGCAGCTATTGCAATGAGTGTTCCCGCACTTTTACAAGGCCCCACAACAAGAAGATTAACCTTTTCATAGTTATGCTGAAGTGCTCTACCTATTCTATAACCTGCATTCGGATCGCCCCCAAAGGTGGCAACACAGAAGGTTACTTCACCACTTAAACCATGCTCTTTCTTGCGCTTTTTAATGGCATTTGTCAGGTCAAGATAGCCATCACGATGGATATCACCTGTGTAAACGTAAACGTCATGAGGTTCCATAGCTTTTCTCTGAAATTTCCCTGTAAATTTAAAACGAATCTGTCTGTCGCAGATTTCGTGCTGTGTGTGTTTTTTCGGCAAACATTGCCACAACTTTATTGTAAAAGCAGTAATCGAACAGAAATTTTTAGCTAAAGATGAAGGAGGACTTATAAACTATGCCGTGATTTCAAAGCCGAAAGGTTGGTGAAATCTTCATAATATTTTCAGAATTATCATTCTAAGCATTTGATAATTAGGCTCATTAGGAATCCATATTGTTATGAAAAACTGCTACAACCGATTGAATTAATGGACAATAGAGCAGGATTTAAAATCCCTCGGCTTATGGCTGTGCGGGTTCAAGTCCCGCCCCGGGCACCATATTCAAAAGACTAATTAAAACAAAGCTATATAAGCAATGTCGTAACCGCCTAAGGGCGGTTTTTTCGTT
>Ga0308161_1000802_pt1 | contig 43148 bp, 47 predicted proteins | sample PhyFR2_FD_201034 | JGI IMG/M metagenome (GOLD analysis project Ga0308161, IMG submission 201034) | Phyllosphere microbial communities from UC Gill Tract Community Farm, Albany, California, United States - DLSLF.R2 | ecosystem: Host-associated > Plants > Phyllosphere > Unclassified | place: USA...
CGTTCGCCTCAAAAATCAGCCGGAATAAATTTCGTTTTCGTTCATCAATTGAATTACTGAGATGTTTTTTTATTGCATCGGAGGCTTTGTCACAAAAATCTTCAAAATTATTGAGGTCCTCTTCCCGGAAACCCCAGAAATTTTCAGGCAGTTCTTTTCCGTTGTTGATAAGTTCAGCAATCGATTCATTGAGAATATATTCCAGCGCCAAGGGATTAAAACTGATGGAAAAAAACATGGCAATATTCTGCTGCGGCATTGTTTTAGGTTTTGTCTCAAGGCCCATCAATACTGTGAAAAACCGTCCGTCTGTTGTCCGGCACAGGAGAAGATCAATTCTGCCGTTAGGAATGATGATCCCTTCTTTGCACTCAGAAATATTGCTTAATGAAGAAAATCCATATACAAAATCAGCAAGCTTTTCTGCTGGCTTTTTAAAATGATATTGGAGTGGCAGATGCATTTTTAATTGAAAGAATAAATATAATGTGATATCGAAACATACAATAAATTTATTTATGATTATTCTTTAAAAGTAAGTAAAATCATCAAATAAAAATATGGTAATACAAGATCCACAATAAATTATAAAATCCAACTATTTTCTGATACAGTATTTAAAGAAGTTTTTATTAATGGTGGCTTGTGTACTATCCGGTGTACAAAAGCGGTACATGATCCGGAATACATTTTCTTTGACGAAGCCACCTCAGCTTTAGACGCCAATATGAAAAAGTAATTATGGAAACCCTGGAACAGTTTTTTAAAGGTAAACCGCTATTGTAATTGCTCACAGATTATCAACCGTAAAACATGCCGATAAAATTATTGTTTTAGATCGTGGAAGAAGGAATGATGCAGAATTGGTAGCTTTAAAAGGAGAATATCATAGACTCGTTAAAAATCAACTGGATTAGGCAATTAAATGTGAAAAATAATTCATCAATGTCAGAATTACTTTTTATATTTGAATCTAATTAAAAGCGTTATCCGAAAAGCTATAAGAGAGTAGGAAAAAAACCAAAAAAAATAATTTTCATGAAAAATTTAAAAAAACTATCAAGAGAGAATTTAAGAACAATTAAAGGAGGAGCTATGTGTCTTGGTTGTGGGTGTGCTACCAATGGTGCTAAAAGTTTATGGAATGGTGCTTGTGTAGTATGTGAAAATAATATTGTTGTATTATGCCCAATTGAGCCATGCGAGCTCTGCGGGTAGTAAAACAATTATTTAGGATAAAAGGGTAATCAAAAAAGATTACCCTCTTAATAAAATTAAAGTGAGTTTTGGATAATTTTATCAGGATGTTTTAAAGCTTAAAAAACTCATAGACTCTATCGCTTCAGATCAGCTGCTTTCTTTTCCTGTTAAAGAAGCTTCCCATTTTAAACGGAGTGAACTTGAGGGTGATTAAAATAGTTTTGCAAAGCTTTCAAAGGCAGAACTTTCTCGAAAAGCATCAGCGGTCGCAGGAATTATTGAAGGAAAAGCACAGAACATCTCGCTCCTTCCTGATGATAGGGGAAATTATTATGTAGATATTGTGACTCAGGATTTAAGGTTCATTGAAAGGCTTTTCTACTAGATTAGATTCAAATACTTACAACATGTTACGTGGTTTTAAAAGACCAAATTACAAATATTTCGTACAGAAGGAACATCTCTTCATCAATATGCAATTCTGAAATCATTACCATTACAATTCGCTTTCATCAGAATATACGCACCACCGAAGTGTGAAAATTTTATAATTATCTGATAATCAAATAAAAATAAAGAGAAATAAATCAAAGAAAAGCTAAATTATTTCCCGATACAAAATATAACCAATACTGAAAACCAATCATTTACATTTATGAGACACAAATAAGGTACAAGGCGATTATAAAAATAACAAAATATAAAGTAATAGAAGTCCGGGAATATACAAAGTAGATATTTCCAAATATTTCGCCATTCTTAAAACCATTCACTTATATCATTTTTTTAATTCAGATTGAGAAAAGTTGGCAATTTAGGCAAAATGATTCTATACATGATTAATCTTATATTTGCCTGTACTTTTCATTTATAGCTATTTTATAAAAACTTTCATCTTATAGTATCTTAGCAAATAATCATAAATAATCATCTCAAACAATCGCTGATTGGAAATAAAAAGCCGATTGATATTCATGTGAAAAATACTGCTGAAAAAGCTTTGTAGAGATATTTCCAAAGATTTATTTTGATCATGCTGGATAATATCTTTTAAGACTGAATCACTTTCTTCAATATTAGCAGTAAAGTCCTGATCGAATATTTTGAGAATACAAATCACATAAGAAATGGTAAACAGGCAAAGGGTCTGCTGAGTAGTTGTGAGCATTTGTTAGATATGGTTTGATTTCTTTATTTAGTTTCTTTGAACGTAAAAAAATCCTATCGTTTTTTAAAGAAATATACAAATCATCTATCGACCTTTCACAATTACCTTTTCTTGAATAGCTCAGCTTAATTTCGTTGACAATATTGAATTTCATCTGAATTGCTCCGTGTGCGGCGGAGACCTGTTTTTCCCGCACCTGCTGTTAAAAAACCTGTAGATTGCAGCTTGAAGGAAATCTTGACTTTTCATTTTTACCGAAGGGTATCACCTGATTTAAAGATCGTATCATACATTTTAATATAGCATTTTATAATCTACAGATTGATAAGACATCTGATATAACTATTCTGTTATCATGTAAGATATACGGACTGGTACCAAGGGTAATTATAAGGATCAAAATTTCAATGAACTGCATTTGCATCTTGTGAGGTTTCTGACTTTTCTATGCGGATCAACACATTCAAGCAGTCCCAATGAAAACCGGAATCAATTCCAAAAAAAAACAATAAGATGTCATATTGATGGAGGCCTGAAATCTTTTTGGGTATCCGGGACCTCCGGTCACGGATACCCAAAAAGATTTTTTTCAGCATGGACAACGGAATAGATTTGCTACAGAAAATGAGACAGCCTTACGGGTAAAATGTAACATGAAAACAATGATCACTGATCAGATGAACAATCCATTGGATGCAGCTTAAGCAGATGTATTGCTACAACATCAAGATGACCATTTTTTACGTAAGAGCAGAATTATGATATTAAATTCTTTAATAATAAATACTTTTAAATATTGAAAATACAAACAGAATTCAGATACTATTTATAGATTTTTTATTATATCTGTAAATAAGAAGCACCTTAATTCATTTTGCATCATCCCACATCATCTAACATATATGATCAATAGATCAACTGGAAAAATCGTAAACTAAATATATAATTAATTAATGTTTTACGATAATTAATTATATATTTGCATTAACAAATTAATTACATATGCTATGAATCAGAATAAAAATATTGCAAAGATCCTGTATTACCTGTGCGTTGTATTATCCACAGCGTATCTTATCACGTTTATCTATTCGGTATTTTGCCTTATGACCGGTTTTGCCGTAACGCCATACAAAGAAGATCTGTATCTGCATATTAATTACCCATTTACAGAGCAGCCTTTTCTCAATATCGAAAACAACTATTCTTATATCATCCTATCTTTTTTGCTGGTTTTATTAACTTACGGCATCTTTTTCTGGCTGTCAGCAAAAGTGTTCAAGGTTTTCTTTCAGTCAAAATTATTTACCGAAGAAAATATCGTACATCTTAAAAGATTTTACATTTATAATATGTTTTTTCCTTTACCAATCGTTATGATTGCCAATTTCTTTGTGGAAGTGGAAAGCTTCATTTGGGGATTGGTCTTTATTCATTTCATGCTGGGAATTTTCTGTTTCTTCCTTGCCAATATTTTTAAACAGGGATTACATTTACAAAACGAACAAGATCTATTTATATAAAAATGCCAATTATCATCAACTTAGACGTCATGCTTGCCAAACGAAAAATGCAGAGTAAAGAATTGGCAGAGAAAATAGGAATTAGCAATGTGAACCTTTCTGTTCTTAAAACAGGAAAAGCTAAAGGCGTGCGTTTCGATACGCTGGAAGCCATCTGTAAAGCATTGGAATGTCAACCCGGAGATATTCTTGAGTTTAAAGAAGAATAATTAAATAAATCAGAAAGCTTTCGTGGCCATTGTCAATTAAGCTTTATCCTTAACATTTTTACGCACAATTTTAAAGCAATGGAGACGTTGCCAGGAATTCTATGACCTAAAATCAATCCTATGAATACTTTAACAATCGACAATCTAAACCTCATCTACAAAAATGGTTTTCAAGCTATTAAAGACATTTCTTTAACAATAGAAAATGGAATGTTCGGTTTATTGGGACCCAACGGAGCCGGAAAATCATCATTGATGAAAACCATCGTTGGACTACAGAAACCAACTTCAGGGACGATCATCTTCAACGGAACAGATGTTTCTAAAAATCCTGATCACATCAAACAAAATCTCGGATTTCTCCCTCAGGATTTTGGCGTTTATCCCAAAGTATCTGCGTATGACCTTTTGCAGCACATTGCCCTGTTAAAAGGCATCAGCAACAATACAGAGCGGAATAACCAGATTTTAAATCTGTTGGAAAAAGTAAATCTTTCTGATTTTAAGAATAAGGAAGTCCATACCTTTTCCGGTGGGATGCGACAACGCTTTGGTGTTGCTCAGGCATTACTGGGAAACCCAAAGATCATCATTGTTGACGAACCGACCGCAGGTCTGGATCCTGAAGAGCGAAATCGTTTCAATTCTTTACTTAACGAGATCAGCAATGATGTGATCGTGATCCTTTCTACGCATTTGGTTGAAGATGTCCGCAATCTATGTTCTGAAGTAGCCATTATCAATCAGGGAAAACTTCTCAGCAAGGGAAATCCAAACGAACTGATTGCCGGATTGGAAAATAAGATATGGTCAAAACCCATTGAGAAAGATCAGCTGGAAAATTATCAATCTAATTACAGGATTATCAGCCAGCAATTAATCGAAAGAGAATTATACATTACCGCCTTCTCAGAACAGCCGCTTCCTGATTTTACATCAGTACATCCTTTGTTGGAACACGTCTATTTCAACACACTTACCCAAAACTCATAGTTATGAATATTTTATTTTTATTTGAGGTCAAACGTACAATCAAGCGTTGGCCTGTATATCTCATTGCCTTAATTCTACTGTTGATCGGCATTTTTTGTGGAAACCGGTTCAATCTTACCGTTGGGGAGGGAATTTATTTAAATTCTCCTTACACCATTGGTTTTATGACAGGATTGTTGAGTCTGGTCATCATCTTTTTTGCGATAATTTTTGCCATTCAGGTGCTTTTTAAAGATTGGGATTCGAAATTTGACATTCTTATTTTCTCATATCCGTTTTCAAAACGAACATATTTATACGGAAAGTTTCTCACTTTTTTTCTGCAGACTTTTTTGAGTTTTGCATTTTTGATGATCGGATTTGTGATTGGACAAAATCTAAGGACAGGAAGTGAGATTCAGCATCATTTTCATTTCTGGCATTACTTCTACCCTCTTTTAATTTTCGGAGGAATCAACTGCATTGTAGTATGCAGCTTCTTATTTTTCATTTCATTTACCACAAAGAAAAAGCTTCTGGTTGTTGTCGGCGGATTGTTCCTTTATGTTCTTTATATGATCATCCTTTTGTTTTCCAATTCTCCGTTTATGGCAGGAAGCTTACCACAATCCCTGGAAACACAGCAATTATCAGCGTTGATCGATCCTTTCGGGATATCAGCCTATTTTTTTGAAGCAAGAATATTATCAGCTTTGCAAAGGAATGAATTAATTGTACCATTTTCAGGATATTTATTAATTAACAGAATCGTTTTTCTGATTTTTTCAATATTGCTTTTGGTATTGACCTATAGGCTGTTTTCATTCTCCCCGTTTTCTCAAAACAAAAATAAAAACAAGCGCAAAAACCAGGTGGTAAGTATTGCTGTTACTAAAAATTCAGAACCTTTTAGAACCGCTAGATCTTCTTTTGGATTTATTTCTGATATAAAATCCGTCTTGTCATTTACAAAAATCGATCTTATTTACCTCTTTAAAAGCATTACTATTGTAGCAGTTTCAATACTGATCTTATTTTTTGTAGGAATGGAAATGTATGCTGAAATCGAAAAAGGAATCCGTCTGCCTCAGCAATATGCGAGTTCAGGATTGATGTCGACCACCATTTCGGAAAATTTTCATCTGTTGGGAATGCTGATCGCCATCTACTTTGTCAACGACCTGTACTGGAGAAGCCATTTATCAGGTTTTTCACTGATTGAGAAAAGCACCTGTTTTTCTAAAAGCAAACTGAACGGGCATTTTCTTTCCATCAGTATTCTATTTTTCTTTCTTACCGGTATTTTAATTGTTGAAGGATTGATATTTCAGTTTGTTTACAGCTATTTTCACATCGATTGGAATGCGTATTTTGGAACAATTCTTTTCAATACCCTTCCATTGATCATTTTCTCCGCCTTTATTTTGCTGATTAACGACAATATCAAAAATCGATTTGTAGCGCTGGGAGTTTCCGTGCTTGCAGGTTTTATACTCGCCGGACCGGCTTCAAAAAAAATTATATCTAGTCCGTTATTGAGAATATTTTCTGATTACAAGGGCGTTTACAGTGATTTTAACGGATACGGACCTTACGCTTCAGCATTTGCAGAACGACTGTTATTCGGATTAGGTGTGATTGCTTGTTTTTGGTTGATTAATCAATACCTCAAAACAAAAAAACGGAATGTCAAATATCTCATTTATACCGTCATTGCATTATCTATAGGAGCTTTTGCCGGAAATCTTTTTATGAAAGGCTATATTCCTCAAAATGAAGATGAAAAGATGATACAGTCTGCTCATTACGAACAGAAATTCAAACACTATAAAAATATTGCAGAGCCAACAATTACAAACGTAATCACAGAAATACAGCTTTATCCCTCTGAAAATTCTTATAAGATAAACGGAACATATAAGTTGACCAATGAAACAGACAAACCTATTGACAAGATTTTAATTAATTTCCACCCCGATCTTCAAATAGAATCAGCCCATTTCAACACCAATTCCGAATCAGAAAAAATAGATCAGACAGTAACTGAAATTGATTTAAAACAACCTTTACAGCCTGGAGAAAAAGCCAGTCTAAATTTTAAAATTTCCTATCGATGGTCAGCGGTCAATGGTCATGATTCATTCAATTCCATAATAGATAACGGATCTTTTATGAGGATCAGCCGATACTTCCCTACTTTCGGATATCAAGCCGGTAATGAGATTGAAGATGAAGAAAAACGGGCAGAATTTAAACTGGGAAAACAATCGGAATTAAAAAAATTAGAAGCTCCCGAAGTATATAAAAAAGATTTTATTAACCTGGATATGACCGTTTGTACAGAAAAGGACCAGACCGCCGTAGGAACCGGAGATCTGATTCGACATTACCGTAAAGATAACCGAAACTATTTTCATTACAAATCGAATGGAATTCCGTTTCGCTTTGCGGTTTCTTCTGCCAGATACCAGGTAAAAAGCATTATTTATAAAGGGATAACAATCAATATTTTTTACAGCAAAAAACATTCGGAGAACGCAGATCATTTACTTAAAAATGCTAAAATCACGTTGGATTACTGTACAGAGAATTTTGGAAAATATCCGTTTAAAACCATCAGCTTTGCGGAAGTTTCTTCATTCACCAAAGGTTTTGCCGCTACCGCCTATCCATCATCCATTTTTATGACGGAAGATATGCTTTTCCATGCGAATATTCATGCAGATCGAGGTCAGGATGTTATCAATGAACTTGCCGGACACGAACTTTCGCATCTCTGGTGGGGAAACAGTCAGATCGATCCCAACAACAGAGAAGGTGCAACAATGTTAACCGAAACACTGGCTATGTACACCGAAATGATGATCTACAAAAAAATGCACGGTAAAGAAAAAATGCTGGAAAAACTGAAAGTGCATCAACAGATATTTGATAATGAAAAAGGGTTATCTGAAAATCAGCCGCTATACAAAGTGAACGGTGAAAATACGTATATTTCTTATTCAAAAGGTGCGGTGATTATGGTAAAGCTCAGCGAATTGATTGGAGAAGATAAAGTAAATACAGCGCTTAAAAATTTCCTTTTACACAATCAATATCCTAAAAAACCCACTAGTCTGGATTTGCTGCAAGAATTTTACAAGGTAAGTCCTGATGAAAAGGTTAAGAAGATAATCTATAATTTATTCAGTTCTGAATAACTTTAAAATCTGTAGACATCATCAGATCACCAATCACATTTCAATAAATGAAAAAAGATCCCCGCACTTTTACATTGCGGGGATCTTTTCAAGAAGTATTTCAAAATCTAAATAATTTGATGGTCATATATCAATCTTCTTTGGTCACTTTGACGTCAGTAAAGTGTCCTAAAGTTCCGGGGCCTATCCATAATCCAATACTTCCACGAAGATCTTTACCCTGCTTCAGGTCGTTGACGATCAAAGTAGGCTGAGAAGAACCATTAACATACAATCTGGCGGTTTCATTCTTTACTACGATTTTTATTTTGATCCATTCTGCAGGCACAATATCCACGTATGATTCATATTTTTCCGGTGTTTCCTTTCTTAGTTTTTCCCAGGGGAATCCCGGAATGGAAATATATTGGCTGGAGTGGTTTCTGCGAACCTGATCGTCTGCACGGCCATTGGTAGGACGTAAATAAAAAACTTCCATTTTGGAAGCATCTAAAGCTGCCCTGAATGCAATACCTACAAACCCACGAGCTGTCTCTCCCGCGTTTGCCATAGGCTGGCCACTAATTGTAGCTTCAATAACGCCGTTATGAAAATCAACATCTTTAAGGATCGCCAGTGTGTTGTCTCCAACGGCCTGTCCTGGCATTTCCAAGACAAGGGCATTTTTACCCTTATAGACAGATTTCTTGGCAGTTACCTGAAATAGCAGTACATCAGATGGTAATAGGGTGCTGTTTTGTGCTTTGGATTTCGAACCAAACATTAAACTAAATCCCAAAATAAATAACATCTTTTTAAGCATACGAAAGGTCATTTAAATATTTTACCGTCTAAAATAAGAAAAAAACCATTCTCATCAATCTAATTCCCGAATGCTAAGCAGGGCTTTAAAAAAAATAAAAATTAAATCTATTTTCATTGTTAAATACAAAATCGGAAAATTGCTTAACCCAAAATAAGAAACCTTTAGGCAAAATAACCAGAAGAATTCCAATGATTTTTTTAAATTTGAGTTAATAGATACATTGAACTCATGGAAAAACCTGAATATGCTGAGATATTAATTCGGCTGGCAAAAAAAGATTTATCAGTCAGAGAAAAGCTTTTAAGGGAAAATCAATTGGCTAGTGGCTATCATCCCGAGATGGAAAAAATCCATCGCAAAAATACAGAATCACTCCGCAATATTATCAAAGACATTGGTTTTCCTGGTATTTCGAAGGTAGGCGAAGAAGCGAACGAAGCAGCATGGCTGATCGTTCAGCACTCCATTGCAGAACCTAAATTTATGATGGCTTTTTACGGATTAATGAAAGAAAATGAAATGGATATCAATAAAAAGCATTTGGCATATCTCTATGACAGGATTCAGTATTTTCAAGGCAAACCTCAGCGCTTTGGAACCCAGCTCAATGCAGATGGAAGCATATATCCGGTTATTGATAAAGAACAATTGAATACCTTAAGAGTGGAATATGACCTACCCGTTATTTCTTCTGATGATTTGAACCGTATTGCAAAAGTCGAAGATATCGAAGGTATCGAAAATGAAAACCCTGATTACTTGATATGGCGAGATGGCGTTGGTTGGAAATCAATTTAGTATTGTTATTTACTTAAGATCCTATTAAATTTTGCCAAAATTAAAAAGCTACTCAATAGTCCGCAATAATATAAAGCGAATGAGCCCAGAAGAAATAAATAAAAAGATAATACAACATCTGTAGAATTCGACATTGTGCTATTCTTTTCTTTGTAAAGCTCGATAAAAACTTATATTCCAGAATTTTACGATGCTTTGGAAACAAATTTTGCCCGATATAGAGCTGAAAAGCTTTATTACATACCTTTAGAATTCTGTAGAGAACGTTATACTAACCTTAAACTCAATCCCACGATTTTTAAAGTTTTTAAATTCCTTATTAAAACAAGAAGCAATTTTTCAAAACAAAAAGGTGATTATGTTATCCTCAACACTGATCTTTTTAAATTTTATGAAATAGAATTCGCTAAGTATAAGTTTATATAACTAAAAAATTTGCAGCAGGCATAATCGATATTTTAAGCAAGTCAAATACGTATATAGTCCTTCAAAAAAAGTTCTGCCCAGATTCAACCCGCTGCAAACTTGATCTAATCCCGCAGTTTACTTCGTAGAATCGACATATCATCACTGACTTTATTATCCAAAATCTTAGCATAATGCTGGGTAGTAATGATGTTAGTATGCCTGAGCATTTTACTGACACTTTCGATCGGTACCTCATTAGACAAAGTAATTGTGGTAGCAAATGTATGCCTCGCCACGTGTAAAGTCAGTGTTTTATTAATGCCGCACAAATCAGCAATTTCTTTAAGATATGAATTCATAACCTGGTTGCTTACCATAGGAAACAGAATATTAGAGATCAAACATTTTGGATGATTCTGATACTTTAATATAAGTTCTTTGGTCATCGGCAACAGTGGAATCCTAGCCGGGACGCCGGTTTTCTGACGACGGGTGAAAATCCACTGATCTCCGTCAATACCGATCGAGACATTTGATGCTGATAGGTGTTTGACATCAGAGTACCAAGACCGGTGTAGCAACTGAAAAGAAAAATATCCCGCACCTGAGTTAATTGCTCCGACAAAAATTTCTTTTGATAAATAGACCGGATCTCCTCTTTTGTAGCATCTGAAAAACCACACTCTGAGGCAATATAATTCAATCTGTTTTTGGAGAACCGTAACAAACGGGCAGCCTTCTCCATTCGGATCCTGTTCGTGAAATCTTTGACGGTCTCGCCGGTTACCGTTTTAAATATCCGGTGAAAGGGAATGGCGAAAAGCACGCCACAGCAGAAAGCTCTTCGAGAGATAGCGTATGATCAAGATTATTGTTAATGTAGTCAATAACCAAGTTGATCCGTTTTGCGTAGAGGTCTGCTGAAGAGATCATTTTTAATAGTATTTTTTCAAGTGTATGATCATGCTCATTATATAATTCCGATCATCACAATTATGGAAGCTCTCTCCATACATATCAACTATCCCGCAAAACCCAGCATCATCATTGCTCTTTTTTGCGAACCCTGTAGCTGCAAAGTTGCTAATTATGACTTTGAACTGATCTTCTTTGGATAACTGGGATAATTCGTAATATGGTCGTTCGCTGTTCATAATCATCAGTAGTAATTTCATATCGTGAATCTAATATGATGCAAGACAATAATCTCAAAATTAATTAAATTTATTGTTTAGTCGATATTTCCATTGATATTTACAAAGACTACCAAAATAAGAAGCTAATAGCATATCTAAATTTAACTATCAATTAGTATCGTAAAAAGTCAAATATTGAACGGCAAATTATGTTTTGGAGTTGTAATCAACTGAAAATATAAAACTTCGTCATTTCGACTAATATTATAACCGATTCGACTTAATTCCAGCTTCGGTAAATGCCCAACTTTGCATCAACAAATAAATCAAAATTATGCAAAAGACAATTTTTATAACCGGAGCTTCATCCGGATTAGGGAAGGCAACCGCCCGATTATTTCAGGAAAAAGGATGGAAAGTAATCGCTACCATGCGAAGACCCGAAGAAGAAAAAGAACTCAATCAACTTCCCAACGTAACCCTGCTGGAACTTGATGTTACTGATACGTTGAAAAGCAAGGCAACTATATCTGAGATTTTAAAATCCCAAACCGTCGATGTTGTGCTGAACAATGCAGGCTACGGCCTAATCGGTCCCCTGGAATCATTGAGCGATGAACAGATCCAAATGCAGATCCGTACCAATTTACTGGGTGTGATTCATATCACTAAAACCTTTCTTCCTTATTTCCGGGAAAGAAAAAGCGGAACGTTCATCAATATCACCAGTACATTCGGCCTCCTTGGATATCCCACCTGCTCCATCTACAATGCCAGCAAATTTGCAGTCGATGGGTTTTCAGAAGGCCTCGCCTACGAGCTCGCACAATTTGGAATCAATGTAAAAGTCATCGCTCCGGGAGGGATGCAGACCAACTTTACAGGCAGATCCCTACAGGGAGGAATGCATGAAGCATATAGTCAGCTGGTAGAAAAGGTCAGCGAAGGCTACAGTGAGGAACAGATTGCCAATTATACAAAAGCAGAAGAAGTGGCTCAGATCATTTACGAGGCTGCGACCGACGAAAAATCCCAGCTCAGGTACGTTGCAGGCAAAGACGCTGTTGCCCTTTACCGGGAACGGTTGGAATTAACACCGGAAGGACAGTTTGAGAAGATCCGCCAACAGTTTATATTCTAGCCGGAGGTTATTCCCGGACTGTAATTTTTAACCGTCCGGGAATAACTTACTAATTACTTAAATTTGTATCATGAAAAAGCAACCGGTCATCATCTTTGATTCCTTATCCCAGCTTCATAAAGCAATGGGACAGCCGGCTCCTTCACATCCCCTTATCAGCATTATCAACTATGGGGAAGCCCGGTTTGACCCCAGGGATTTCGAGCAGGGCATTATCCTGAACTTTTATAAAATTTCCTTTAAAACAAGCTTTTCCGGAAAATTGAAATATGGTCAGGGCTACTACGATTTCGAAGAGGGAGGAATGTCGTTCATTGCTCCGGGCCAGCTGCTGAAGATGCAGGAAGAAGAGGCTGATTATGATGGGATGACCCTACACATCCATCCTGATCTTTTATGCCCTTACCCGCTGGGCTCGAACATAAGGCATTATGGCTTTTTCAACTATTCTGCAGCAGAAGCGCTCTACCTTTCGGAAAAAGAAAAAACAACGGTACTCAGTATTTACCGGTTTATCCAAGACGAGCTAAGCGAGCGCATTGATAAGTTCAGTCAGGACGTGATCATTTCCCAGATCGAGTTGCTGCTCAATTATGCCAACCGCTTCTACGACCGGCAGTTTCTGACCAGAAAGGCGGTCAACAATGACCTTCTTGCCAAACTCGAACAGCAGCTGGAAAACTATTTCAATAATGACATGCCGGTGGTCAATGGGATTCCTACCGTAAATGCTTTGGCAGAGAACCTTAAGGTAACACCGAGATACCTGAGCGATCTTTTACGAAACCTCATTGGATTGAATACGCAGCAATACATTCATGAAAAGGTTATTGAGAAAGCCAAGGAATATCTTGCTAAGGACAAACTCACCATCGCTGAAATTGGCTATCAACTGGGGTTTGAACATCCACAGTCGTTCAATAAATTATTCCGAAGCAAAACTTCCACATCTCCTTCCGAATACAGGAAATCTTTAAATTAGTAATGAATATCTGCTATGTTCCAGATACATATTAACTTTTAGAAATATTCCCTTTAGTCAACTTTTGCGATATATACTTTTACCGGGGACGCTGATTTTATCTTTATTTGTCCACCATCTTCTCCTGTGCAGGCGAATACCTGTTGCCATGTATTTTGATTGCAGATAGTTGATCGTTAATTTTCAGAATTTCGTCAGTCGTAAAATCTGCGTGGGCAGTGCCGATATTCTCTTCCAATCGTTCTAATTTTGTTGTGCCTGGAATCGGAACGATCCAAGGCTTTTGTGCCAGCAGCCACCCCAACGCTACTTGTGAAGGTGTAATTCCTTTCTTTTTTGCCACTGATTCTATAAAATCTACGATTGCCATATTCGCTTTCAGATTTTCTTCCGCAAACCGAGGCACAGTGCTGCGGAAGTCGCTGCTGTCAAATTTTGTATCCGATTTGATTTTACCTGTCAGAAATCCTTTGCCAAGTGGGCTGAAAGGGACCAATCCAATTCCCAACTCTTCCAGTAATGGTAAAATGTCCTTTTCAGGATTTCTGTAAAACATAGAGTATTCACTTTGTAAGGCTGTCACGGGATGCACTTCATGAACTTTTCTAATATTGGTTACACCCGCTTCAGAAAGTCCGAAGTGTAAAACCTTTCCTTCTGTGATCAAATCTTTTACTGCACCGGCAACATCTTCAATAGGTACGTTAGGATCAATCCTATGCTGATAATAGAGGTCGATGTGATCGGTATTTAATCGCTTTAAAGATCCTTCAACCACCTTTTTTATATGTTCAGGTCTGCTGTCTATACCTCCCCAACGGGATTTATCCGGATCTCTTTCCAAGGACTTAAATCCGAATTTCGTAGCAATCACGACCTCGTCTCTGAATGGCTGGACAGCCTCTCCCAATAGCTCTTCGTTCACGAGTGGTCCATAGACCTCGGCAGTGTCAAAAAAGGTAACCCCGCTTTCGAACGCTTTGCGAATAAGAGTTATCATTTCATTTTTATCCTTTGCTTCCCCATATGACCAGCTCATCCCCATACATCCAAGACCTATAGATGAGACTTTTAATTGATCATTTCCTAAAAATCGCTTTTTCATTTTGTTTGCTGTTTTTTATTAATAATTAGGTTTTATTTTCTTTCACAGATGCTTCACAACTTTGGCAGGAATCCCAGCTACAACTGTATTATCGGGTACATCTTTAGAAACTACAGCTCCTGATGCAACGACGGAGTTTTCTCCTACGGTAACACCGGGTAAAATGGTGGCACCTGCTCCGATCCATGCATTCCTTTTAATGCATATTCTTCCAGGCACCAATGAATGCCGTAGTTCAGATTCTACAGGATGTCCTTCTGAAAGAATGCTTACTTTAGGTGCTATCAGTACATGATCTTCGATTGTAATACCGCCAAGTCCCAGAAATACGCAATCAAAATTGATAAATACATTTCTGCCTATCTTAATATCCTTACCATAATTGATGTAAAGCGGCGTGAATACAGTTGTCGTTTCGTCAATTTCGGAACCAATGATTTCACCGAGATAATTCCTTATCTCCGAAGCATCTGCCGTACTGTTTAATTTCATCAATATTTTTTTGGTTTCATAAGAAGCATCCCGCATTCTGTTCCTTTGAGAGTCACCTTGCGGAATAATCTCACCTCTTTTCAGCCTTTCGAATATGTCTTTTTCTCCTGTCATCGCATTATTCTTTATTCGCAGTCTCGTAAACTTCCTCATTTACAGCTTCCATCCAAGTGTTTTTATTAGATTCATGATCAGGCATTATGGATAGATGGGCAAACCAACTATTTTTTGTAGCACCATGCCAATGCTCTACATCGGGTCCGATCTCTATAATGTCCCCTTCTTTGATCCTTCTGCTCTTTTTTCCACGCTCCTGAAAGAGCCCTTCCCCACCTACCACAATCAAAATCTGTCCGCTTGTATGCTTATGCCAATTGTTTCTGCAACCCGGTTCAAAAGTCACATTAGCTATTGGCAGATTCAATTCTTTATTGGATGTAAGAGACGCTACATACGATTTGCCGATAAAATACTTTGATAAATCTGTATTCTCTTTTCCAACCGGAAATGCACTCACTGTGGATTGGCTATTGCCATCTTCTCTTCTATTATTTAATTTGCTAAAGATCGTCATCATTGTCTTTGTATTCAGAACATTCATATCCACTAACTTCAGAGATTTAACCATCGAAAGGGTCGACTCTTTATATTCTTTGAAGTGAGGTGCTTTCAAATGGCTTTCATAGGCTTTTTTGTCTGCATAGATCTCTACAATTCTAACCTGATTGGGATTTTTTTTCTGGAACATCGGGAAGATAGCAATTACTCCGGGCTCAATTCTTACAGAAGCTGCCGATTCTTCTTCCAGTATCGATTTGTACCGATCCAAGAATTCAGGTACAATTTCAATTTCCGAAATACGTACCATCATATCACTTGCAATCAAAGGCAGCTCTTTTTCACCAATAGCATTTCTTAATACATTGCCTTGCTGGCGACTGATGTACTGATCAATGATCAAAGCCAATTCTTTCAATTGCTCATCCGTAATACCAGTATTTTTTCCCATACCGATATGGGCTTTCAACTGGGGTTCTACACCGGGCATAGCTGCCAATGCCGAAATCGTCACAAATTCGCGCTGACGGAAATTCAGCACATCACTGTTAAAAATATCTGCAAAAAGATGCTCTTTTAAAAAAGCGTCAGCTCGTGGTGCGAATTCTCCGAAACCTGGCGCAGGTTTTTGCTGGGGTGTTCGGGTTAGTTCCTCCAGTACTTTACGCCCCTGCTCATACTTATCCTGCGACGCATTCTCTAGAGTAATCTTTTTTCCTTCTTTGTCTTTAATGCCTTTAGCTGCTCTTTCTTCAACTACCATCTTAAAAACCCCTAAGGCATTTAAACTGCGAGGAAATCCGCAATAGGCATATAGTTGCACCAAAGCTTCTTTTATTTCATTAATTGCAAGGCCTGAATCCAGACCTGAATTCAGAACTTTTGAAAGATTTTCCGTATCTCCTGAAGCGGTAAGGGCTGATATGGCAGACAAATTTTGCTGATGGTCATTTAAGTAGGTAAAACCATTACTTTTCTTTACTTGTGCATTCATTATATTATTCATATTGATTGTGAAAAAAAACGCCCACAAAAATTTTGTTATTTTTAATTTCATAAGATTATTTATTTCGCTCATGGAGCTGACTTGGTTTGTTATTATTTTTCCCGTTTTCCGTATTATTCAATTTTCAAGAATAAATTGATTGATCCAAATGATGACAAAAACAAAGTTCTTCATTGTATGGATTAATTTATTTATACAGAATACGGAAATATTTACCACTTTTACGGATTTGCTTTATAACATTTAATTACTGTCAAAAGGTTTTATAAATTTGTCTAAGTAATAAAATAAGATGGAACAGGTCATTAGAATAGATACTGTACGACAATATAATGACGCGATGGGTGCTGAAACAAAACATCCTTTGGTAAGTGTGGTTAACTTCGACGAAATTCCTACCTATGTACAGTTCAGGAGGTATATGGGCTTATATTGTGTGTTTCTCAAAAATATAAAGTGTGGCGATATGCGTTATGGCTGTCAGCCCTATGATTATGAAGACGGGACACTGGTTTTTATTGCACCTGGCCAGGTATACGGCATTGACAGCAGTGGGAAGATTATTAAACCATCTGGAAAGGCTTTGGTATTTCATCCGGATATGATTGCAGGAACCCACCTGGGAAAAATAATCAAAGACTACACTTTCTTTTCTTATGACGTCAATGAGGCACTGCATCTTTCAAAAAAAGAACGTGCTATCATTGATGACAGCTTCAATAAAATAGATAATGAGATCAATCTAAATATTGACAAGCACAGTAAAACACTGATCGCATCTAATATAGAACTTTTATTAAATTACTGTATGAGATTCTATGACCGGCAGTTTATCACCAGAAACAATGTAAATACAGATCTATTGGTAAAGTTTGAAAGTCTATTGCATGGCTACTTCAGATCCGGGAAATCCCAGGCGCTAGGATTACCCACCGTAACTTATTGTGCAGAACAATTAAATCTTTCGGCCAATTATTTTGGTGACCTCATCAAAAAAGAAACGGGAAATACTGCACTTGACTATATACAGACAAAATTGATTGAAGAGGCCAAGGAAAAAATTTTTGAGCCCAACAAACCAATAAACGAAATCGCCGATGAGCTCGGATTTAAATACCAACAGCATTTCACTCGTCTTTTCAAGAAAAAGGTTGGTGCAACTCCCCAAGAATTTAGAAATCTACATTAGGTGGTAAATGATTAAGGTCGATTTAATATTATTGCGATAAACATGTCGGTGTGGCTGGTAGAAATAAATCTTTAATTCTTATATAATTTTTCATTAATCATGTCTCTATATTGCTTCACTCTATGCACTACATGGTAATACTCAAAACTTTAAATCATAACCAAAATCAAAGTTCTTACAAATTAAAATATTTTTGTCATTGAGAATTTATTAATTGATGACTAGACGAAAAAATATCAACTTTTCTCTGTAAAAAATTAATCTTCATATTAGTTAGATCATCTGAGATAATCAGGACATTCCTACACTCAACTCTATTTTCAAAGTGATTTATTATTTGAAAAAATCCAGATATAACTATGGTTTTGTAACTATTTCCGCTAAAAAATGTTTCGAATAGATTCCTGTCTAGCTTACAATTCAGAATTGTTATTTTGAGAAATTTCACATATTTTACCTAATCTTCTTTTAAATTTTGGGCATTGTTATTGTTTAAATTACAATTCTTACGATAATAACATTGAGCATTCTATTTTGTGAAATTATAAAAAAATATTAACTACTAAGGATTTACGATATTTCCAAAATGCTCTATGCTAAGAGTAATCTGAACCAAAATATACTACCATTACCCTCAACACTTTCCATTCCAATTTGTCCATTATGTCTTTCTATGATCTCCCTACAAATGTATAGACCCATTCCAAAGCCTTTTTTATTTTTCATAGCATCATTTTCAACCCTGTAGAAACGGTCAAAAATAAATCCCTGATCCTTCTCCGGTATTCCCATACCCTGATCTTTTACGGTGATATTAACGTATCCATCTTTTGTGAAACTTTTGACATAAATTACGGTATTATTCGGTGAGTATTTTACTGCATTATTGATAAGATTGATAAGCACTTGCTCAACTTTGTTTCGGTCCGCCTCTACTTTTGCAATTGTTGTATGTTCAAAAACCAAATGATGAGAAGTGATCATATTAAGACATTCCTCTTCGGTTATCTTCAACAGATCGGCCATGTCGAATTGAGACTTTTCGAGCCTGATCTTTCCTTCACCAATACGTGCGACATCCAGAAAACCATTAATTAAGTTTTCCATCCTATTCACCTGATGGTCTATTTTTGAAATTCTATCTTCTAATGCATTATCATTATAATTTTTTGCGGCCTTATTTACGAGATGCGCATAGGCCTTGATGGCTGTCAATGGATTTTTCATTTCATGGCTGACCATGCCTATAAAGTCAGTTCGGCGCTGTTCGTCCATTTTTCTTTCAGTAATATCTGCAATCGTCCCGGATAGATATAAAATAGTATTATCTCCCGGATTTTTATAAGTCTGTACGGTGGCACAGACCCATCTGAGTTTTTTATCGTGATAACCCACAATCGGAAATTCAAATTCGTTGGGCTCGTCTTTTGAAATAGATGATTCTATGATATCATTAACCAACTGACGATGTGACTCTGCAATCAGACCCATTGCAGCAGGAAATGACATGGGCTCATCAGGGTAAAATCCAAACAGCTCCTTCGTCCGGGTAGATGCCAAAAGTTCCTTTGTTTGAACATTCATCTGCCAGGTACCCAGATTTGCAGAAGAAATAGCAGCTTGTAGACTATTCTCACTTTCTTTCAGTTTTTGCTGCCAAAGATAACTTTCTGTTATATCTGCGAAGCTTCCTATCGCTCCGTTTACAGTGCCGTCAGCATCTTTTATAGGCATAGCATTCATACGAAGGTATTTTGAATTGCCATTCTGATCACTTACGAGCAGTATATAATCAACTACCGGATTTCCGGTGGTCAAGGCTATTGTGATCGGATGTTCATCAGGCGGCAGGCTTGATCCGTCAGATCTTCTGTTATTCCATTCAGAAGAAACATTGGATAGGCCCAGCATACTTTTCTCGTCAAGCTGGAAAATTTCCTGATTGCGCCTGTTGGTGTAAACGATATTTCCTTCTGAATCGGTAATGCCTATTCCCTCTCCTACAATATCGAGTATGTTCTGGATCTTATCTTTGCTTTCTTTTAGATCTGCGATAGCCTCTTTTAACTTTTCCTCCGCAGCTTTTAGCTTGCTGTTGCTTTCAGAAAGATTTTTATTTGCCAGGATCAGATCTCTATTATTTTTTCTAAGAAGTAATTTATCAATGACCTGATCGGCAACAGTTTGTAAAGCCTCTTGCTGAGCTTCTGTCAACAATTTGGCCTTTGATCGATAACACATAGAGAACCCAAAGCATAACCGTCCCGATCTAAAAGTGGCATCCCGGCATAAAAGCGGATGTCAGGACTTCCTGTGACCAAAGGATTATTCTGGAAACGGACATCTTTTTGTGCATCTTCAACCTGCATCAAGTGCTCCGGATCTTGTATCGCATGCGAACAGAAAGAGTGACATCTGTCGGTTTGTCTGGCATCCAGTCCGTGATGTGATTTAAACCACTGCCTGTCTCTATCTACAAAGCTTATAAGAGAAATGGGTGTATCGCAGATTGCTGCGGCCAATGCCGTGAGATCATCAAAATCTTTTTCCGTATCTGTATCGAGAATATCATAAGAGTATAAAGCCTCTAACCTCTTCTGCTCATTTATTGAATTATAATCATCCATATTGACTTTGCGAAATTATCTTAATTAGATCTACAAATGTAGTTATTAATAAGCTTTAATATTTTAAGAAATATCCTTTCACATTTTTAATTATAAGATGCTGGATATACATACAAGTTTATTGTTAATCACTATATTCTTTGTCTTAGCAAAAATCTTTAATGGACGATCGTGATCTGATCAAAAGGATGATATTTTTTGTACGAGACTAATGATCAAAACTTAGTAAAAATGGAAATACGATACATCATTACCGATGATGAGCCACTGGAAAGAAAAGGATTGCGAGCCTATATAGAAAAAATTAATTTTCTTTCCCTGGCTGGTGAATGCGAAGATACTTTGCAGCTCAACGCAATGATCAGGAAGCATCCGGCAGACCTTGTCTTTCTGGACATTGAAATGCCGGAAACTTCAGGAATAGACTGGCTCAACGACATACAAAACCCGCCTAAAGTGATCATTGTCTCCGCTTATGAGCAATATGCCCTGAAAGGTTATGAATACAATGTCGTCGATTATCTCCTTAAACCGGTCTCCTTTAATAGATTCTTAAAATCAGTCAACAAAGTACGCGACTTCTTTGAACAGGACCAAAGAACTGATGAGAATACTTTTTTGTTTTGTGAAATCCGGGAAGCAGTTGAAAAAGATCGATTTGCGAGAGCTTCTGTTTATAAAAAGCATGGAAAATTATGTGATTTTCCAGTCTTTGAGTACAAGGGAAATTGTATACACCACGTCGAAGCAGATGCTGAATACAAGCCGGAAAAGCTTTTCCTACAGGTGCACCGGTCCTTTGTTGTCAACATCCAGCATATACGATCTGTGGATGGTAACCAATTATCTGTGGATAAATATCAGATCCCGATCTCCAGAAGCTGTAAAGAAAAGGTCATGAAAGAAATCTTCAGATAAGAAGATGTTTGAGTAAACCATTCAACATTAGGAAACTCAAATTTACCTGTTCGTGCTATTTCCCCAATATCTTTTTCCTGTGATTCGCTCCCCACTGATGCAGCTCCTCAATCACGTTTTGTAATGTGAAAACATAATCCGTGGCGGTGTACTCCACCAAGACAGGAGATTCGTCATAGACGGTGCGTTTGATGAGCTGATGTTCCTCCAGGTCCTTCAGTTCTTTAGCTAAAACTTTTGAGGAAATTTTCGGAATGCTCCTTTCTATTTCCCTGAAACGTTTGTGGCCGCTCATAATGGAAATAATGATCAGGATCTTCCATTTGCCACTGATCACATCAAGGGCATCACGCACGGTCAGCATTCTCGCCAAACATTCGGTTTCGGTACTTTGTGGGAATTGTTCTTTCATACTGCTTACTTTAAGGTAACTAATTACATTTGGGTAACTGATTACAAAATGTAAGCAAATATATGTAATTTTGTGTTATTAAAAAATTGTAACATATGCTTTTAACTATTAATTTAAAATATGACAAAACAAATTGACTTCACCCAGAATCCTGATAAAAGGGCAAAACGCACCTATTGGATCGTTACCGGCCTTACCATGGCTCTGATCATCCTGCCTTCCTATTTCGCGCCAAAACAATACCTCATCGAGACGATCAAAAAACTACAGTTTCCGGATTATTTCTCCCTTGAACTGGATATCCTTAAAATTGTGAGAGCGGTGGTCATCCTCGTTACGGCGATTCCGACGATGTTCAAAGAATGGGCTTATGTGGGCTTCGGAATACTCTTGTTGTCCGCAAGTCTGGCCCACGGAATTGTCGACGGATTGGTAAAGGGTGTCGCCCCACTCGTTCCGTTTGCATTTCTTACCGTATCCTATTATTATTTCCGTAAACTGAATTATGAAAAATAGTTCACTGGCTGCGCTATTCTCCTTGCTCTTCATGATGGTATGTGGCCAGGAACAGCATCAAAAAAAATTAACAAAAACAAAAAACAGGACAATGGAAAATAAAATGAAAATAGAAATATGGTCGGACATCATGTGCCCGTTCTGCTACATCGGAAAGCGTAATTTCGAGAAAGCTTTAGCCCAGTTTCCCAATAAAGATCTTCTAGAAGTGGAATGGAAAAGCTTCCAGCTTGACCCGGCTATGCCCGAAGTACCCAAGTACCAGAATGATATGTATATGTTCGTGGCCGACCGAAAAGGTATGACTTATGAACAGTCAAAAGCGAGGCATCAGGACCTGATCCAGTATGCCAAAAGTGTAGGTCTGGAATATAACCTGGATAAAGCTTTGGTAACCAATTCAATGAAAGGACACCGCATTATACAGTTTGCAAAAACCAAAGGCTTTGGGGAAAAAGCGGAAGAAACCTTGTTCTATGCTTATTTTACACAAGGTAAAAATCTAAATGATAAAGCAACACTTATCGAGCTTGGAAAAGAAATCGGTTTAACGGAAAATGACGTAAATACCGCACTGACAGATCATTTATACGAGGAGAAAGTGGAAAATGACAGCCGCGAAGCTCAGACCCTCGGTGCAACAGGTGTTCCTTTTTTCGTAGTCAATCGCAAATATGCCATCGCAGGCGCTCAGCAACCCAATGATATTCTGCAAACCCTGGAAAGGTCTTTTTCCGAATGGCAGAAAGAAAAGCCGCAGACCACATTGGAAACAATACAGGGAAAAAGCTGTTCAACCGACGGAGAATGCAATTAAAGACATAAAGATTTTACATAAAGTCATTAAAAATGCAAACAATAGCAATAGTTGGGGCAGGTACCGGATTGGGTCTTTCCATCGCAAAGAAATTTGGTGAAAATGGATTCAGAGTAGCCCTTATTGCCCGAAATCAAGAAAAGCTGAACGGTCTGGTAGCGGAATTGAATAAGTCGGGAATCGAAGCAGCCGCTTTTACAGCGGATATTACTGATAAGGCTCAGATCAGTTCTGCCTTTGATGGTATTAAGGAAAAATATGGCTTTATAGATGTCCTGGAGTACAGCCCGATCCCGAGCGTCCAAAATTTGGCTGGAACTTTAGCGGTCAACGAAGAAAATGCACTTTATCAGTTTCAGTTCAATGTTTTGGGAGCCATTTCATGCATCAGCGAAGTACTTCCGGCGATGTTGGAAAAACATACCGGTGCATTGCTTTTTACGACCGGAGGCTCGTCTATCCACCCAACACCTGTGATGGGCAACGTTGGGATCGCAATGGCAGGACTGCGAAACCACGTTCTTAACCTGAACACCGAGTTATCCGGTAAAGGTATTTACGCAGGTCATATCGGTATTGGGGTTTGGATGCAGGAAGCTTCCGGCGTACAGGACAAAATCGCAGAGATCTGGTATGATATGTATACCAAGCGGGACAGAGCGGAAGAATATATATCAGAAGATAGATTGACATCTGTTTTGTAATCAACCTAATTTATTTAATAATAAAAACTGTTATCAAGTAAAACTTAAATCTATAGGTATCTGTACTTTTCGTTTAAAGTAAGCAATTGCAACCCAATAAAGACCTAGCTTTGAAACTCTTGTTTAATTTGGCTCAAACGAATTAAATCATCACTAAAAGTGTTTGAATATATGCTCGTCGAGATCACCAAAAAGCAAATGGCTCCAATTAGAATTAATTGGAGTCCTTATTTATAATGTACTGAAATGTTTTAGAAACTTCAACTGATAAAACTTCCACCATTTCCCAAAATTTGAAAAAGAACGATTGTAATCCGCCGTTTTGAAAAGAAAATGTAATACCTTACATTAGCACCATAAATCAGAAATAAATATGGATCCATTTCAGCCGCTCATCGAGCACATCAGTAAAAAAGTATCGCTTACCGAGGATGAAGTGAAAGAATTTATATCCTATTTCAAGGTCACCAAAATCAAGAAGAGACAATTCATCATCCAGCCGGATTTTGTTCCAAAATACAGAAATTATGTGGCTCAGGGTGCATTCAGAGCTTATGTTGTTGCTGATGAAGGGGAGGAACATACGGTTCAGTTTGCCGTTGAAGACTGGTGGATCTCAGATTACAATGGTTATATCTTCCAGCAGCCGGCATCAATGTTTGTGATGGCTTTGGAAGACAGTATTATCCTGCAGATCGATTATGAAAGTGAACAGAATTTAAAAGCTGTAAACCACAAACACGAAACGTTTTTCAGGAAAATGGCGGAAGGTTCTGTCGCGGCAATGCAGAGAAGACTCATCAGCAACCTTACAAAAACCGCTGAAGAACGGTATGAAGAATTCGAAGAAAAATATCCTTCCATCGTACAGCGCGTTCCTCAATATGCGTTAGCCTCATTCTTGGGAATGACCACCCAATACCTTTCCAAGCTCCGAAACATCAGGGTTTCCAAAAAAAGTTAATCCAGTTTCACTTTTTATGTTCAACTGGTTTCTGTTGATTTCCTAATCCAGTTGATTGTACCCCCAGCGGTGATTGCCGCATCTTTGTAATGTCAATAATGACAAATAATTTACATACAAAGAATATGAGTACAACAGACAACAGAACATTTACAGTTCCTACGCGCAACGAAGTTTCTTCCAACAATCAGAACATTTTCGACAACCTTCAGAAAGGATTGGGTTTCGTTCCTAATCTGTATGCCTATTTCGGAAAAAATGAAACGGCTTTAGGCGATTATCTGGCATTGCAGAATCGAAAAAGCACTTTAAGACCAAAAGAAAGAGAAGTCATCAATCTTGTGACGAGCCAGATCAACGGATGCCGTTACTGCCAGTCTGCGCACACGGTTTTAGGTAAAATGAATGGTTTTTCAGAGGAAAATATTTTGGAGATCCGTAGTGGTAAAGCTTCGTTTGATCCAAAACTGGATGCTTTGGCCAAATTCACAGCTTCTGTGGTTGAAAACCGTGGTAAAGCCACTCAGGAAAGCGTTGAAGCATTCTTTGAAGCCGGTTACACTGAAGCTAACCTCATCGACGTCATTATGGTGGTTGGCGACAAGATCATCAGCAATTACATTCACAATCTTACCCATCTTGAAATTGATTTTCCTTTAGCCGATCAGTTATAATCAACCATCAATCATCAAAAAAATGAAAAATACAGCAAACTTCCAGTTAGAAACACGTCTTAAAAAGCACAGAGATTTTTGGGGTTCCAAATTAACGCCTGCCGAAAATGAGACGATGGAAAGACATATTGAGTTTCTTCGTGAATCGGGCGCGTTGGACAAAGTATTGAGAAAAGGCGATCAGGCACCGGAATTCAATCTCAAAAACCAAAACGGAGAGATCATCTCATCCTCTGAATTATTAAAACAAAGCCCTCTGGTGGTTAGCTTTTACAGAGGAAGCTGGTGTCCGTACTGCGTGGAAGAAATAAAAGCATTAAATCTTTTTTATCCTGAAATTCGGGAAAACGGTGGAGATCTGGTCGTATTATCTCCACAAAGTTTTAGCCGAACCGAAAAGCAGGCAGAAGAACTACATCTGAAATATAATCTTCTTGTGGATGATGACAGCAAAACCGGAAAAGCATTCGGATTGGTGTATGAGTTTCCTCAATATCTAAAAGATCTGTATCTGGAAAGGTTCAACAACAATATTCAGGAGATCAACGAAGGTTCTGCGTGGGAACTTCCCATTCCGGCACGTTTTGTTATCGGACAGGATGGAAAGATCCTGGATGTAATGGCAGATCCCGATTACCGTTTCCGCCCGGAACCTTCGGCCACATTAACATTAATCAAAAACTTAGCGAAATCATAAAAATGAAAAACATCAAACTAAAAATTGCGGGTCTTTTATTACTCTTACTGTCTTTTAATGGAATCAGCGGGCAGAATATGACTGAAAACAAGAATATTGAACACATCGCGTTGAAGGGAAATTCGGTTTTCCCGGAAGGGATCATTACGTTACCGAATAACGATATTCTGGTAGGAGGTTTTGGTGACGGGTCGATCCAGCGAATCGGTAAAGACAACAAAGTCTCATTTTTCAGCGAGCCCGGACAAAATGGGATGCTGATAGCGGTTGGGTTTCACCTTGACCCTAAAAACAAGAGGTTGTGGGTGGCCAATTTTAATTTAAAACCGAAAGTGGAAATCCCGGCAGTCAGTTCAAAGTGTTTGATTACACCACCGGAAAATTATTAAAGATTATTCCTGAAAAGTTCATCGACGGCGCTTTTTTCAATGAAGTGACGATGGATGACGAGGGTAACGTGTACGTATCAGATACTTTCGGACCTCAGATCTGGTCAACAACCTTTGAATCAGCGGATGCGAAAACGTTTGTCACCAACGACCTGCTTAAAAATCCCGAACAGCCTTTCGGACTTAATGGATTAACGGTTACGCCTGATAAAAAATTCCTGATCGCATCCGTAATGAACAGAACGATCAAAGGCGGCGGAAGATTGGTGAAGATTGATCTAGCGAACAAAAAAATCACACCCATTGAACTTAAAAATGATAAAGCCGTTAATTCGTTTTCAGGTTCAGACGGGATGTTTTTTCACGATGGACAGCTTATTATGGTCAATGTTTATTCCAGCTCGGGAGCAATTTTTACTGCTGACTTTAATAAAGATTATTCAGAAGCCAGACTTCAAATTAAAGATAAATATCAAAGTGTTTATGACAGACCAACGACTTCAACCATCCGAAATGGGAAGCTGTATACGGTGAACAGCCAGCTCAATCATATCATCGATGATAAAGACGGTAAAATGAACACGCCTCCGGTTTTGCCTTTCCAGGTAGTCAGCGTTCCTTTGAAACAGGTGCTTAAATAAATTAATCTTCAACCCCATTAATTAACAGCTAAAAATAAAATTATGTTTACCTTAAAAAACTACAACGCCCTTATTACAGGAGGAAGCAAAGGAATCGGTAAAGCCACCGCAGAATTATTTCTGGAATTGGGAGCGAACGTCATTTTCACCGCCCGGAACAAAACGGAAATCGAGACACTTGAATCAGAACTGAGATTAAAATACAGAAATATTCAGGGAATCGTTGCGGATGTTACCAATGCAGAACATATGGAAAAGATTAAAACTCAAATTGAAATTTCGTGGGGAAAATTAGATGTTTTGGTGAACAATGCCGGAACAAACATCAGAAAACCAACCCTTGAATTCAATGATAATGAGTACCAAACGGTGTTGGATACCAATGCAAAAGCACCATTCAGTATCAGCAGATTGTTGCATCCGCTATTGTTGAAATCTTCAGCACCTTCCATTATCAACGTGGCTTCCGTAGCAGGACTTTTAGATGTAAAAACAGGTTCTCCTTACGGTATTTCAAAAGCAGGATTATTGCAGCTGACCAGAAACCTCGCCGTAGAATGGGCTGATGACGGGATTCGTGTCAATTCTGTGTCGCCATGGTTTACGGAAACGCCCCTCACTGAAAATCTGCTTCAAAATGAAACTAAAAAAGCGAATGTGATTTCAAGAACCCCTTTAAGCAGAGTGGCAAAACCTGAAGAAATAGCCGGAGCTATCGCATTTTTGGCAATGAAGGCCTCGTCCTACATTACAGGACAAAATATTATTGTCGATGGCGGAATGACGGTGAATTCTCTGTAATAATGAAAATAGGCACCGATATATTGGGCACATTCAAATACAGTTGCCATATTTTAGCAACTGTATTTGAATGCACCAAGCTTACTTGTAAATAATAAGTACTGTTGCATTTATCTAACTGTACTGTTAAAAGTAATTCCTTATATTTGGACTATTGCTTTGTAACCATTACCAAGACTATGATTAAATCTTTTCTCTTCATTACTTTTATATTCTTTTACACTTCTTCATTTTCCCAAACTTTTAAAAATGACAGCGTCAGATCATTTGTAGATCAATCCATTAACCTTATAAGATCAAATGCGGTCGATACGTCCAATGTCGAATTGATTGAAAGCAAATTGTATGATAAAGCTAAAGACCTCAACTCAGTTTCTGATGTGGTTCCTTTATACACCGAGGTCTTCGAACTGCTCAACGATCATCACGGAGGTCTGAAATATAAAGGAAAGACCTATGGATGGAACAAGCCCGCAGGTTCTGTCAATTCTTATCTGCAAGGCAAATTAAAAACTGAAAAGACCGTGGTAAGCCAGGTAATCGATAAAAAAACAGCCTACATCAGGATACCGGGAAATGATGACTTTGGCTTTAAGAAGGTCGACAGTATTGCCAATGACATCACAACTCATATCAACAAAGTCAATTCAGCCAAGATCAAAAACTGGATCATTGACCTTAGAGTCAACACCGGTGGCAATATGTACCCTATCCTGCTGGGATTGAAAGAGTTTATTGGCAGTGACCATATCGTTTTCGGCGGCTTCAGGAATTCAAAAGGTGAATCTTCCGGAAAGTGGGAAATAAAGGAAGGGAAAATGCTGATCGACGGTATCGAACTGGTCAGGAAGACAGAACTAGAAGATCCGATAAAAGGAGATATTCCAATCGTTATCCTCACCAGCTGTTATACGGCCAGCGCCGGGGAAATGACGGCCATTTCCCTAATCGAAAGAAAGAACACCTATATTGTCGGTGAACCAACAGCAGATTATACGACCGCAGTGCAGGGTTTCAGGATCAATAAGGACGCGGGGATCAATCTGTCGACCGATTACGTTGTTGACCGGAATTCAAAAATTTACAAAAGCAGTATTCAGCCTGACATAGAAGTGTTGCAGGGTGACAACCTTGAAAATTTTAAAAAAGACAAGAAGATCATGAAAGCAATGGAGCTACTGAAAAGATAAAATAAATTCTTTCAAGGTCCTCTAGTAAAAAAACACATGCATAGACAACTGGCAATTTCTAAAAGATTTATAATACAATAAAAAAACATTCAATGAATATTTTTTCCGGCAACAGCAAGCATATTATCAGAAAAAGAACTATGCCAATTCATCAAGGACAGGTATGATTTAAGTGGTGAATATAGTTGCAAATTATTCAGAACGGGTGTCAATCATACCTACTTTATATCAAGTGGCAAAGAAAAATTGGCTGTCAGGGTCTACTGCTACAAGTGGAGGACGAAAATAGAGATCGAGCAAGAACTGGGGCTGCTCAACCTGCTTAGGGAAAATTCACTTTCAGTGTCCTATCCTGTCGCTGATACACAAGGCAATCTTATTCAACCGGTCCAAGCGCCCGAGGGCCTTCGATATGCTGTGGTCTTTTCATTCGCTCAAGGTCAGAAGATGCGTTTCATTTCAAACCAGACATGCTTTTCCATTGGCTCACTGATGGCAAAGATCCATTGCATTACTGAAAGCAGAAATATCGAAAGGACAGATTATAATTCTGAGACGCTTTTACATGAATCTTACGACCTGATCAAATCATTCTTCAGAGAAGAACTGGATGAAATGAAATTCTTAAAGGATATCAGCCTCAAGATATCAACAAGACTAGAAGAAAGCGATCTATCAGAAAAGCAGAACGGAATCGTTCATCTTGATATCTGGTACGATAATTTAAGTGTGAACCGGGAAGATGTGATCACTATCTTTGATTTTGACAACTGTGGAAACGGTACTCTGGTTCTCGATGTCGGCTATTTCTGCAAACAACTGTTTTTTATTGAGGCTGATAAACAGGAGTATGAATCGAAGGTCAAGAGCTTTTTAGATGGCTACCTACAAATTCGAAATTTGTCGGATAAGGAACTTCAATTAATCCATGAATCAGGTGCACCCATTTTTATATTTTATTTTGGTGTACAAGCCAAAAGATTTGACTGGTCCAACATCTTTTACACGGAAAATTATCTTAAAATGTTTGTAGGAAGAATAAAAGACCGGATGGATTATTATGAAGGCAAAAAATTTTTAAGTAATTAATAATCTATGCAAATAATTGACTATCGCGGATAGTATATCGTGGCAAATTCCCTATCATGATGCGGTTTTTGAACACAACTTATGGAATTTGCTCTTCCGGTTGTGTAATTAGTTTAGATATTATTAAAATATTTACAGATAAATTAATCCAACCTGACAGCAAGGCCAACCTCAATAAATACGATATAATAGTTCGATCAGTACAAATTACACCAAATTTTGAGTTAATTTGTTATTCTTTTAGTAAATAATTCAATGGCAGCATTCAATGCCAAAAATACGGCAGTAACAATGGCAGAAATATAAACGGTCCCGTTATGATTTTGGTTGGCAACCCCAATAGCAACCAATGCCCAGACAGCTACCAATGCAAATGAAACCATACCCCGCTTCCACACCATATATAAGTGAACAAGCGTGGCAACGGCAAACATGATAATAGTCCAACTGGTCTCGGAAAAACCAAAACCTGACCATTCTATTTTCTTGAGATATGCAGATACATTCGCGATCAAAGCAACGGAAATCCAACCTGAGTAAATATAAAAAGGTAACCGAAGAAAGACTGCTGTTCTCAAGTCCTTCGCTTCTATTGTTCCTTTGCTATTCATTATTATTTTCATCAATGAAATAAAGATAAGGATCATAATCGGGATGCTGAGTAAAGTATATTCGTACAGCCAAGCTACGATCCAGAGACAATTTGCAATGCAGGAAATAACAAACCACCAACCAATATTTGAAACCGTTTTCTCCTTAGCTTCCGTATTTTTTGTAAAAGACCATAGTAGATGACAAAGCCGAAAAGACCAAGATAGATCAGTCCCCAAATGGAAAAAGCATAACCAGCGGGTGTAAATAAATTCTGATACTTTCCTGAAATACTTGCCATTGTTTCGTTATTGAAAAAGCCGGTATTGGAAAGATAATTGACACCAATGGTTACAATTAATGCCACTATATTCAAAATTTGAAAACGTTTTACCATATTTAATTTTTCAAAGAATGTTTCTCATTTTAGCAAGTTAAATTAAACAAATTTCCTCAAACCTGAGAATGATACACAAAATATTGTGTGGTTCTTGGGAAAATTAAATTTAGATTTAATGACAATTTAAAATGTAACTTTAAGAATTATTTATTAATGCAAAATGTATTCAATCCTTGAAAAATTTATCCGGAGCAAAGGCGAGGTCTCACAGGAAAAAATGGAGATTATAACATCCTGCTTTAAAGTTTTGAAAACAAAGAGAAACGAAATCCTGATCCAATATGATGAGGTCTGCAAATATTACTATTTTATCAACAAAGGCTGTATCAGGCTTTTCACGACCACGAAAGACGGTCTGGACAGTTCGCGGTATTTTGCATTTGACGGAAATTTTGCCACAGCTCTGCCCAGTTTCATACACCAGAAACCTGCAGAGGAATATCTACAGACCATCGAAAAATCTGAATTGCTTTATATTTCAAGAAAAGATTTCTATCGTCTGGTTGAAACAATGCCGGAATTTTCAAAAATATATACTGAGATTCTGGAACTCGGATTTATCACCGCTCAAAAAAGAATCTACGGATTTCAGGGTTTTGACGCTTTAGAAAAGGTAAAATGGCTGATTGAATTTCAACCTCAGCTTTTGCTTCGCGTTTCCAACAGAATGGCTGCATCGTATCTCGGTATATCACCCTCCACCTTAAGCAGAATAAAATCTAAGCTGTAAAACCTTGACTTAGAGCAACGTTTTTGATTTTAAGACCTTCTAACTTTGTAAAAAATTATGAATAGATCATTTATTGTGAATATTCACTTCATTCAAATTTTAGCATGTTAAAATTATAAAATAATTTAAATAAAAAATGAAATCACTTATCATCACCATTCTTCTGACCGTTTTGTCAATCAATACTACGGCACAGAATAAAGATTTTCAGCTCTCTACCCATATTCTGGATGTTTCAAAAGGCCTTCCTGCTCCGGATGTTCCAATCAGACTGGAAAAGTATAATCCACAATCCAAAGTGTGGACTTATCTGGACGAAAAAAAGACAGATGCCAATGGCAGAATTCCGAATTTTCTACCGTCTGCGTTTGCAAACAAAGGTATCTATAAACTTATCTATCTAACAAGCGATTATTTCAAAAAGAATAAAACAGAAAGCTTTTATCCTTTCATCGAAGTTGTTTTCGAGATCAAAGATGAAAATCATTACCACGTTCCCATTACGCTCTCACCGTATGGCTACTCCACTTACCGGGGAAGTTAATTATTTTTCAATTTCACCCTCACTTTGAATCCTATTTTAAGTGACATCATACTTTAATGAACCCATTTAATTTTCTAAATTGAATGGGTTGTTATTTTCAATGAAAAAATAATGATTCCTAAAATATTTCAAAATATCTTATTTCATTCTGACCACCACTTTGCCTTTCGCCCGTCCGCTCTCCACATATTTCATTGCATCATTGGTTTGACTGAAAGGAAATATTTTATCAATTACCGGTTTTATGATTCCCGCTTCTATCAATTTGGTAATCTCCGAAAGTTGTCGCCCGCTGGCTTTCATAAAAAGGAAATCGTAACTGATGTTTTGTTTTTTTGCCTTTTTTCTGACTTTACTGCTGAGCAATCCGACAATAATTTTTACGTACCAAGGGAGATTTAGCTTATCGGCAAAATCAGGTGTGGGCGGTCCCGAAATAGAGGTAATTTTTCCGCCAGGCTTTACAATTTCAAAAGATTTATCCAAAGTTTTGGCATCCTGACTGTTTAGCACAAAATCATAATCGTAAAGGAGATCTTCAAACTGCTGTGTTTTGTAATCGATGAGTACATCTGCGCCCAGACTTTTCAGCACATCAAAACTTTTTTCGCTGGCTGTAGTGGCAACCGTCAATCCAAGGTGCTTTGCAAGCTGGATGGCAAAAGTCCCTACACCGCCGGATCCTGCCTGGATAAATACTTTATCACCTTTTTTCAGGTTTGCATTTTCTACCAACGCCTGCCACGCCGTCAATCCTACCAACGGAATAGACGCTGCTTCTTCCATCGTAAGGTTTTCCGGTTTCAGTGCTACATCTTCCTCGTTCATTGCAATCTGCTCTGCAAAGGTTCCAAACCTATAATCTGCAGGTCTTGCGTAAACAGCATCGCCTTCTTTAAATTTTGTAACTTTTGAACCTACTTTGGTAACAATTCCCGCCACATCGTGCCCTAAAATAAGAGGTGTTTTATATTTCAGAAATATTTTGAATTCGCCGTCTTTGATTTTGGAATCCAGAAGATTGACACTGGCTGCGTGGATTTCTACCAGAACCTGATTGTCTTTAACAACCGGATCCGGCATATCGCTCAGTTGCAGTTCGCCTCCCTTTTTGTAATTTTTAATGATAAATGCTTTCATAGTTAATGTGATGTTTTGATGTTTTGATGAGCTGTTTTTGGATTCACCAGACTGAATGCTAATTTCGGGAAAAACCGGTGAAGAAAATACATAATTTTACTGTCGCCTACCCGAATGGTATACTGGTTTTTTTCTAAACCTGAAATTAAGCCTTTTACCAATTGTTCGGGCGTTAATTTTTTACCTGTTCTGGAAGCTGTCATTTCTGTATCCACAACGGGAGGAAGTAATTCAAAAATTTTCAGGTCACTGCCAATAATTCTGAGATGTTCCCGCAAAGCTTTGGTGTAAAACGCAAGTGCGGTTTTGGTCGCAGAATAGGTTGCTTCTACCAGAGACGGAACATAGCTGAGAATCGAGGTAGTGTTGATAATAGCCGCTTCTTTCCGGGATTTCAGCATTTCCATAAAAAGATTGTTGAGGCGGATAATCCCGATGTAATTCACGTCCATTTCGTATTTTGCGCCTTCAATATGTTTGTCGTTAGCTATTCCCAAATTGATCGGCGAAACGCCCACGCCGGCATTGTTGTAAAGAATATCAATCCCACCAAGCCCAAATACTTTTTCAAAAAGTTTTTGAGCATCATCTGCGTTGGAAACGTCACTCTGAATGGTAATCAGATCCGGAAACTGCTTTTTGGCAGCAGTTAATTTATTATGATTTCTGCCTGTTATGATGACTTTTGCACCTTTCTCCAGAAACTGTCTGGCGGCTTCTAATCCTATTCCTGATGCGCCACCGGTAATCAGAATGGTTTTTCCCTGAATTTTCATTGCAATGATTTTTTTTGATAAAAAGCCACTCCGGATTTCTCCTGAAAAGTGGCTTTCAATCGGTTAAGAATTGGCTTCCTGGGCAGCTAATTTTGCCATTGCCTCGCCTACGGCAGCAGCATATTTTTTCACTTCACCTACAGGAATATCAAACTGATCTTTTTCTAATCCCAAGAATAGTTCCTCTGCCACTTCTGATGCAGGAATTCCGTTCTCCCCGCCGACATAGGATGAAAATTCAGTATTGGTCAAAGGAGGATAAACTTCATAAATCTGCAGGTTTTTCTGTTCTTCATAAGTATATCTTAAAGCCACTGTATAACTGTGTAAAGCTGCTTTTGTAGCGCCGTAAGTCGGAAGGAATTTGTGGCTTCCATAAACGGCCAAAGAAGAAATATTAACTACTGCTGCATCATCTTTTTGTAATAAATGAGGAATCATAAGCTCATTAAAATGTATAATGGCGATGTAGTTGACATTCATTTCAATCTGTGCTTTCTCAAATGCATTGGTCTCTTCACTTAAGAGATATCCAAATGCAGCTCCGGCGTTGTTAATAATCATATTCACCTCGGGATAATTGGTTTTCAATTCCTCTGCCACACGAATTCTGTCTGCTTCCAAAGCAAAATCTCCCTGAATTCCTACAGCGCCCGGAAGCTCTTTCAAGGCATTGTCCAGACGTTCCTGATTTCTTCCGTTAATGATGATGTGGTTGCCTTCAGCGGTTAATTTTTTAGCGATGGCTAAGCCAATTCCGGCACTTCCTCCGGTGATGAATACGGTATTTCCTGTTGTTTTCATTTTTTCTGTTGTTTAAATGTTGTTGTTACTGTTGTTGATTTTGATGACGTCTTTTTTGCGACAGGGATTTACTTCGTACAATTCGGCCTTAAGGCCTCGGGTGCAGCGGCATCCTTTTGTGGAGCTTCAGCGGAACAAAAGATATAGCGGAAAGCCCGCCCGGTCGCCCAAATATTTTTATTGGTTAAGCGTAGGATAATCGGTGTAACCTTTTTCTCCAGGTGTGTAAAAAGTGGTCTGATCGGGCTGACTAAGCGCAGCATTTTTCTTGAAACGCTCTACCAGATCCGGATTGGCAATAAACAGAACTCCGAAGGAAACCAAATCTGCATCGCCGTCCTGAAGCACTTTTTCGGCTGTATCTTTGTTGAAACCACGGTTGATAATGATGGTTCCTTTGTAAATTTTGCGAAAATGTTTGGCCACTTCCTGTATGGCGTGAGGATTATTGGAAACGTCTGTAAATGGCTCGATGAGATGAACGTATGCCAGATTGTAATCATTTAATCTGTTGACGATGTAATTGTAAAGCTCAATAGTTTCATCATCGACCAAAATTCCCATAATGCCGCTTAGCGAAGGATTAAGACGGACTGCAACTTTCCCTGTATCTGCCACTTTTTGGATGGCATTCAGAATCTCGAACAAAATTCTTGCTCTGTTTTCCACCGAACCACCGTATTCATCGGTTCTCAGGTTGGCATTTTTACTGAAAAACTGCTGTAGCAAATAACCATTGGCACCGTGAATTTCTACACCGTCAAAACCCGCTTCGAAAGCGTTGACAGCGGCATTTGCAAAATCTTCTACCGTTCTTTTGATATCTTCTGTTGTCATCGGTTGCGGCTCTCCCGATAGCTGAAAACCTGATGCCGTGAACACCTGCTGTTGCGGATTGACATTGGACGGCGCCAAAGGTTTTTTACCACCGTGCAAATCCGGATGAGAATAAGCTCCCGTATGCCAAAGTTGCGCAAAAATTTTGCCGCCTTCCTGATGAACGGCTTCTGTAGTCAGTTTCCAGCCATCAACCTGTTCTTTGGAGTAGATTGCAGGAACATTAATAACGCCGACCGCTTCCGGGCTTACAAAAGTCCCTTCCGTGATGATGAGACCTGCGGTAGCTCTCTGCTGGTAATATTTAGCGGTAAGTTCGGTCGCTTTGTGCTCGGGATTGTCTGATCGGCTTCTTGTCATTGGCGCCATTACGATGCGGTTATTCAGCTGTTGTCCGTTAAGGTCGTAGCTTTCAAATAAGATTGTATTCATATTAAAAATTGTATTAAGATTAAGATTAATATTATAAAATATACTTTTTAGTATATTTTTGTTTAAAAAAAATTACAGACTGTAATTCTGGAGTTCATCTTTCAAATCCTGAACCAAATCATACATTGGTTTTGCAGAATCGATCGTTCTACAGATGACAATGCCTCCTTCAATGGCCGCCACCATCTTAAAAGCAAATCTTTTTGGGTTGAGCTTTGAAGAAAATTCTCCGCTGTCTATGCCCTCCTGAAGAATTCCGGAAAGTGCGTCCTGACCTGCCGCAAACCTCGCCGCCACCTTCTGTTTAATCGTAGGAAAATTGTCGTCTGCTTCCACTGCTGTGTTGAACAGCGGACAACCTCCGTCTATAAAAGTATTGATCGGGTTTTTGTAAAAATCCATAAAGGCACCAATTTTACCTTTTGCCGTGTTTTCTTTCAAAACAGCTACGGTGATTTTTTCAGTAAGATGATTTAAAGAATATTCGATTACCTGCTCGGACAGATCGTCTTTGCCCTGAAAATGTCCGTAAATACAGCCTTTTGTTAATTTCGTAGCTTCCAGAACATCATCAATGCTCACACCAGAAATACCCTTTTCATTGTAAAGTGGTGCCGCTGTTTCGAGAATGAATTGCTTAGTTTTCTCTGCTTTGGTTGCCATTGTATTTTACTTTTTAATGCTTTGCGAAAGATATTAAGAAATAGGAAACATCGCATTTCCGGTTGCGGTATTTTCAGGCTTTACCTCTTCCTGAAGTACATCCCAGTGCTCCACCAATTTTCCATCTTTCACTTTAAAAATATCTACAGCGATATAGTTTTTGCCGTGCCAGTTGGAGAAACGACCGTGTACCATCACGATATCCTCATTTTCTGTTACCGTTCCTACTTCATATTTAAAATCTTCCGGCAGTGTGGGAATAACCTGTTTCAATGCTGCGGTACCGTTAGGCAAAGCCGGATTGTGTTGAATGTAATTACTGTCGAAATATTGGTCAAGTGCAGACAGGTCTCTTTGACCGAATACTGCAGTTACTGCTTTTGTTACTAATTCTTTATTGGTCATAATATATAAATTTTTGATTCTTGTCTAAATTGATTAGCTCAGTTCTCTTGTTAAAAAAATCAAATAATGATTTCCTGATGCAAATATACCAAAAAGTATATTTTAAAAACAAGAAAAATATACTAAAAGTTTTATTTTGTTAATTAACAATTATAAATAGTCAAGGATAAAGAAGAGTAATATATTGTTATAAATTTTTAAAAACCCGAATGAATGCTTCCTACCCTATTTTATTGTATAGCCTTTTGATAAAGTATCAGATATTTATAGTCTAAGAGATAATAATTGTGTGGTATTATTATAATAAAAATTTTCGGATGAAAACAGATTTTTGAACTCTATTTTGGCACTACTCAATAGACAAGAAAAAATCTTTATAGACTGCAAGAGGATTCTAGACATTCCAGTGATTACCCTGAATAAACAAATGATAGGCTCCTATTTATTGAGGTTGGTAATCCTACCTCTTAACTCTTCGGTCTTCGGCTTGACAGTAACGTTTTGCTTTGTATCCGGATGATTTTGACAAATTGCTACTGATTAAAGAAACAGCGAAATCAAATACAGCAATTAAAGTTTTCATTACAGAACATCACGCATTATTACTATGATCTCTTATAAAATAACGTTTTAAAATGTCACAGATCTTTCATCTTATAATTTTTTGGTAACAATATACTTGAATACACCAACTCCATTTCCTGATTAAGATATTTTATTCAATTATTAGTTAACACCTTCAAAATCTGCTCAATATCAGTTAATAAATAATTTGAATAAAGTCTTGTTAAGTTCACAAAATAGGATAAATATACAAGAGGCTAATAGCTCTTTTATTCTAAGATTACATTATAATCCCAAGTATATATTTATAACAAATCAAATCACTAAATAAACTAGTTGCAGTACTATGTTAGTAGATATAAGCATTTAATTACAGTCATGATTTATTACGTAAAGAAAATTCTATTGCTTCTTGTTGGATTTCATCGTTTGATTTATGTCTATTTTTGAGCACCATTCGTCAATCTTTTTTCGTTCAAAGAATAGAATTTTTCCGGAAGGTTTTGAAAATGGGATAGAGTTGGTATGAACCAATTTGTAGATATAGGATTTCTTAAACCCTGTGTAATCCGAAAGCTCCTCTACATTAAGAATTGCTTTGAGCCCGAAAATATGCTTTTCAATTCGGTTCAGCTTATGAATGATGATTTCGTTATTTTCCATCTGTTTCTTTTAATTGATTTATAGAAACAAAAGTCAACAATAAAAATCGTAAATAAAAGACTAGCAATAGCTTGTGGCCTAAGTACGAAAACTCTGAGTTAATTTTAAATGTAAAAATATTAAAAAAAGTTTATTCTAGATTCAACTGAATTATAGAGCGATTTGCACTGAGTTTAAAAAGAAAGCGGAGTTTTCATAACTCAATATTTAATTCCGGAATAATCTCAGCAGCTTCTTTCATTTTGCTATCCACAATTTTAGCATAAATCTGAGTTGTTCTTAATTCCCGATGTCCCAGTCTTTTAGAAACCGTGTAAATATCTGCACCGTTTTCTAACAGCAGAACAGCATTTGTATGTCTGGCTGAGTGAAAAGTAATATGCTTAGAAACGGCAGCTCGATTGCACCAGCGAATAATTTCAGTATTGTAGGTTATTCCATACTTTAAACCTTTGAAAACTCTTTCTTGAGGATCTTGTCTTTCGCCCAACAATTCTCTGGCTTGTTTTGAGATATAAAGATATTCCACACCATCTGTTTTTTCCTGTCGGAAATTGACTCTGGAAACATCATCTTCATCACGAACTTCTTTCCATGTCAAAGTATTAATATCCGACCAACGTAGTCCCGATAAACATGAAAAAAGAAATGCTTTTTTCAAAACCGGGTATTTGCATTCAGCTTTTGCTAAACGTTGCAATTCATCAAAAATCAGATATTCTCTTTGGCTTTCAGCCTGCTCAAAGGATTTTATTTTCGAAGCATAATTGATTGTTAAATATCCATTGTCGAAGGCACTGCGGAGTGCAGCTTTAAACTTATTGAAATATGAATATTTTGAGTTTTGAGAAAGTGGCAGTTCACTTTTTGTGAGAGCATCTTTTTCGAAATATCGGTGAACTTTCTTGACGAAGCTTTCATCAATTTCGTCGAAAGTCATATTTTTTGGAACAATCTTTTTGAGATGTTGTAGAGTAGATAACCAATTACCATAATTGTTAGAAGTATCTTGCTTTTGCTTTTCTTCTGTCAGTTCAGCAAAATAATTTAGAAATACTCTTTTGGATTTTGCAGTGTTTTTTAATTCAAATCTCCCTTGCGCATATTCAGCCTTACGAATTGCAAGTACGTTTTCTGCAAATTCTAAAGCTTCTTTATTTTCTTTTTTTTCTTTTGCAGTTTTTGGATCCGAAATTAAATAAGAATCTAAATTCTCGAAACTTCTTAGATGTTTTCTTTTTCCGTCTTCAGTAATTTCGGAACCACGATAAAATTCAATCGAAAGACTTATTCTTCCATCTTTCAATTTTCTTTGGCTAAGTGATATTTTCATAAATTTGGATTTGTACTACTTTGTACTACTTTTCACTATTGATGTAGTACAGAAGTGGTACAAATATATAAATAAACTCCAAAAAGAGAAAATAAAATTTATATAAATATCTGATAATCAAATAAAAGAAAGAAAAAGAAATCAAAGAAAAGCTAAATTATTTCCCGATACAAAACTTAGAAAAAATATTCCCCAGCACTTCATCATTCGTTACCTCACCGGAAATTTCGCCGAGATGCTCCAGAGCGTTTCTTAACTCGTAGGCAAGAAGCTCGGTAGAGATCCTTAAAGTGATGGCTTTGTTGACTTTATGTACGGCGTTAAGGGATTTCCGCAACGCTTCGAAGTGTCGCTGGTTAGTAATCACCACATTATTTTCAGAAGCCTTTAACTGCTCAACGTATGAAGACAGCTCGTTTTTCAGATCCTGGATGTTCTGGTTTTCTACTGCAGAAATGGTAATAAAATCGAACTCGTGAGCAATCTCTTTTCTGAAAATATCTTCTGCTTTTTCATATTGAGTCGGAACGACTTCATCAATTTTTGTAGCGCAGATGATCAGCTTCAGGTCATCTCTCAGCAAAGACTTGATCATTTCAATATCTTCTGAGAAATCTTCTGTTCCGGCGTCTGTAAGATAAACGAGAATATTCGCGTTTTCTACCTTTTCTTTTGCTTTTTTAACGCCGATGGCTTCAATTTCGTCGACCGTCTCCCGAAGTCCCGCAGTATCAATAAGACGAAATGCATGGCCTTTAATGTGCAGGATTTCCTCAATCGTATCCCGGGTCGTTCCGGCAATATTGCTGACAATGGCGCGCTCTTCCTTCAATAAAGCATTCAGAAGCGTAGATTTTCCTGCATTGGGTTTCCCGATGATAGCAACTGCAGTTCCATTTTTAATGGCATTTCCGTACTGGAAGCTTTCAATCAGAGAGTGAAGCTTCACTTCAATTTTATTCAGCAGCTGCATTAGTGCTGTCCGATCTGCAAACTCCACATCTTCTTCTGCGAAGTCCAGTTCCAGTTCGATGAGGGAAACGAAATTAAGAAGATCGGTTCGCAACAGGGAAATTTCATTCGTTATTCCACCTTTCAACTGACTGATTGCTACTTTTCTCGAAGCTTCATTTTCGGAAGCGATAACGTCGGCAATAGCTTCGGCCTGAGACAGGTCAATTCTCCCATTCATAAAGGCACGCAGGGTAAATTCCCCGGCTTTGGCCATTCTTGCGCCATTTTTAATCAGCGTTTCCAGAATACGTTTACCAATGTGCGGAGATCCGTGGAAAGCGATTTCCACTGAGTTTTCCGTTGTAAAACTTTTGGGTGCCAAAAAAATAGAAAGCATCACCTCATCAATCGTTTCCTCACCCTCCATAAAATACCCGTAATGGATCGTATGCGATTTTTGTTTTGCCAGATTTTTCCCCGGAAAACTCTTCTGAACGACTGGTATAGCATCATTTCCGGAAACCCGGATGATTCCCAAAGCTCCTACTCCGTTGGCCGTAGCCAGTGCACAAATGGTATCGTTATTCATGGTGCAAATTTACGTTTTTTCACCGCAAACAAAAATATCCTTTATCTATTGAGATCATTCACGAAACTCAAACCCTAAAATTCTATAACTATCACACGCTCTATCCCTCAAACCGAATCAGGAGCTTTTCCGGCTTTCCGCACTCGCTATTTTTTATTTTTCGGTTGCGGCGGCGGAGCCGCCGCAACCGAAAAATAAAAAATGAGCTCAGACAATTGCTCCAATCCAGGCTATGGTGGAAGACATTACTTGAATCGGCACGATAATTCAACATCCCGTTTTTAATAGTTTACCAATAAAAAAACCACTTCAGGGACTGAAGTGATTACTGCTTTGAATTTACTAAGTTATATGAAGATGAATGATGTTTCATTTTCTGTTACAAAGATAAAGCAGATCATTTTCCGAATCCTCAGGATAAACCCTAAAAAAAATACCGTAAAAATACGGTTGCATATAATTAACCCCGCCCGGCAGGTACTGCCGGGCGGGGTTAATATTCTTATACTTCTGAAATCAATACTACTATTAAAGCGGACTTACCAATTCATTGAACCACTCTTTCACCTCTCCTTCCAGATGAGGTCCTAATTTTTCAGCGCAGGTTTGATGATAGGCATTAAGCCATGTAATTTCCTCTTCAGAAAAAATTTCTTTTACAATCGTATCTTTAAAGAACGGACAGAACGTTAACGTTTCAAACTCGTAGAAAGTTCCCGAATCTGTTGTTTCAGATTCCCTTACTGCGATCAGATTTTCGTGACGGATGCCGTACTCCCCTTCCACATAGTAGCCAGGTTCATTAGAGCATACCATTCCCGGTAACAGTTCCTGCGGATTCATATCTTTTCGGATATTCTGGGGACCTTCGTGAACGTTCATAAAACTTCCCACTCCATGCCCCGTTCCGTGGTTAAAATCTTTTCCATGCATCCAAAGTGGAAGTCTCGCAATTGCATCAAGCTGAACACCTCTCGTTCCTTTAGGAAATTTCACCATCGAAAGACGGATCATTCCCTGCAAAACAAGCGTTGAATTTCTTTTAAACTCATCGGAAACAGCTCCTAATGCGAAAGTTCTTGTAATATCAGTAGTTCCTTCAAGATATTGGCCTCCGGAATCCACCAGGATACTCGCATCATTGGTTACCTCTTTGCTGCCTTCACTCTTTGCAGAATAATGCATGATGGCGCCGTTATCTTTATATCCTACAATACTTCCGAAACTTTCTCCTACAAAATTTTCTCCTTCAGCACGGAAGTCACGCAGCTTTTCCCCGATAGAATATTCCGTCATCGGCTCTTTTCCTGCATTATGGGTAAGCCAGTACAGAAATTTCACCATGGCAACACCATCTCTTACCATTACTTTTCTGAAGCCTTCAAGTTCCGT
>Ga0308161_1000805_pt1 | contig 43107 bp, 37 predicted proteins | sample PhyFR2_FD_201034 | JGI IMG/M metagenome (GOLD analysis project Ga0308161, IMG submission 201034) | Phyllosphere microbial communities from UC Gill Tract Community Farm, Albany, California, United States - DLSLF.R2 | ecosystem: Host-associated > Plants > Phyllosphere > Unclassified | place: USA...
CGACCACCACGACGGCGAGCCCCCCGGCGACCAACCACGGCACGAGGTCGTCGGTCATGGCACCACCCCACCACGGGCCACGGCCTGGAGGCGCGTGGTGCGTCGGCGCGTCCCCGTCGCCTCCGCCATCAGTACGGTGGGCGCATGACGCAGTCCTGCTGGTCGGCGGGTTCAGCCTGAGCCTCGTGCGTGCGCGCCGGTTCAGTCGTCGCGAGGTCGACGCCGAGATCGAGCGCCACCGCGCGGAACAGCGGACACCCGACCCCGCCTGACCCGCAGCCGGACGACGCGGCCGGGACGTCAGCCCGCCGACGCCGCGCCCGAGCCCGAGCCCGACGCCGACCCCGCGAACCGGTCCGTCGTCTCGAGCAGCGCGTCGAGGATCCCCGGCTCGTCGAACGCGTGCCCGGCGTCGTCGATCAGCCGGAACTCCGCCGACGGCAGCGCCCGGTGCAGGTCCCACGCGGTGACGGCCGGCGTGCACATGTCGTAGCGCCCCTGCACGATGACGGTCGGGATGTCCCGCAGCCGGTCGGCGTCGCGGATCAGCTGGCTGTCCTCGAACCAGCCGTCGTGCGTGAAGTAGTGGTTCTCGATCCGGGCGAACGCCAGCGCGTACGTCGGATCCGCGTACCGGGCGACCAGGTCCGGCCGGGGCAGCAGTGTGATCGAGGCCGCCTCCCAGCTGGCCCAGGCGACCGCGGCCGGTCCGTGCACGGCGGGGTCCGGGTCGGCGAGCAGCCGTTCGAACACGCGGACCAGGCCGCCGGGCTGCCGTTCCTCCGGGGCCAGGGGAGCGAGGTACCCCTCCCACAGGTCGGGCAGCACGTTCGCGGCACCGCCCTCGTAGAACCAGTCGATCTCGCTCGGCCGCAGCGTGAAGATGCCGCGGAGCACGAGTTCGGTGACCCGCTCCGGGTGCGTCTCGGCGTACGCCAGGGCCAGGGCGGACCCCCACGAGCCGCCGAACACCTGCCACGCGTCGATCCCCAGGTGCTCGCGCAGCTGTTCGATGTCCCCGACCAGGTTCCAGGTCGTGTTCGACGACAGGTCGGTGGCCGGGTCGCCGGCGTGCGGCAAGCTCCGTCCGCAGTTGCGCTGGTCGAACAGGACGATCCGGTAGCGCGCCGGGTCGAACAGACGTCGGTGGTCGGGGGAGCAGCCGGCACCGGGGCCGCCGTGCAGGAACACGACGGGCTTGCCGTCGGGAGCGCCGCACTCTTCCCAGTAGACCTGCTGGCCGTCGCCGACGTCGAGCATGCCGGTCCGGTTCGGTTCGATCGGTGGGTGGAGCTGGCGCACGGGCGTCCTCTCGGCGGTGGCGGGAGCGGGTGGTCGCTGCCACCGTACCGCCGCCCGTGGCGTGACCGGTCGGCGGACGGGAGGCCCGTCACCAGCCCGCCCCGCGCCTCCCGTCCGACTGCCTGCTCGCCCGCCGGACCACCGGACCGCCGAGGTGGGCCCGTGCCACGATGGGCGCATGCCCGTCGTCGAGTCCCGCTGCGTGATCCCCGTCGAGGTGGCGGTCGCGTTCGCCGTCTCGCAGACCCAGGGTGCGATCCGGAAGCGGTGGGACCCGTTCATCCGTCGCCAGCACCTGGTCGGTGGCGCGACCGTCCCCGGCAAGGGTGTCCGGACCTGGACCGTGCAGCGGTTCGGGTTCGCGATGGAGAGCGAGTACGTCTCGTACAACCCGCCGTCGAACGTGGGCATGAAGATGACGAAGGGCTCGTGGTTCTTCGAGCGGATGGGCGGCGGCTGGCGGTTCAGCGAGGCCGAGAGGCAGCCGGGGCACACCCTGGCGGTCTGGCGCTACAACTTCACGTGTCGGCCGAAGTGGCTGGCGCCGCTCGCCGAACGGATCGGCGTGCTCGTGCTACAGCGCGACATCGACCGACGCATCGCGGGCTTCGCGCGCGGCTGCTCCGACCCGGTGGTGCTGGCGCACGTGGCGGGGAGCACCGCGGCCTGAGTCGCCCGCCCGGCGGTGTCGAGCGTCGCGGTGCCCGGGCGGCGTCGCGCGCCTGCCGCCGGACGGTCAGAACCAGCGCAGGACGAACTGTTCGAGCACGTTGCGGGCGACCGCCACCGGGCCGCGGGCCGGTTCGCCGCTGTCCTTGCCGATCGCCCGGAGCAGCGCGGTCTGCGCCTGCTCGTAGTCGCGCCGCTGTTCGCCCGAGTAGTCCTCCGGCGGGGTGGTCCGGCTCGTGGCGACCGACTCGAGCTGCCGCATGCCGTACCGGAAGCCGACCGGGCGCGGGGCGGAGTCGATGAGCTGCGCGAGCCGCATGTGCGGGTAGCGAGCGGGGGCGCCGGACGCGGCCGCGATGCAGTCCGTCAGTCCGCGCAGGCCGGCTTCGGCACCGCCGGTCCGCAGGTGCACGAGTCGCGCACGGCTGCACAGGTCGTAGAGCACTGCCTCGTCCATTCGGCTCCTTCCGGTCCTCGGACAGCGTGGCACAGACACCGCCGCAGCGGGGTTCCTCCTTTCGATGCAGGTCCGGCAGGTGCGTCCCTCCGCCGGTCGTTCCGGAACGGCGGAGTTCCTAGCGTCGACGTCATGACGAACACCATCGAAGCCCGGTCGACGACCGGCACCGCGCAGCAGGAACGCCGCGGCGTCCCGGGGGTCATCACCCGGCATCCGCTGCTGACCTTCTTCACCCTCGCCCTCGGCCTGAGCTGGCTGGCGTGGGTGCCGTACATCCTGTCGCCGCACGGCATGGGTGTGTGGGACATCCACTTCCCCGAGGTCCTGGGCAGCGCCCAGTTCACCGGGGTCCTGCCCGGCGCCCTGCTCGGCCCGCTGGGCAGCGCGTTCATCGTGACCGCGGTCGCCGACGGTCGCGCGGGCCTCCGTCGCTGGGTGGGACGCCTGTTCCGCTGGCGGGTCGCCTGGTACTGGTACGCGCTGGCGCTCGTCGTCGTCCCGGCGCTGATCGTCCTGTCCGCGGTGCCGTTCGCCGGCGGTGACGTGCACGCCCCCTCCGCCCTGGCGCTGTCGGCCCTGGTGCCCGGACTCGTCATCCAGCTGTTCTCGACCGGCCTCAGCGAGGAGCCCGGCTGGCGCGACTTCGCCCTGCCCCGACTGCAGCACCGCTTCGGTGGTCTCGGTGCCGCAGCGGTCCTCGGTCCGATCTGGGCGCTCTGGCACATGCCGCTGTACCTCAGCGACTGGGGCGGGTGGCCGAACGCGCACTGGAGCGAACCCGTCGTCTTCGCCCTCTTCACGATCACGTTCAACGTCGTGATGATCCAGGTGTTCAACAAGACCGGCGAGAGCCTGCCCCTCGCCCTGCTCCTGCACGTCGGCGTGAACAACACGATCTCGTCGCTGTTCCCCGAGATGTACCCGAGCATGACCGCCGGCACGCTGATGATCGGACTGACGATCATGTCGACCGTCGCCGCCGTGGTGCTGCTCGTCGTCACCCGCGGGCGGCTCGGCTACGACCCGGCACGTCGGGCGCTGCCGATCGACGCCCCGATCCCGTCGCGTGCCACCACGAGCCTCGTAGGATCGCACGATGGCAACCGCTGAGCCGCGCCCCAGTGCGCCCGGATCGGCGCCCGGGTCGGCGCCCGCGTCCGCGCCGGGTGGGACCGCTCGCCAGCGACGCGTGGACGTGCTCATCGCGCTCGGTACCGCGGTGGTCGGGCTCGGACTGCTCCTCGGCCTGCCGCCCCTCGACGCCGCCGATCCCGACGTCATCGTCAAGGCCGGTGCCTACCCGGCCGTGGCCAGCGGCCCGTGGCTCGTCCTGGCCCTCGCACTGCTCGTCCAGTCGGCGGTCCTGCTCGTCGCCCGACGGGCACCCCGCGCGGTGCTCGTCGCGGTCAGCGCCGTCCCCGTCCTCGCCGTCGCCGCACCGACGACCCTGCACGGGCTCCTGTTGCTGCCGGTCGTCGTCGCCGTGGTCCTCGCCGTCCTGCGGGCCCCGCTGGCACGGATCTGGCCAGCGCTCGTCGCCATTGCGGTCCTCGTCGTCCTCGCCGAGGGAACCGTCATGTACACCGCCTACGGCGCGGGCCGTAACGGAGTGTGGCTCGGCCTGACCCGATCGGCCGGACAGGGCTTCCTGCAGGCCTTCGGCACGGTCGGACTGCCGGTGCTCATCACCCTCGTGGTCCGGGCCCGCCGCGAGGTCCGCGCCGCCCGCACCGCCGAGGCCACCGCCGTCGACCGCGAGGCCGACGCCCACATCGACGCCGCCGTCTCCCGCGAACGCGCCGCGATGGCACGGGAGCTGCACGACATCGCCGCCCACCACCTGTCCGGCATCGCGCTGATGTCCGCCGTCATCGACCGCCAGATCGACACCGACCCCGAGCGTGCCCACGAGGGGGTCCGCCAGGTCCGGGAGCAGAGCACCGCCGTGCTCGAAGACCTGCGCCGCCTGGTCGGCCTGCTCCGCGACGACAGCCCCGCCGAGCGCGCGGTGGAGACCGTCACCGGCATCGTCGACCTGGCCGAACGGGCCCGGTTCCGCAGTGACGTCCGGCTCGACGTCCGGCCCGCAGCCGGCGTCGGAGACGCAGCGGTCGCGCCCCGCCCGCTCGGCGACGGCGTCGGCCCGCTCGCCCAGCTCGCCGCCTACCGCACCGTCCAGGAGGCCCTCGCCAACGCCGCCCTGCACGCCCCGGGAGCGCCGTGCACCGTCACCATCGACGACCGCGCCGACGACCACCTCGCGATCCGCGTCGAGAACGGGCCGGCCACCGTCCCCGCACTCGGCAGCACGCCGGCCGGGGGGAACGGGCTGCGTGGCATGCGTGAGCGGGCAGAACTGGTGGGGGCGAGCCTCCAGGTCGCTCCGACGGACGCCGGCGGCTGGACGGTCAGCCTGCGTCTCGCCCGGGAGACCCTGCCCACCCCCGCCCCGCCGGTCGCGACCACGCAGCCCGACCCCACGGAAGGCCCACGATGACCGACACGACGTCCGACGGCCCGACCATCCGCGTCCTGGTCGCGGACGACCAGCCGCTCGTCCGGGCCGGCGTCTCCGCGCTCCTCGAGGCGGAACCGGACATCGAGGTCGTGGCCGTCGCCGCCGACGGCGGCCAGGCCCTCGAGCTCGCCCGGAGCACCCGACCGGACGTGGCGGTCCTCGACATCCGGATGCCCGTCCGGAACGGCATCGAGGTGGCGCGCGAACTCTGCCGCCCCGACGCCGACCCGGCCGTGCCCGCGCTCATGCTCACCACGTTCGACATGGACGACCTGGTGTTCGGCGCCCTCGAGGCCGGCGCCTCCGGGTTCCTCCTCAAGGACGCCGAACCCGACGTCATCATCGGCGCGGTCCGGCAGGTCGCAGCCGGCAACGGCACCCTCGACCAGGCGCTCACCCGACGGGTCCTGCGTGAGTTCGCCTCACGCCGGAGCCTGCAACCCGTCACCGGGGACCGGGTCGACGGCGTCCTCACCGCCCGCGAACTTGACGTGCTGCTCCTGCTCGCGCAAGGGATGTCGAACGAGGAGATCGCTGCGTCGCTCGTCGTCGAGGTCTCCACGGTGAAGTCACACCTGGCACGCATGCTGCCGAAACTCGGTGTCCGGTCCCGCCTGCAGGCCGTCGTCTGGGCCTACCAGAACCGGATCGTCACCGTCCCGGACCAGGGCGCGTAGAGCCGATCGGCGCAGGCGAGCGTGCGCCGCGCGCTCGGCTGTCACTCCGCGGGTGCATGATGAGCGCGGCCGTCGTCCGCACGGCCCGGACTGGAGAGCACCACCGTGACCGAGACCCGCGCCTCGTCGCAGTCGTCAGACCACCCCTCGGGTGGGCACGACGCCCAGCCCGGTGACGCCGGCCCCGGCGACGACGCCACGCACCCCGCGAAGGCCGCGCAGCGCCCCGCCAGCCGGGAGGCCCGTGGGCACCGTGGCAAGGCCGGTCTCGCCCTCGCTGCGCTCGGCGTCGTGTTCGGCGACATCGGTACCAGCCCGCTCTACTCGATGCGGACCGTGTTCTCCGTCGACGGCGGCATCGTGCGGCCCGTCCCCGAGGACGTCTACGGCGTCATCTCGCTGCTCTTCTGGTCGATCACCATCGTCGTGTCGATCAAGTACGTGCTCGTGCTCATGCGCGTCGACAACCACGGCGAGGGCGGGGTGATGGCGCTCGCCGCACTCGCACGACGCCTGCACGCCAACCGGCCCGGCGGCACGACGGTGTTCCTGATCATCGGCATCGTCGGGGTCTCGCTGTTCTACGGCGACTCCGTGATCACCCCGGCGGTGTCGGTGTTGTCCGCGGTCGAGGGCCTGGGCACCGCTGCCCCGTCGGTCGAGCACCTCATCGTGCCGATCGCCGCCGTGATCCTCATCGGCCTGTTCATCGTGCAGCGCTTCGGCACGGCCAAGGTCGGCGCCTCGTTCGGCCCGGTCATGCTGCTCTGGTTCGTCGTCATCGCGGTCGCCGGCATCCCGCGCATCGTCGAGCACCCGGGCGTCCTGCAGGGGCTGTCCCCGACGTGGGCGATCGCGTTCCTGTTCGCGCACCCGTTCATCACCTTCATCGCGATGGGCGCCGTCGTCCTCGCCATCACCGGAGCCGAGGCGCTGTACGCCGACATGGGCCACTTCGGGCGGATGCCGATCCTCCGCGCCTGGTTCTTCGTGGTGTTCCCCGCGCTCGTCTGCAACTACCTGGGCCAGGCGGCGCTGGTGCTCGAGGACCCGACCGCCACGAAGGACCCGTTCTTCCTGCTGTTCCCGAACTGGGCGCAGCTGCCCGTCGTGATCCTGGCCACCGCGGCGACCGTGATCGCCAGCCAGGCCGTCATCTCCGGGGCGTTCTCGCTCACCCGCCAGGCCGTGCAGCTCGGACTGCTGCCGCCGCTGACCATCCGCCAGACGTCGAAGCGCGAGGGCGGCCAGGTCTACCTGCCGGCCGTCAACCTGCTGCTCTTCATCGGCGTGATGGCGATCATGCTGGCGTTCCGCTCCTCGGCCGCCCTCGCCACCGCGTACGGCGTCTCGGTCACCGGTGCGCTGGTCGTCGACACCCTGCTGCTGCTCGTCGTCGTCAAGCCGCTCTGGCGCTGGGCGACCTGGAAGCTCGTCACCGTCGCCGTGGTGTTCGGCGGCCTCGAGCTGACGTTCCTCGCCGGCAACCTGTCGAAGGTCCTGCACGGTGGTTGGGTGCCGCTGCTCATCGCCCTGGCCGTGATCACCCTGATGACGACGTGGCACCGCGGCCGGCAGCTCGTGCAGATCGAGCGTCGGAAGCGCGAGGGCTCGCTCGCCGACTTCATCGAGACCGTCAACGCCGACCACATCCCGCGCGTCCCGGGCATCGCCGTGTTCCCGCACCCGAACAAGGAGACGACCCCGCTGGCACTGCGGGCGAACGTCGAGCACAACGGCGTCGTGCACCAGCGGGTCATCATCGTGTCCGTCCTCACCGCCAACGTGCCGCACGTGGCGCTGGAAGAGGCCTTCCGCCGTGACGAGCTCGGCTACGACGACGACGGCATCGACCACATCACCATCACGTTCGGGTTCTCCGACGACCAGGACCTGCCCGCCGCGATGCGTGCCGCGTGCACTGCCGGCCTGATCGACCTGTCCCAGGAGGACATGTCGAAGGCGTCGTACTTCATCTCGCGTGGCGCACTCCGGACCGGGGCGGGCAAGGGCGGGATGGTGTCGTGGCGGCGGAAGCTCTTCGTCGCGATGGCGCACAACGCCGCCGACCCGGCTGCACGGTTCGGGCTGCCGCTCCGCCGCACGGTGACGATGGGCAGCGACGTCGAGGTCTGACGGGCGGCTGCGCGCCGGCGGCGGCTGAGCCGCGCTGGCCGAGCCTCGCCTGGGCGGACACATTCGGCCCGTCGGCAGCCGCAGAGTGTCCGCCGGGCCGAGCCTCGGCGCAGGCCCCGCGCCGCGCGCCGCTCAGGCCGGGAGGCGCTCGGCGGCACCCGGCACGACCAGCTGCCACGGGCCTCCGCCCCGGACCCGCGTCAGGTACAGGCGGTAGCTGCCCGGCTCGGCCAGCGGGTCGCCGTCGACGTACTCGACGGGCTCGCCGCTCGACGTGCACTGGTCGGAGGTCGCGATCACGTCGATCCGATCGCCGAGCGTCCGGCCCTTGCGCACGTCGGTGATCGCTGCTTCGTACACGCGGTACCGGCCGGCCACCTCGACCGTGCGGTCTGTCGAGCGGACGACGGCGTCGACGACGAGGGACGCTTCGCGCGCCTGCTCCGCCGGGGTGAGTGAGACGTAGTCCACACACTGGCCGCTCCTGATCCCAGCGCACCCGGCGAGGCCACCCCCGAGCATGCACACGATCCCGATCGTCAGCGTTCGCTTCCCCCACCCCATGCCGCCAGTGTGCTGCACGCGTCCGGCGCCGTCCAGGGCGGCCGAGCCTCGGCCGGGCGGACGAGGCTCGCGTCCCGGAGCCCGCAGAGTGTCCGTCAGGCCGAGGCTCGGGCCGGGCCGGGTTCGCGCTGGGCGACATCGCTCGCCTGCGGTCGGGCGCGCGGTGTCGCTCAGCGCGAACCTCGGCGTCGCGCGCGCCCGGGTGCCAGCCGTCCGCGCTCCGGTGATGACGTAACCTCAACTGAGCGGCCCGTGAATCGGCGGGACCGCTCCACGCCGAACAGCCTCCGGAGGACCACGATGGACCGCTTGCGACGACTGCCACTGCGTGCACTGCTGCCCATCGTCTTCGTCCTGGTGGGCGCGCTCTACTTCGGCATCGGACTCGCTTCGGACCCGGACGGGTCGTCGCTCGTGGCGCGGGCCTACGGCGCCCTGGCCTACGCGGTCCTGATGACGATCTTCTTCGGCCTGCTCATCCGCTACCGACGCCGGCGCGCGGGCGGAGTGGCGAACGCCGCAGCGATCCAGCAGGCGGTTCGCTCGGGGGAGATGCCCGGATCGGTCGACCACGTCGTCTGGGTCCGTGAGCTGGAGTCGACCCGCAAGCGCTACCGGAACAACCGGGTCCTCGTGCCGGTCATGGCCGTTGTGTTCGCGGCCTTCTCGGTCTGGGCTGCGCTGACCGTCAGCCCGTTCTGGTGGATCCTGCTGGTGGTGTTCCTGGGCTTCTGCGCGTACTCCGTGTGGGAGACGCGTCGCGCACTGCGGAACATCGACAGCCTGCTCGGCCGGCTGCGGGGGACGTGGCCGGTGCCGGGCGACGGCGGGTCCGCGGCATGAGGCCGGGCCGGGTTCGTGCTGGGCGACACGGCTCGCCTGCGCTCGGCCGCGCACTGTCGCTCAGCGCGAACCTCGCGCCTCGCGCCGCAGCACCTACCGGCGGAGACGCGCCAGCTCGCCCCGGTAGCCGCTGAGCTGCCGGACGAGCCCCTCGCTGGCCCGCGAGCCGCTGAGGTCCCCGAGCAGCCGGTCGACCCGCCGGAGCACCGCCTGCTGGTCCGACCGCGAGAGCCCCCGGAAGCGGTCGGCGTCCGGCAGCTGTCCCGGCCAGCCGTCGTCGTCCGACGTGGCGACCGTGGTCTGCACGACGGTCGACGTGGTGGCGGGGCGTCCGACGTCCGACGAGGCGTCCGGGCCCCCGATGGTCGCCGCCGCGGCGCCCGTCCCCGCGATGGCCAGGATGAGCGCCAGGGTGGCCAGACTGACAGCGGTCTTCTTCTGCATCACGTGCTCCGTTCGACGGCCGCGGGCTGCGGCGGTGCCGCAGGCTGCGGCGCTGCCGCGGGCTGCGGCGCTGCCGCGGGCCGCGGCAGACCGCTCACTGCGGCAGGACCAGCTTCTGACGAGGCGGGCGTCAGGCGCATCGGCGGAAGGTGGTGGGCCTCCCGTCCGTTCGACTGATCGTCCGGACGCGCGCGCTCCGTCGTTCGGGGGAGGCGCGGAGTCGCCTCGGGCGGCTAGCCTCACGCCATGCGTCCACTCTCGATCCCGCCGTGGGTGCGCGCTGCCCTGGCCGGGGTCGTGTTCCTCGCCGTCGCGCTCCTGACGATGGAGGGGCTGCACCGCGCCGGCTGGTACCCGACGAGCCTCGACGACTACCGGGTCACCGCGGCCCTGGTCGCGCTCTGCATCGGCGTCGGCCAGCGGCTGCCCTACCCGCTGCTCGTGGTGGTCGCGGTCGTCGTCGGCTGGCCGCTGTGGACGTTCGGCGTGCTGACCGTGCGCCTCATCCCGCTCGTGATCGCCGTCTACCTGGCGTGTGCAGCCGGGCGCCGGGTGCTCGCCGTGCTGGCTGTCGTCACCCTGCCGGCCGTGACCGCGCTGCTCCTGCCGTTCAGTTTCGCGCCCGCGGACTCCTGGGCACTCGCCGTCCACCGGTGGCCGCTCGCCCTGCTGCTGGGCCGGACGCTCCTGGAGACCGCCGACTGGTCGACGATCGTCCTGATGGGGATCCTGCTCGTCGCGTCCGCCGTCCTCGGCCGCGCCACCGCCCGTCGCCGTCGGTCCGAGCTCGTGCTGCAGCGGCGCAACGAGGAACTCGTCCGCCTGCGCGAGTCCGACCAGGCCCGCATCGCGTCCGAGGAGCGGACCGCCGTCGCCCGCGAGGTCCACGACGTCGTCGCCCACCACATGGCCGCCATCGTCGTCCGCTCCCAGGCGCTGGTCCGGGTCGGGGTCGCGGACCAGGCCGAGTTCGCCGAGTACGCCTCATGGGTCGCGGGCACCGGGCAGCAGGCGCTGTCCGAGATGCGGAAGGTCGTCCGGGTCCTCCGCGCGGGTGGGGACGGCGGCACGACCGACGCCCCGGTGTCGCTCCGGGGTGCGCTCGAGGCCGCCGTCGACCGCGTCCGCGCGACCGGAGTCCGGGTCGACACCGACCTGCGCGTGCCCGGGAGCCTGGGCGTGATGCAGGACTTCGCCGTCCTCCGCGTCTGCCAGGAGGCCCTGACCAACACCCTCGTGCACTCCGACGGCTCCTCGGTGCGGATCAGCCTGGCCGCGTCCGAGGACCGCATCCGCCTCGAGGTCCTCGACGACGGCGGCTCCGGCGGCAGCCCCCGGGTGCCGGAACTCGCCGTCGGTGGGGCCGGGATCCGCGGGATGCGGGAGCGTGCCGCGTCGATCGGCGGGGTCCTGGACGCCGGGCCGGCCGCGGGTGGCGGGTGGCGGGTCACGCTGGAGGCACCCCGGGAGGCGCGTGTGCCGACGGCGGGCAGCGTCCGGCCCGGTGCGGGGCCGGGTGGTGCGGGGTCGGGTGGCGCTGCCGGTCGGGCGGCTGCCGGTGCTGCGGGTCCCGTCGGCGTGGCTGGGCTGGCTGCCGCCGGTCCTGCCGGTTCGGCTCCGGCCGGCTCGCCGGCCGCCGGTCCCCGGGTGGTCGCGTCGTGATCCGCGTGGTGATCGTCGACGACCAGGCCGTGGTCCGCACCGGCCTCGGCATGATGGTGGACGCCGAACCCGACCTGACCGTCGTCGGCCAGGCGCCGAACGGGGCCGAGGCGATCGCGGTCTGCGCCGACCTCCGCCCCGACGTGGTGCTCATGGACGTCCGGATGCCCGTGCTCGACGGCATCTCGGCGACCCGCTCGATCGTGTCCGACGGCACTGCGGGTGCAGTGGTCATCCTGACCACGTTCGACGACGAGGAGTACCTGCTCGACGCCGTCCAGGCCGGCGCACTCGGGTTCCTGCTCAAGGACGCGGGCCCGGACCTCATCGCCGCCGGGGTCCGTGCGGCACACACCGGCGACACCCTCATCGCACCGTCGATGACCCGGGCGCTGCTCGAGAACCGGCTGCTCGGTGCCCGGTCCGGTGGCGCGGGCGGTGGCGCTTCGGGATCGTCCGTGCCCGTTCCGCCCGCTGAGCACGCCCCCGCGCTGGCGTCGCTGAGCGCCCGCGAGCGGGAGGTCCTCACCGCCCTGGTCCGCGGCGCCAGCAACGCGCAGATCGCGAAGGACCTCTGGATCAGCGAGGCCACCGTGAAGACCCACATCAGCAGCGTGCTCGGCAAGGTCGGTGCCGCGAGCCGGGTGCAGGCCGTCGTCTTCGCCTACGAGAGCGGCTTCGTCCGGCCCGACTGGTCCGCGTAGTCCCGCGGGCCGGCGAGGTTCGCGCTGGGCGACAGGGCTCGCGCTGCTCGCTGCGTGCGGTGTCGCTGGGGCCGAGCCTCGGCCTGGCGGACAGTCTGCGCCTGCCGGCGGCCGCAGGGTGTCCGCGTGGCCGAGGCTCGGGCGGGAGGCGCGTGGCGGGGCTGGGACGGGCCTCCCGGCCGGCGAGGTTCGCGATGGGCGACAGTGCTCGCGCTGCTCGCCGCGTGCGGTGTCGCTGGGGGCGAGCCTCGGCCTGGCGGACGGTTCGCGCCTGCCGGACGGCGCAAGTTGTCCGCGTGGCCGAGTCTCGGGCGGGAGGCGCGTGGCGGGGCTGGGGCGGGCCTCCCGGCCGGCGTGGGGTTCGCGGTGGGCGACAGGGCTCGCGATGCTCGCCACGAGCGGTGTCGCTGGGGCCGAGCCTCGGCCTGGCGGACAGTTCGCGCCTGCCGGACGCCGCAGGGTGTCCGCGTGGCCGAGTCTCGGGCGGGAGGCGCGTGGCGGGGTCGTGACGGGCCTCCCGGCCGGCGCGCGGTTCGCGGTGGGCGACAGCGCTCGCGCTGCTCGCCGCGTGCCGTGTCGCTGGGGCCAAGCCTCGGCCTGGCGGACAGTCTGCGCCTGCCGGCGGCCGCGGGGTGTCCGCGTGGCCGAGTCTCGGGCGGGAGGCGCGTGGCGGGGCTGGGACGGGCCTCCCGGCCGGCGTGGGGTTCGCGGTGGGCGATAGCGCTCGCGCTGCTCGGCGCGTGCGGTGTCGCTGGGGCCGAGCCTCGGCTGGGCGGACAGTTCGCGCCTGCCGGACGACGCAAGTTGTCCGCACAGGCGAGCCTCGGCGCCCGCCCGCCCGCCCGCGAGCGGCGCGGCCCTCAGGCCGCGCGGGAGCGGGACAGCGGCGCGGCCGCGACCTCGGTCGGCTCGGCGGACGCGGCCTCGCGGCGGATCGCGATGACCGTCACGTCGTCGTCGTGCGGCACCTCGGCGGCCCGTTCGGCCAGGGCCGCGACGATCGCCGCCGGCGTCCGGTCGGCACGTGCCAGCTCGGCGACCGAGTCCACCGCGTCGTCGCGTCCGCCGAACAGGTCGAGCACGCCGTCGCTGAACGAGATGAGCAGGTCGCCCGGCTCGAGGGTGCCGGTGGTGGTCGCCCACTCGTCGCGGAGGCCCATCCCCAGCGGCAGGTCGACCGAGCGCAGGCGCTCCACCCCTCCGGCAGCGCGGAGGATGAAGCTCAGCCCGTGCCCGGCGTCGGCCCACTGCAGCCCGCCGTCGTCGTCGATGCGCGCGTGGAACAGCGTGGTGAAGGTGACGTCGGTGCCGGCACCCTCGGCGGCGAGGCCGTCGGAGGCGCGGCGCAGTGCCTCGGACGCGTCGTCGACCGTGCGGGCGCTGCGGATCGTGGCGCGGACGGCGGCGGCGATGAGTCCGGCGCCGACGCCCTTGCCCATCACGTCGCCGAGTCCGACGGCGATGCCGTTCTCGGTGCGGTACCAGTCGAAGAAGTCGCCGCCGACGCTCTTCGCCGGCATGCAGGTGCCGGCGACGGTGACACTCTCGCCCAGGCCGTCGCTCGAGGTGGGCAGCAGGGAGCGCTGCACGGCGGCGGCGCGCTCGATCTCGGCGCGGACCCGGACCTCGCGGGCCTCGGCGGAGCGGACGGAACGACGGGCGCGGCGGGAGAGCTCGTGAACGATGACGGCGACCGTGCCGAACACGACGACGGTGATGCCGAGGCGCACCAGCTCACTGGCGCGGATCACGGAGCCCGGCTGCAGCAGGTACGGCGCCAGGATCACGATGGTCACGCCGAGGATCGAGTAGGCGATCGTGCGTCGGCCGTCGAGCGACGCCCACCACACCACCGGCAGGACCACGAGCGAGGTGAACACGGACGCGCCGGCGCCGGTGCCCGTCCGGAACAGGGCGAGGGACACGAAGTCGACGGCCAGCAGGATCGGCACGAGCGGGACCGCGCGCGGGAAGTGTGCGGCGAACGCGGCGAGCAGGGTCGCGAGGCCGACGGCGACCAGGCTGGCGAGGAACATCGTCAGGTCGCTGATCTCGAGCGTCGGCAGCGTCACGGTCAGCAGCGCGCCGAGGGCCAGCAGGCCGCTGATCGGAGCCTGCCGGACGAGGGGGTTGTCGATGACGCTGGTTGGGCGAGACATGCTCAGCCGAGGCTACTGGACAACGGGGTGGACCGACGGGGTGTCGACCCGAAGAGGGGCCACGCCGGACGACAGGTGTCGGGCGGTGCAGACGGCGGGACACCCGTTGTCGGGGTGCCCCGCCGTCGTCTGCATCGTGGTGCCGTGCCGCGGACCTACTCGGCCCGACGGTGGCGTCGTCGGCGCTGTGTCAGCAGCAGCCCGCCGGCGGTGAGGAGCACCAGGGCGAGGACACCGAGGGGCACGACGTTCGCACCCGTCCAGGCGAGGGCGCCGTCGCCGGCGGGGGACGAGCCTCCCGGCTGGGTGCCCGCACCGCCGGAACCCGAGCCGCCACCAGGGCCGCCACCGGCGCCCGGCACGGGAGCAGGCGAGCCCGGCGCGGGAGCAGGCGAACCCGGCCCGGGCGACGGTGAGGCCGTCGGCGGAGCGGTCGCCGCCGCCGTCACCGTGAACCCGACCCGCGCCAGCACCACGCCGCCCACCGAGGCGGACACCGTCACCCGCCCGGAGGCCGTGGCCGGCACCGCCAGGTCGCTGCGGAACGTGCCGTCGGCACCGGTGCGCACGGTGACCTGGCCGCCGAGCGCCGGCGTCGTCGACAGCGTGACCGTCGCCTCCGCCGGGAACCCGGAGCCGGTCACCGTCTGCGTGTCACCGGCGGTGACCGTCGGCGATGCGACCTGGAGGCTCGGCACCGCAGCAGCGACCCTCGAGTACCGCACGATGGTCCGGTCCGTCACCGAGCGCTCGGCGACCGGCACCGTGATGGTGCGGCTGTCGGCGTCGTACGTCCAGTCGGACGCGGCGACGGGAGCTCCGTCGACCGTGACGGAGACGGGGCGGTCGGCGTCGGTGAACGTCGCCGTCCACGAGCGGTCGCGCACCTGGCCGGTGAACGAGCCGTCGGCCGGGGCGATGTCGAGCGTGCCGCCGTCGGCCTGCTGGGTGAACCGCATCGTGGTCGACGCGGAGTTGCCCGCGGCGCGGGCGGAGGAGGCCGCCGCGGTCGGCTGCCCCTCGCCCGAGTCCTCGTGCAGGGCGAAGGTGCCGTCCGCGCCGGTCGCGACCGTCACCGTGACCGCGTCGAGCGGTGCGGCGTCGTTCGCGACGTGGTGCGAGCGGGTCGGGACGATGCCGCCGCTGCGGACGAACACCGGCATGGTGGTCAGGTCCGTCGTGACGTCGGCCGTCGTGCCGCCCTGGTGGGTCGTGCCGGTGAACCAGTCGGTCCACGAGTCGCCGGCCGGGAACCAGACCGAACGCGTGGCCTTCCCGGTGTCGTCGTTCGCGGTGGTGACGGGCGCGACCAACACGTCCTTGCCATAGAGGTACTCGGAGCCGGCCTGGGCGTAGGACTCCTGCGCCTCCGGGTACTGCAGGTAGAGCGGCTGCAGCATCGGGGTACCGGTCGAAGAGGCATCGGCGGCCAGGGTGTACGTCAGGGGGAGCAGGTCCTCGCGGAGGTTGAGGAACTGCTTCGCCGACGCGTTCGCCTCGGCCGGGTACTGCCAGGGCAGCCGGTCGCTGTGGTTGCTGTGCAGGCGGTCGATCGGCTGGAACGCACCGAACTGCACCCACCGGGCGTACATGTCCGGCGGCAGCTGGGTCGTGCCCGGCTCCTTGCCCTCGATGCCGTACTGCGCACCGTTGTGCCCGCCGATGTCGTGGCTGATCGCGGACAGGCCGGTCGCTGCCGACTCACCGGGCGTGTAGCCGACCTGGGCGGCGAGCTCGTCCCACGAGGACGTGGTGTCCCCGGTGAAGTGCACCGTTGTGCGCTTGTCGGCCCAGGGTCCGGTCGGCACGGCCTGCGGGTTGCCGTAGCCGCCCGCGGTCAGCGAGCCGTACGCGCGGGAGAACGCCAGACCGCGGCCCTTGAGCTGCTCGTCGGTGTACTTCGCGTACTGCTGGTTGATGAACGCGTCCGGCGTCACACCGTTGGCGGAGTACTTCGAGTTCTCACTGCAGCACCAGTCGAGCCACCACATGTCGACGCCCTCCGGCTGCAGCGAGGTGTGCAGGTCGAAGTAGGCCTTGAGCTGGTCGGGGTCCGACCAGTCGAACAGGTAGCGGTCGCCGTCGCCCTTGGTGAGCTTGCCCTTCGCGGTAACCTGCGCTGCCGCGAACTCAGGGTCCTTGCTGGAGATCGACGGGTGGATGTTGAGGGTGTTGTGGATGCCCTCGGCGTGCCAGTCGGCGAGCAGGCTCGTCATGTCAGGGATCCGGGCCGGGTCGACCGACCAGCCGTCCCACTTGCTGTCGCCCTCGTTCGTGGGGCTGCCGGTCTTGTAGTCGGTGTCGATCGCCATGACGTCGACGGGGACGCCCTCGTCCTGGAAGCCCTTCGCGATGTCCAGGTAGTCCTGCTGCGAGCGGTCGTAGTACTCGGAGTACCAGACGCCGTACGCCCACTGCGGCAGGAGCTTCGACGGCCCGGTCAGGGTCGCCAGGTCCTTCAGCGCGGTCGTGTACTCGGTGCCGTACCCGAAGACGTAGCCGTCCTGGTAGCCCTCGCCACCGTGGTTGCCACGGGGCGTGGTCTGCTCCGTCGCCGGACCGTACAGTGCCGAAGCGGTGTCGTCGAGCAGCGACCAGCCGTCCTGGTAGAGCAGGCCGGGGTTCGTCTTCGCGGCACCGTTGGCGGTGTCGAGGTCACGCCGGTAGCCACCGAGCGGAGCGTGCGCGGCGAGGACGGGCGACGCGGTGTCGACGACCGCGATCGTGTCGAAGTTCACGTTGCAGTTGGCCGCCACGGTCGGACAGCCGATCGCGATGTCGTTCGCGCCGGCCGCCAGGTGTACGGGGACCGTCACGGTGTTCCAGTAGTCCCAGCCGCTGGTGCGCGGGAGCTCACCGGTCGTGGCGGTCTGGCCGACGGGAGCAGCGGTCAGCGTGGGCGTGCCGGCCGACCCGTTGGCGTACCGGACCTGCAGCGCGTAGTCGCCCGCGGCCGGGACCCCGGTGACGTGCGCGGTCATCTGGGCGCCGGCGCGCTCGAACCCGGCGACGAACCCGTCGCCGGCGAAGCCGTTGTGGTTCGTCGCCACGGTCGCCGGGTCGGTGCGTGCGGCGTCCTCGGCCTGGCAGACGACGCCGAAGGCGCAGTCCTGCCCGGCGGACGCTGCGGTCGGCGCCGGGTAGGCCGCACCCGAGGGGACGATCGCCAGGCTGTCGACGTTCACCCGACCGGAATCGGCGTCACCACGGACGACCTTCACGGTGTGCTGACCGGCGGTCAGGTCGAGGGCTGCGGTGGTCTGCTTCCACTCGTCCCAGTTCGCGCCGGCCGGCAGGCTCAGGGTGACCGGGGCGCGGTCGTCGACGACGATGCTCAGCGTGCGGGTCTCGACCTTGCCGTCGCCGCCCTGGTTGTTGGCGTACCGCATGGCCAGGTCGTACGACCCGGCCGTCGCGACGTCGGTGCGGAACGTCATCGAGTTGCCGATGTTCTCGAACCCGGCGGCGAAGCCAGCGCCCGTGTACCCGGCGTGGTCCGTCGCGTTCGCCAAGCCCTGCAGCGCGAGTGCCTCGCCCTCGCAGAGCGTGCCGATCGCACACGAGGGCGTCCGTGCCGTGACCCAGGGGGAGCCGGTGACGGCCTGGCCCGCGGAGGTCTTCAGTGTCACCCGGAGGTTGTCCTGGCTGAAGTCGCCGGTGCCCTGCCGGTACTGCACGGTCATCGACCCGGTGTCGAGCGTCAGCCAGCCGTCCTGCACGGTCTTGGTGAACGGCGTCGGGGCGAAGTCGTCACGCCCGACCACGTTGAACGTGCCCTGGTCGGTGAACTGCCCGTCGCCCGCGTACTCGGTGCGGATCAGGGTGGGGGAGAGCACCTGGAAGCGGGCCTCGCCGGACACCACGGTGCGGGCGTCGGGAGCGGCGGCTGCCGGCAGGGCGGAGATGCTGAGCCCGCCGAGCGCGAGCGCTCCGACGACGGCGGTGGCGAGTGACGACCCGAGGAAGCGACGGCGCCCCCGGCTCGAGATGAGAGTGGGACGCAAGGGATGGGCTCCTCGTGGACGACGTCGTCCGGTCTGATCGGTGGCGCGGGCGCCCCCTAGGCGCCCGCGTTACAACGTGGGAAACTGTAGGGCCTCATAGCTCCTGCATGGAAGACCGCAAGGAGGATGGGCGCCGTCGACGGCGTTCAGTGGACCAGACGGGAGGCGCGGGTCGGCTCAGCGAGGCCAGGTCGCGACGACCGCCACCGCGTTGAAGAGCACGTGCGCCATGATCGCGCCGCCGATGCGGTTCGTCATCGCGACCAGGGTGCCGGTCAGCGACCCGAGCACGAAGATCGTCAGGAACACCCGGAAGCCCTCGAGCTGCGTCCCGCCGGCACCGAGCAGGACGTGCAGGACCGCGAACAGGAACGCGGTGAGGAACACAGCCAGGAAACGCGTGCGCGGGGTGAGCTCGGCGGCCATCCGGCGCTGGAACAGGCCGCGGAAGAAGACCTCTTCCAGGAACGGACTGACCAGCACGATGCCGATGGCCGACACGATCAGCAGCGTCTCGTCCGGGGTCCCGAGCGTCGGCGCCGGGGTCAGGCCCGTCGAACCGGTGAACGCCAGGCCGAGGAACACGTCGAACACCCGGCACAGGATCACGATGCCGATCGCGAAGATCGCGTCGCCGAGTCCCAGCCGCAGGCGAGCGGCACGGTCCGTGCTCGCCGATCGGCGCAGCACCCAGACGATGCCCGCGACGAGCGGCAGCCAGACGGCGAAGTCGGCCACCAGCACCTGCATGACGGGCGGCTGGATCTTGCCGGCGGTGTTGAACCCCGACGCGACCCGGGCCAGGATCACCGCCACCCCCAGCGCGACCAGCAGGATCACGAGGTCCCGCTGACGACTGGTGTCGGGCTCGGCGTGGGTCACGTCGGACTCGGTGCTCATGGGCTCACCGTAGAGGACGGCAGGCCCAGAACGGCCGTTGCAGCCGAGCGTTGCTCGATCATGTGGCACTATTTGAATGCCGTACACCGGGACATCCCCGGGCACTCGTGTTGGGACCACGGGCGAGCGGCGGGATCGTCGGGGAAGGCGGGCCGCGTGGAACTACGCGACTACATCACCGTGCTACGTAAGGGATGGGTCCTCATCCTGGTCTTGGCACTCGTCGGAGTTGCCGCTGCCGCGGGCTTCTCCCTGCTCAAGAAGCCGGTGTACTCCGCTTCGGCGCAGGTCTTCGTCTCGACGGAGACCTCGGGCAGCGCGAGTGACCTGGCCCAGGGGAACACCTTCACCCAGCAGCGCGTCCTGACGTACTCGAACCTGGTGTCGACGCCGATCGTGCTGCTGCCGGTCATCTCGAAGCTCCAGCTCGACATGAACGCCGACCAGCTCGCGACGATGGTGTCCGCGACCGCGCCGACGAGCACGACCCTGATCTCGATCAGCGTGAACGACACCGACCCGGTGCAGGCGGCGAACATCGCGAACGCGACGTCGCAGAGCCTCACCAACGTCGTCGAGGACATCGAGGCCACCGACGCCGACGGCAAGAGCAGCGTCAAGCTCACCCGCGTGAAGCAGGCCGACGTGCCGAGCGTCCCGGTCAGCCCGAACGTGCCGGTCAACGTCGCACTCGGCCTGCTCGTCGGGCTCGCACTCGGCGTCGGCATCGCGGTGCTCCGCGAGACGCTGGACAACCGCGTGCGCACCGAGCAGGACGTCGAGAAGATCAGCGACAAGCCGGTCGTCGGTGGCATCGCCTTCGACAGCAAGGCCTCGGAACGTCCGCTGATCGTGCAGGTCGACCCGCGCAGCCCGCGTGCCGAGTCGTTCCGCACGCTCCGCACCAACCTGCAGTTCCTGGACATCGGCACCGGCGCACGCACCTTCGTGATGACGTCGTCGGTGCAGTCCGAGGGCAAGAGCACCACGGTCGCCAACCTGGCGATCGCGCTCGACAGTGCCGGCTTCCGCGTGATCCTCATCGACGCCGACCTGCGCCGTCCCCGCGTCGCCGAGTACATGGACGTCGAGACCAACGCCGGTCTGACCGACGTGCTCATCGGCCGCGCCGAGCTCGAGGACGTCGCCCAGCCCTGGGGCCGCGGCAACCTGGTCGTCCTGCCGGCCGGACAGATCCCGCCGAACCCGTCCGAGCTGCTCGGGTCCCGCGCCATGCAGGACCTCATCGAGCGGCTCGAGGGCGAGTTCGACTACGTCCTGTTCGACGCCCCGCCGCTGCTGCCCGTCACCGACGCGGCGATCCTGGCGAAGAAGGCCTCCGGCGCGATCGTCGCCGTGGCCTCCGGCAAGACACACAAGGGCCAGTTCGCCGCTGCGGTCTCCGCGCTCGAGAGCGTGGGCGCGCCGATCGCCGGCTTCGTCATCACGATGATGCCGGTCCGTGGCCCGGGTGCCTACGGCTACGGCCGGTACGGCTACGGGTACGGCTACGGCATCGAAGAGGACGAGAACACACCGAAGGTCAAGCCGCCCAAGCGCGGCGGGAAGAAGCTCGGCGCCCTGAGTCGCGCCGAGCGCTGAGTGAGGTCGGGGGACATGGACACTCGCCGGGGGACCCGAAACCTCGGTTCGTCGCTCACGCGGACGACCCTGATCTGGGTCGCCATCGTGATCGTCGTGCTGGTCGTCATCGACATCGCACTCGTCACGCTCGCCCTGGGACGCACCGCACCGAACTCCGGTGACCCGGCGGGCCCGATCCCGACCTTCTCCAGCTCACCGCGCTCCAGCGAGAGCGCGTCCCCGACGCCGACCGCTGACGCCGCGGGCGCACGTCGTTCCCTCTCCGCGGTCGACGGCCAGGAGGCATGGCGCGCGTCCGGCGGGACGTGCGGCGGTCCGGCACCCACTCTCGAGCACACGACCGACGCCGGTGCTACCTGGAAGCCGGTCACACTGGGAACCGACGTCTCGTCGGTGATGGCGATCCGTGCCTCCAGTGCGGAGCTGACGATCCTTGCCGGTGTCGGCGACGACTGCACCCCCACGGTGCGGTCCAGCACCGACGACGGCATCACCTGGAGCGCTGGCGGAGCCGGTGCGGCCGGAGCCGGCGTCTCGCCCGCTGGCCTGGTCCTGTCGACCGGGGTCGTCGCCCCGCCCTGCAGCGAACCGGTCGAGGCCTTCCAGGGGAAGCAGACCTCCGTCGTGATCTGCGACGGCCAGTTCGAATGGCGTTCCGGTACCGGCGCCTGGGTGGACGTGCCACTCGCCGGGGTCCGTTCGCTGGCCGACGCCGGCAACGACTACTCGCTCGCACGTGTCGGCGCCGAGACGTGTGCCGGCGTGCAGATCGCGTCGATGCCCGCCGTCGGCGTGACGCCAGCGACGACGCCCACCGCGGTCGGCTGCGACGCGGACGCCGCCACCGACGGTCCGATCAGCCTGGCCCGTGCCGGCGACGACGTGTGGCTCTGGGCCGGCGACACCGTTTCGGTCTCGACCGACGGCGGAGCGACGTGGTGAGCCGGTGGCGGACATGACCGCGGGCGCGGTGCGCGTCTCCCCGTCGACAGGGTCCACCGAGGAGTGGAGCCGGTCGTTCTCGCGCCGCGTCCTGGTCACCGACCTGCTCGCCCTGTTCTGGGTCGTGTTCGGCGTGCAGATCGCCTGGCTCGGTCTCGACTCCAACCTGGCCACCAACACGGCCGACCTGCGCCTGAGCTACACCGGCATCTCCGTCGTCGTGATCGTCGTCTGGATGACCGCCCTGGCGCTCTACGACACGCGCGGGCACCGGGTCATCGGCGTCGGCAGCACCGAGTACCGCCTGGTCGCCGACGCCAGCGTGCGGGTCTTCGGGTTCTTGGCGATCGTCGCGTTCCTGCTGCACGTCGACCTGGCCCGCGGCTACATCCTCATCGCGTTCCCCGTCGGCATCGTCGTCCTGCTCCTCTCGCGCTGGATCTGGCGGCAGTGGCTGGTGGCGGAGCGCAAGCGCGGCAACTACTCGGCGAAGGTCCTGCTCGTCGGTTCCACGAGCAGCGTGCTGCACCTGGCCCGTGAGCTCGGGCGATCCCCGGAGGCCGGCTACCGGGTCGTCGGAGCCGCCGTCTCCGCCGGCACCCACGGCACGCTGCCCGGCTCGACCGTGCAGAGCTTCGGCGGCTTCGACGACCTGACCGCCGCCCTCGCCGCCACCGGAGCCGACACCGTCGTCATCACCAGCGCCGACGACCTGCCGCCGGAACGCGTCCGACAGCTCAGCTGGTCGCTCGAGCCCGGCCGCCAGCACCTGGTCGTCGCCCCGAGCCTGACCGACATCGGTGGCCCCCGCATCCACACCCGCCCGGTGCAGGGCCTGCCGCTGATCCACGTCGAGACACCGACCTACACCGGCCGCAAGCTCTACACGAAGCGGGCCTTCGACATGATCGGTTCGACGCTGCTCATCCTGGTCCTGTCGCCCGTGCTGCTCGTCCTGGCCCTACTGGTGAAGACCACCTCGACGGGGCCGGTGTTCTTCCGCCAGGAGCGCGTCGGCCTGAACGGCACCACCTTCCGGATGATCAAGTTCCGGTCGATGGTCGTCGACGCCGAAGCCCGCCTGCAGGAGCTCAGCCAGCTGGACCGGGCCGAGGGCAACGACGTGCTGTTCAAGATGAAGAACGACCCGCGTGTGACCCGCGTAGGAGCCTTCATGCGGCGGTACAGCCTGGACGAGGTGCCGCAGCTGTTCAACGTCCTCATCGGGGACATGGCGTTGGTCGGGCCGCGGCCGCCGCTCAGTCGCGAGGTCGCACGTTATGACCAGCACGTGCACCGCCGGTTCCTCGTGAAGCCGGGAATGACCGGATTGTGGCAGGTCAGCGGGCGGTCCGACCTGTCGTGGGAGGACTCGGTTCGGTTGGACCTCTACTACGTCGAGAACTGGTCGATGGTCGCCGACATCGTGATCCTCTGGAAGACCCTCCGAGCCGTGCTCCGCAGTAGTGGGGCGTATTGATGGCACGCAAGGGGCGCGGTGGTCACCGCGGCCTGGCGGGGGTCCTCAGCAGCGCAGGCGCCGGTGTCGCCGGACTGATCGCCGGCATCGTTCTGCTGCCCGTCATCATCAGCACGGTGTCCGCCGAGCAGTACGGGATCTGGCTCGTGGTGTCGGCGATCGCGCAGTACCTCAACTACTCGGACCTCGGGGTCGGCACTGCGATCGTCCACTTCGGGTCGCGCGCTCGAGCCGGCGGCGAGGAGCGCGACCTCGGGGCGTTCCTGCAAGCCGGTCTCATCTGGAACACGCTGGCGCTGGTGGTCGTGGCGCCCGTGTTCATGGTCGTCGCCTACCTGTACCTCTGGTCGGACAAGGCCCAGGACGTCCTCACGCAGCCCGAGTCCGTGACGTTGCTGCTCGTCGGTGTGGCGATGCTCGGAGCACTGCTCCTCAAACCGTTCGGCTCGGCGCTCAACGGCGCCGGACTCCTGCCGATCGAGCGACGCAACCAGGCGATCGGAGTGCTCGTCCGGGTCGTCCTGACGCTCGTCGGGTGCCTGGTGCTCCGGGACATCGTCTTCGTCGCGATGGCCGAGGCAATCGCCGTGATCGTGCCGGTCTGCCTGTCCTGGGCAACGGTCCGCACGCGGAAGCTCGCGCAGATGAAATGGGCCGGGTTCCCCGGGGGAACGCTCCGCTACATGCTCTCGTACAGTGTGCGGTCGTTCGCGGTGAACGCCGTCGGCGCGTTGCTGCTCCAGGCGGGAACCATCGCGGCCGGAATCACGCTGCGGCCGCAGGACGTCACCTACTACAACGCTGCCTTCCGGGTCTACACCAGCGTCCGACAACTCATCGGGTGGGCCAACGACCCCTTCCGTCCGGCGCTGAGCCGTCTGAACGTGGCTGCACCTGCCGAAGCGCGACGGGCACTCTTGTCGATCTGCTTCGTGACCCTGTCGCTCAGCGTCGCGGGTTGCGCCGTCCTGATGATCGCAGCGCAGGACGTCGTCCGCATCTGGCTCGGCCCAGGCGTACCCATCGACACGATCGCCGTGACGATGGTCCTGCTCCTCGCGGGCCTCATGGTCAACGCGATTCACCTGCCGCTGATCCCTGCTGCAGACGCGTCCGGCGCACCGGGTGTGTTCTTCATCCCGCAGCTGATCTGGATGGTCCTCACGGTCGGCGGGTCGCTGCTCTTCGGAGCACTGCTGGGCCTGCCAGGCATCGCGCTCGGTCTGACGTTGCCGCTGATCGTGATCGAACCGTTCTACCTCTTCCGGGCCGCCAGGGTCCTGCGCTTCACTCTGCTCGACTGGACCCATGCGGTTGCCCGACCGGTGCTGATCCTCGCAGCGGGTGGCGGCGCCGCGGTGGGAGTGTGCGTCCTCGTCACGACGGCGAGCGACCTGGGCAGCTCGGGGATCCTCAACGCGGTGGCCTTCCTCGTCGGGAGTGGAGCCACCGCAGTCCTCCTCAGGAAGGTGTTGCCGTGGCGGAGTTTCGTGACCATGGGAAGGCTGGAGCTGTGAAGCGATCAGGTGACGAGGAGACGGCCGCGCGCCCGCAGAGTCTCGAGCAGCTCCGAGAGGAGACCCGCTCTGTCCTGAAGGCGCTCATCGGGCCGCACCGGGACGTTGCTCTCCTGGACTTCCCCAACCACCAGAACGTGGGCGACACCATGATCTGGCGCGGCGAAATCGATCACCTGGCGAGTATCGGCCTGCGTGTGCGGTACCGGACCGACATCCAGCGCTTCTCCCGGGAACTGCTGGACAGATTGGTTCCCGACGGCCCGATCCTGCTCCACGGAGGAGGCAACTTCGGGGACCTCTGGCCGGACTTCCAGCGGTTCCGAGAGCGCATCGTGTCCCTCTACCCGAACCGCCGTGTGATCCAGCTCCCGCAGTCCATCGAGTTCCGAGATCCCGCTGCAGCAGCGGGAGCGAACGCGGTGTTCGGGCAACACGAGGACTTCCACCTCCTCGTTCGTGACTGGCAGTCCCACGCCCGCGCACGAGCGACGCTCCCAGATGTGCAGGTGCAGTTCTGCCACGACGCTGCTCTCGGGTGGCAGCCCACGGGCCGAGGCGTGCGCAAGGACAGAGCGACCGACGTGCTGGTCCTCGCGCGGCGAGACCACGAGCGTGGGGTCGGGATCAACCAGTTCGTGCCGACGCAACCCGGGCGTCGCGATCGCACGGCCGACTGGGGGCTCCGCGGTGTCGACCGGCTGCTCTGGCGTCTGGCTCGGATCCCGCTCGGACTTGCTCGGGCGGCTCCGGTGCTCGCATCGCTCCCGGCGTACTACCCGGCCATGTCGCTGTCTTACCGTGCTCTCGCGGAACTCAACCTCCGAGACGGCCTCCGTCTCTTCGGAGGAAGTCGGATGATCGCTACCGATCGCCTCCACGCTCACGTTCTTGCACTCCTGCTGCGGAAGCGGCACGTCGTGGCCGACAACAACTACGGCAAGATCGCCGGTGTCATGAACGCGAGTACCGGCGACCTCGGTGACTTCCTGTTCGTGTCGAGCGATGACGACGTCGAGGCAGCGACGAAGTGGATCGACGAACGCCTCCAGCGGGACGAGCTGCGATGACGTCACGAGCCGGCGGTCACGACTCAGCGGTGAACATCGTCTTCGCTCAGGGACGGGACGTTCCGTCCTGGGAGCAGCGTCACGCCAGTGGGCTGATCCCCGATCGATGGCCGTACGGACTGGACGGCGTCACACGACACTTCTCGGAAGCACGAGCTGTCGAAGTCGGCCCGCTCCGACCACTGCGACTGCTCCGCGCTCTGACCAGCCGGCGAGAGTCGCAGGGCGGCGCCGGCCAGAAGACGATCTCACTCAGCTGGGAAGAGGACGTGGCGCTCCGGATGCTTGAGCAGTACCCGGCGGAGGTCGCCCTGAGCGGCGTGATCTGGGCAACTGACCCTCCGGAGTCGATGGCTGCTCGGCTGAAGCAACGTCTCTCCCGTCGTGCTCTCCGTCGGATGAGCCTGGTGTGGACGTTGAGCAAGCCGCAGGTCGAGGTCGTTGAACGTTGGCTCGGCGCCGGCGGGCCACCGGTCCGGTACCTCCGCTTCGGAGTCGACCACGAGTTCTTCGCCGAGAAGCCGTTCCCGAGCACGCCTATGTTGTTCAGCGCTGGAGGCGACCGGGACCGGGACCCCGCGACACTGTTCCGCGCCATCGAGATCATTCGTCGCGAGCACCCGAGCATCGAAGTCATGGTTCAGTCGCGAACCCAGCTGCAGCCGCCGGACGGGGTCAGGGTCGTTCCGTACCTGACACACCAACAGCTGCGGGAGGCGTACGAACGAGCATCAGTCGTCGCGATCGCAACTCGACCGAACCTCCATGCTTCCGGCATGACCGTCTCCCTGGAAGCCATGTCGGTCGGGCGTCCCGTGGTGATCACCGAGACACCGGGCCTGGACGACTACGTCCGGGACGGAGACACCGGCTTCTTGGTGCCGTGCAACGATCACCGTGCCCTGGCAGCAAGAATCGGGACCCTGCTCGAGGACCACGCCGCAGCCGAAGCCATGGGGGGACGGGCTCGCCGACGAGTCGTCGCGAGCTTCACCTCCGCGCAGATGGCTGATGAGCTGGCGGCCTTCGCGCGGTCAGCCGGCGGCGACACACGAACTCCGGTCAAGTCTTGAGCAGGGTCAGCCGGGCTCACGCGAGTCGAGACGAGGTCTCGACGGTGAAGGGGGCGCCCGTGATGTCTTCTGCGCGCGCTTGGCTCTGTTATTCTCCGGCCATGCGAAGGATCCTCGTGGTCGGAGCGGGGGTCGTACTCACGACACTCGCCGCTGGGCTGATCGTCCGGCAAGCCTCGATTGCGCCATTCATCGTCGCCGCTCTCGTTGCCGTGCTGGTTCTGGTGCTGCGTCCCGCTTGGTCGATCTACTTGACGCTGATCTTCGCCTTCGCCGCCCTGCCGACCGCCATCCCCACGGAGTTCGAGGTGGGAGGTAGCTCCATCCGAGTCCATGAGCCGTTCCTGGTACTTGCTTTCGTGTATTCACTCGTGCGGTTCCAAGCAAGTCGCCGCGCCAACCTTCTGGCCATGGCGTTCGCTGCCTTCGTCGCGGTCGGACTCCTCATCGCCTTCGCTTCGCAGAATCCCGTGTCGAAGATCATCTTCGACGCTCGCCCCGTGGCGGAGTGTGCTGCAGTGATCTTCATCGCCGTGCGCTTGTACGGAACGGAGATTGCTCGTCGGTGCGTCGTGGTCTTCACCTGGATCTTGTGGTTCTCCGCGCTGATCGTCTTCGCTGGGGCGACTCTCGGCGTCAGCGTCGGTGGACGGACCGAGGAAGCAGACCTCGCCAATCCTGACGCAGTCTCGGGCGCAGCGACACGACTCCTCACGAGCGCTACCTTCCCGGCGCTTGCCGTTCTGTGCGCGATAACGGCTCTAGTCGTCGCTGGCAAGCTCCGCTTACGGAGCTCGTGGGTACTCGGTGCACCGGCCCTTGTGATCGTGGTGTTGAGCTTCTCCAGGAACTCGATCTTGGCGCTCGGAGTGGCGGTGTTGTTCGCTGCGCTCATGAGCCGAACTGTCTCGTCAACCACACGCGCTGTGGGGATAGGCCTGACTACCGTGGCCGTGTTCGGGCTGCTGGTGGTCATGAACCCCATCCTTGCTGGGCTCCCCGGCGGAGCGTTCATCAACACGCAGGTGGCGAGTTACGCAAGCCGCGTCATCGACGGCTTGAACTCGAACGTCCAGGCATCGGACATATCCGTGCAGTTCCGTGTCAGCGAAGACGGCTGGCTCCTCCACGGTTTATCGACATCTCCGGTATTTGGTCACGGGTTCGGCTTCGCCTACAAACCCTCGGCCGGCAGATCGAGCTTCACGCTTGATTACGCGCCGTACTATGCGCACAACTTCTACCTCTGGGCAGCCGTCAAGTCGGGGCTGCTGGGCGGATTGCTGATGCTCATCTCCATCGTCGATCCGTTGTGGCGAGCGTTGCGCCGACCGAGTTTCTCTACAATCGCCATCGCGTCGGCACTCACGGGCATGCTCGGATCTTCGTTCGTCGCCCCCGTGGCGTTGAGCGCGACTTCCAGCGTCTTGTTCGGCCTTCTCGTCGGGGCCCTCATCGCGGCGACGGAGCAGTCGAAGACATCTGCGGACAAGCAGCTGGACAGGGCTCGACTCGACGAGAACCCAGTGGTGGCCGGCCGTCCTTCTCGCGGTCTTCCCACTGTTCCGAAGAGTGCGCGCTGACCCGAAGGACTAGTCATGCAACAGGGTAGCTTGACTTACAAGTACGAGAGCGTCCAGGCATTGCGTCTGGTAGCGGCCGTCCTCGTCGTCATCACACATTCGACTCTCTACGCGCACGATCGGCTGGATCACCGATTCTCGGTCTGGGGCTTCGGGACGATCGGAGTAGACGTCTTCTTCGTCATCAGCGGCTTCGTGATGATGGTGTCATCAAGCAGGCACTTGGAGGAACGCAGATACTGGAAGAAGTTCGCCCTGCGGCGTATCGTCCGTATCGGACCCATGTACTGGATCGCGACGACGGTCAAGCTACTCACGCTTCTCGTGCTTCCAGGGGCAGTTCTCCATGCGGCCCTGAATCCGGGGAAAGCCGCCTTGTCCTACCTGTTTCTTCCCTCACGAAACGTAGACGGGAATCTTGAGCCGCTCCTCGGAGTCGGCTGGACCCTAGTCTTCGAGATGGCGTTTTACGCCATATTCACTCTCGCCTTGGTGGTGAGAGCGAACGTGATCGTATTTTGTGCAATTATCCTGTCACTGCTCGCCCTGGGTTCCATCTTCGTTGACCACGCGACCGGACCTGCAGTCTCGTTCTACCTGGACCCGATCGTGCTTTACTTTCTCGTCGGGATGGTGATCGCGAAATGGACGCTCGACCGATCCTGGCAGAGGATGGCGGCATGGTTCGGGTACATCCTGTTGTTGTGGGTCACCATCTACAGCTTCGATAGTCACGATGGTTTCGACTTCGGTCAATTGGCGAGGAACATCGGGGTCACAGCGGTCTTCTTGGCGGTCATCTTGGCGGAACCAATCTTGAGTCGACGAATCCCGCGTGCGGTCGTGTTCATGGGTGATGCGTCGTACTCGCTGTACCTGTTCCACCCTCTACTGGCGCCAGCGGTACCAGTAGTGCTCGGGAAGCTCCACCTCATCAGTCAGCCGCTGTCGGTCTTGCTGTCGGTGGTGGGTGTCCTGGTATCGGCAGCTTTCATCTACAGGTTCGTCGAGAGGCCGATCACCAGGAGGCTCCAGCATCTGCTGCTGAGCCCCCGGCAGGCAACCGTCCACGACAAGGAGAGCTCACGCGCTTCCGGCGCGTCCCGGAGTGACCGGTGATCGCGCTGTAGCGGCCTTAACGAGGGTCGGGCGTGGGTTGGCTGCCGGTAGCGTCGATCCGCGGGTGAGTTGGCGAAGCTGCGGAGTCCCACCGGGCTTTGAGCCGTGCCGCCGGGCGCTCCACCAAGAACCAACTCGCCATGGCTGCTGTCACCGTGAAGATGATGGTCAGGATACCGCGTGCTGGTAGTTCGGGATCGGCGTTCAGCCAGGTGTGAATCGGATAGTTCCACAGGTACGCGGCGTAGGAGATCTGACCGAGCGCCCGCAGTGGTGCCAGCCACTTCGTCGGCACGGTTTGCCATTCGTTGAGTTGCGGAATCAACAGCACGGTGGCACTCGCGGCGATGGGGCCGACGAGCAGATACGTCAGAGGGGAGCCCTTTGCCTCCGGTAATGCAGAGAGACAAAGAAGCACCAGCAGGAGGCCGCCGCTGAAGTAGTGACGCACGCTACCCAAACTGCGTGACAACTCCGTGAGTCGCGGCATCACGAAATAGCCGGCGGCTCCGATCACCATCGCGATACACCAGGAGGTCGGAAGTGGGTAGATCCGCCAGATGGTCGGTTCGGTGATCACCATGGTCGCTATCAGGACCACGATGATCGCCGCTGCTGAGACGATCAACCCGAGAGCTACCTTGCGGAAACGGATGGCCAACGCGAGAACGATCGGCCACACGAGGTAGAACTGTTCCTCGGTTGCAAGCGTCCAGAGATGCGACAGCGCTTCACTACCGTGGTTGAAGGGAATGTTCATCGTGTAGGTGAGCGCGACTATGACGCTGCGCAATACCTGTTGACGGTCTCCCAGCGGGTCCCAAATTAGCGAGACCAGCACGAACCCGAGGAGCATGAACATGAGCGCAGGAAGAAGGCGCACGGCCCGATTACGATAAAAGCGTGAGTATCGGACTCGCCCGAAACGAGTGATGTCCGACACGAGGAGCCCCGTTATGAGGTAACCGCTCAAGCTGAAGAACGTGACAACGCCGACCATCCCCGCCGTGCCGACCGGTTCGGGCCACGAATGGCGCACGAGGACGAGAAGGATCGCCAGCCCTCGGAGAAGGTCAAGTCCCTCGATTCGGCGCGCTGCGCCCCCAGAAGACATGGTGGGACTCTAACAGGGCGCAAGCGCGTTACCAGGGCGCGAGCGCATCAGTCGCACGGTCGTTTTTGTCACGTCGTCATGGCCCTTTCGACGCAACGCCCATTAGAAGTCGGCCCACAGTTTCTCCGCCAGTGTTCGTGCCGATCGGCTGAGCTCGTGCAGCTCCTCTGCAGACAGATCGATCGCCGCTGCTGCGGCACGCGTCCAGTCCTCTGAGCGCTCACTCGCCAACAGCCCCTCGTGAGCGGCGAGGAGCTCTCGGAGCGAGCTGTTCCTCGGGCCCACCACGGGTGTACCGAGCTCCAGGCACCGAACGGCGATACCGCTCTGGAAGAAGCGTCGGTAGGGGATCAGGACCACAGATGCGCTTCGGATCAGATCGTCGAGCTCGTCTTCGGGCACGAATCGATCGTCGACATGCCACCCTTCGACCGCAGGCCAACCGCGGCCGGTGATTGCGTACTGGGCCGCGGAGCCGGTCTGGGCAATTGCCTTAAGGAGATCGAGGTCTCTGTCGGCCTTGTACTGACCGAGCACCCGGACGACTTCATGTTTGGGGCGAGACTGCCTTGTCTCCGGTTCCAGGATCGGATGCGGTAACACGGCGAGTGTCGCTGCCGGCAGGGCATTGCGGACCTCGTCGGCTGCCGCTTCGCTGAGGACGATGATCCTCGCGCGTTGACCGAGTAGCCGGGCGAAGAAACGCGACAGCGGACCGTAGCCCAGCGACCGGACCAATGGGACAGGATCGTGCACCGTCAACCAGGCACCGGGCAAGCACGCCGCGATGATCAGCAGATCCACGTACCCGAGCACGGGCCAGGTGACCACGACGCGTGCTGCTCGCGACGGTCGGCGTGCCCTTCGACGGAGCTCCCACAGCGCCTGGACGTACCGGAGGACCCACCGTGAGCGAGACCCGCCACCAGCGGAAGGCTCGGGGAACTCAAGCACGTCGGTCAACTGACCCGACGCCTCGAGCACGCTGACCAGTTCACGGCGATAGTGCAGCAGGGCCGCGCCGAGCGGGTTCAGGACGACCGTTCGTGCCGTCATCGAGCGAGCCGCTCTGTAAGCCCACGGCTGATGCCACGAACCACGTCGAGGACGGGCCGCACACTGCGTCGTCGGATCGACTGCGGGAGGGCAGCCCGCAGCGCGACGAACGGCACGAATGCGATCCGCGGGCGCTGACCGTTGAGGCGGAGAAGCAACACGAGGTTGCGGCCAAGGTAGAACATCGGTGTCCCGCCGGAGCTCTGGTGGACACGAGCGGCGGGCACCCAACCGATCGCATGGCCCGCGCGTTCGAGGCGAAGGTGCAAGTCGACCTCCTCGACGTACATGAAGAAGGACTCGTTGATGCGGAAGTCGGTCAGGAGCCGAGCTCGGTAGAGGACGAAGGCTCCGTCGAGCCACACACGGCGAACGACACCCGACTCACGACGGTCGAAGACGACATCGGGCGCCGCACGATGGTCATGGTGTCGCGGGATCCGAGCCCATCGGGTCAGCTTGCCCCCTGTCGACCACACTTCGTCTCGACCGTCGTCCGTTGTGGTGAGCAGCGTCGGGCCCGCAGCACCCATCGCTGGGTCCGCGTCGAACGCCGCTTCGAGACCAGTCAGTGAACCGGCTGCGATGCGGACCTCGTGCGTGGCGACCAGGAGGAACTCGTAGTAACCACGGGCCTGGATCGCGCGTACTCCCTGGTTGACCGCCGCCCCGTACCCCTGGTTCGCAACGAAGAGCAGAGTGATCTCCGGCGGTATGACATCCCGCAGCTGCTGCTCCGACCTCTGCTCTTCACTGTTGTCGACGATCAGGATGTCGGCCTTCGCAACTCCTTCTGACATCAGGTCGGAGACGACTGCTCCGATGGTGTCGTAGCTACGGTGGTGCACCACGACTGCGCCGGTACGACCTGTCATCGTGCGTTCTCCTGTCCGACGTGGAGCCATCGATCGGCCACGACGCGCCCGTCTTCGGCCGGAAGCGCCGCGACGACCGCCTGCGGATCGAGTGGCTGGGACAACGCAGCCGCTACTGCATCCGACAACGCGCGGTCGGTACCGTCCGCGATGAGGTGACCATGGGCAGCAAGCCACGACGAAAGCCCGGTATCGGATGTGCTCACCACGGTGACTCCAGCCGCCAGCGCTTCTTTGATCGGGAGGCCGATCTGTTCACGCCACCGACCGTCGCGCTGAGAAGGGGCGACCAGTACGGCGCTCTCCAGGAGGAGTTCGGCCACGCGAGCATGGGGGAGACGGCCCATCACCTTCCGGCGATCCGCATTGCCTCGAGCCCATGTCAGGACGTCTTCGGACAGGGGGCCATCGCCGACGATCGTCAGGACTTCTCCCGGCGAGGCCGGTTCGACCTGCTCCCACGCCGCTTGCAGTTCAGCGATCCCCTTGCGTGCTTCGAGCGCGCCCACGAAGATCGCGCCACGGCGTCCGCTCGAGTCGGGCACGTGCGTGGTCGGCCGACCAGGCAGTTCCTCGATGAGCGCACTCCGCACCCGGCGGAGGAACGGCAGCGCCTCGTAGCTCTGCTGCGCCCCGCGCGAGCCGAAGGCGATCGCGTCGATCAAGAGCCGAGCGGTTCCTCCGACGAGCGCCAGGGCGAGGGCGATCGCCGGCTTCGGGAGAGACCTCATCCCGAAGAGCGCACGACGAGGGTCGTTGTTCTCGATCGCGTAGAACACCCTCCGATTCGGACCGCGCGTGCAGATCTTGTGGACCACCAGGACCGCGACCGTTCGAGGAAGCTCCCTCGCCCACAGGAGTTCGGGTACCTCGAGAACACGCACGTCTCCGCGGGCGACCGCTCGCACCGCCGACCGAGTGGTCATCGCGACGAAGTGCTCCGGAACGTCCGCAGCCGACAGATCGTAGTTCCTGCTGAAGAACCAGCCTTCCGCAGGCGTCAACCGGGAGTCCCGCTGCACCTGCGCCGCTCGGAGCTCCGGGTAGATGCGAACTGAGCGCGTCGCTGTCCTCATCGCTGTTTCTTGTCGATGAGACCGACCAGGGCCGTTTCGTACGCGCTGCAGACTCCGTGCCAGGAGTACTCGGTCTGCGCGCGGTCACGTGCGGCCTGCCCCAACCGTTCGCCATCACCAGACGTCATCATCTCGTCCACTCGTTCGACGATCGAGTCTGCATCCGGCTGCACGAACACCCCGGTTCCAGCCAGGGTCTCGCGGTTGTAGACCGTGTCTCGTGCAACCGTCGGGGCGCCACTGGCCATCGCCTGGACCAGCGCAGGGTTGGTGCCGCCGACACTGTGCCCGTGGAAGTACGCTCCGGCGTGCTGCCAGAGGGACTTCAATCGATCGTCGTCGTTGACGTGCCCGAGCCACCGGATCTGCGACGAACCCTCTGCGAGCGCCTTCGCAGCCGTGTCGAAGTCTCCGTGGAACCCGTCGCTTCCGACGATGACGACGGGCCACCGGCGGGAGAGGACCTCTGCTGCCCGGAAGAACTCGTTGACGCTGTTCTCCGGGACGAACCGGGCGACGTAGAGCACGTACCCGCGGTGCTGCAGGCCTGCGTCGACCGGGAGCTCCTCGTGCGTGTCGCCGCCGTAGGGGATGAAGGTCCCATCCGCCTTGAACTCGTGCTTCCAACGATCGCCGATCGCCCGAGCATCGAACACGAGCTCGTCAGCCCACCGAGCCGACATCACCGCTCCTGCTCGGAAGACCGACTTCGCTGCTCTGTTCCATTTCGCACGGTCCCACTCGATGCCGTCGACGTTGAGCAAGGTGGGAACGCCACGAGCACGAAGGGCCGGCAAGAAGAAGCCGTTGGCCACGTTCATGATCAGCGCGACGTCAGGCTTCCGCACGAACGCGGACGCGGTTGCAGTGGCCCCGAATGACAGCGTGCTGAGCGACTTCGAGTTGACCCCCCAGCTGTAGACGCTGCGGACTCCGTCGTGTCGCTCGGGGTCGTCTGCCTGAACAGACCCCTTCCGGCCGTACACCGTCACGTCCCACCCGGCGTCCGCGAGGAACGGCGCGAGCCGGCGAACCGCAGTCTCGAACCCTCCGTAGTAACTGGGATACCCGCGAGTACCGATGATGGCCACGGATCGTTTCACAGATGGCTCCGCTCGATGTCTTGGACGGTCGGACCAATCGTAGGTGCAACGTGGAGGAAGACTCATTGCTCGCGACTGTCTTCCTGATGCGGAGACCCGCGTGAACGGCAAGCGATCCAGCGACGCGCTACTGAGCGAGGTATCTCGGCGTGAGGAACCCTAGAATCAGATCATGTCCGACCTGCCCGAGTCGCGACGCGCTGCCGTACGCCGGGGGTCTGGGGCCCGCGTCGTGCTGTGGATCGTCGTCGCCATCGTTCTGCTGTTGCTCGCTGCCGTCGTCTGGGTCGGCGTCAGAGGCCTGCTCGCCAAGCAGCACCTCGAGCGCTCGGTGAGCCTCGTCGAAACGCTCAAGACGCAGATCACTGCTGGCGACTCCGATGCCGCGAAGCGGACGGCGCAGGAGTTGGAGGACAACGCCGGATCGGCGCGCAGCCTGACGGGTGACCCCTTGTGGGGCGCGGCGCAGTACACGCCGTTCTTCGGGACGAACCTCCGTGCCGTCCGGCAAGTGGCGGTCGTCGTCGACGACGTCGCGACCGGAGCGGTCCGCCCGGTCGCCAGCGTGATCGGGGGCCTGAACACCGAGGCATTCGCGCCGAAGAACGGGCGGATCGACCTGCAGCCGCTCGTAGACGCTCGGCCGGCCGTGGCACGAGCTACGACGACCCTGACGCGCGCCGACGCTGCCGCAGCGAAGATCGACACCACCGCGACGCTCTCGCCGGTCACCGCCGCGGTGAACCGGCTGCGCAACGCGCTGGATTCTGTCTCCCAGCAGGCCGCCACGGCGAACAAGGTCGTGCAGCTCGCTCCGGCGATGCTCGGTCACGACGGGGACCGGAACTACGTCCTGCTGTTCCAGAACAACGCCGAACTCCGCGCCGGCGGTGGGATCCCGGGAGCAGTGGCGCTCCTGCAGGCCAAGGACGGGGCGATCAGTCTGGGTGACCAGGCCGCCGGGTCCTCCTTCGGCCCGTACGACCAGCCCGTGCTGCCGCTGTCGGCCGACACGACGAGCCTGTACGGCAACATCACCGGTCGCTACATGCAGGACGTCAACCTGACCCCGCGGTTCGACGTGACCGGGGCGCTCGCCCGCGAGATGTGGAAGCAGAAGTTCGGCCAGCAGGTCGACGGCGTGCTCGCCATCGACCCCGTGACCCTGGGCTACATCCTCCGCGCGACCGGACCGGTGCAGCTGGCGACCGGCGACACCCTGACGTCGGACAACGCCGTGAAGCTGCTGCTCAGTGACGTCTACGCGAAGTACCCGGATCCGACGGTGCAGGATGCGTTCTTCGCCTCGGCCGCGAGTGCGGTGTTCGACAAGGTTTCCAGCGGCGGGTTCGACACGAAGAAGCTCATCGCAGCGCTGGCCGACGGGACCGCTGACGGTCGACTCCGGCTCTGGAGTGCAGACAATGCCGAGCAGAAGCAGATTGCCGGAACAGCGGTCGCGGGCACACTGCCCACGACGTCGGAGCAGACTCGCGAGTTCGGCGTCTACCTGAACGACGGCACCGCCGCGAAGATGGACTACTACCTGGACAAGAAGGTCTCGGTCGGCAGCTCGGTGTGCCGGAAGGACGGCCGACCGACCTCCGTGGTCGAGGTGACGCTCAAGAACACCGCACCGGCTGATGCCGCGACGAGCCTGCCGCGCTACGTCACGGGCGGGGGCGCCTTCGGGACCGAGCCCGGCAAGATCAAGACCCTCGTCGCGGTGTACGCGCCGGCGAACGCGATCTACCTCAGCGCATCGCAGGACGGCAAGGCCGCGGGCCTCCAGACGACGATCGACGGGGACCACCCGGTCGCGCAACTCCGAACGCTTCTCGCTCCCGGGCAGAGCACCACGTTCCGTGTGGCGTTCCTCGGTGACGCCAAGTACGCGAAGGCCGGCGTACAGGTGGAGTCGACTCCCGGGGTGCGGGAGTCGAAGGTCCAGCCGCTGCAGTTCGACTGCGCGAAGCCGGTCCCGGTCGGCTGAGCCGCGACCGGCGACGACGGTATCGCGAACTTTAGGGGCAGAAGACGCGGTCTCGTGCGCAGGCCTGATCGGTGAGTCGCCGCATACCGCGGTGTCGCGGGACCCCCACTCCGGGGGGCCAGAGCCGACCTGAGTGGCCGTCGAGCCTTCCCATCTCGTGGCAAGATCCCCGCTGTCGCTGGTCGATATGCCCGCTGAACTGGGCTTTCGGTCGGTGATGGCTGATGTGTGACGGCTTCGCGCTCCACTCCAGAGCTCAACCTGGGAACGAATCCAGCCCGAGTTCACACATTCGTTGCACAACGGGTGGCAACAGACTGTGAAAATCCGCTACATTGAGGGAACTTCGCCAATCGCACTCGCCATCACTGGTCGTGGGGGATTGACATCTGCGGAGGCAGGGCTCTGGTATCAGGGTCTGTCAGATCAGATCACTAGGGGAACTACTTCATGAAGAAGCTCATCGCCGCGGTCGTGCTGGCTGGCGCCGCACTGCTCGCAACTCCGGCCGCCGCCAACGCCGCTGGATACGCACCCGACTCGAACGTCTCCATCTCGGGCAACTACGTCGCCGGTGGCGTCGTCGTCGTCAACTTCAGCCCGGGCGCGTTCCAGAACAACGAGACCGTCAACGTGCAGATCACCGGTGCCGGTGTCTCCTCCGCGACCCTCGGCGCTCTGCCCGTGACCACCGTCTCGAAGGCGTACACCGCCGGCGCCGACGGCTCCCTCCCCGTCCGCGTCACCCTCCCCGTGGGTGGCTCGGGTTCCTACAACCTGACCGCCACCGGCGCCACCTCCGGTGTCGTCGGCGTCGCGTCCTTCACCCTCGCGCCGGCTGACGCCGCTGCGGTTGCTGCGGGCTCGAACGGCACCAACGGTTCCCTCGCATTCACCGGTTCGACCGTCTCCGCCCTGGCCCTCTGGGTCGCCGGTGGCGCAGTCGTCCTCGGTGGCGGCCTGCTCGTCGTGCGCGGCTCGGTCCGTCGCCAGCGCGAGACCGTCTGAGCTTCAGCTCACTGAACGAAACCCCCGGGGCCGAGAGGCTCCGGGGGTTTCGTCGTTCGTGGGGCTTACCTCAGGTCACGACGAGCAGAACGGCGACCACGCCGATGACGAGGAGCGGGGCGACCACCCAGAGCCACCACGGAAAGGCAGATGGACGTCGGTACTGGTGGGACTTGCGATTCGGGTTCACGTGCTGACCGTAGGGCTGCGAGATGTCCGCCACCACGCTCGCTGCGTGACCCGACAGTCCATCTCAGCGGATTCGCGGCCTCCCGTAACACGGACGTCGTCGCCGACCTCGCGGTGTCCTCCACAGCGAGGACAAGCCCACATGATCAGTCGCGCGGAGCCTTCGGCAGCTCCCACACCTCCGCGTACCGCTCGCGCACCAGCGGCCAGACCTGCTCGACCGCGTCCTCGACCGAGCGCACCGAGTCGCTGAGCGGTGGGGCGAGCACGAACTCGTGGGGGATCGGCCGCCCCGAGCGGTCCTGCCGTCCCTCCGGGTCGGGGAACCGCACGGCGAGCATCCCGGTCCGTCGACGGATCGTGGCCGGCACGTCCCGGACGCCGGCGAAGGCCTCTTCGTAGCGGGCCAGGGGGTCCTGCCCGGGCTGCTCGGTCGCCAGGAAGCGGAAGCCCCACGTGCGACCGCGGGTGGCCCAGATGAAGCTCATGCGTCGTCTCCTCGGCGGAGCACCCGGTCGTCGACCCCGCGTTCCAGGTCCTCGGCGAAGCGGGCGAGCACCCGGGTGGTGAACTCCCGTTCGGCTTCGGCCTGGTCCTTGACCTTCGCCACCTTCTTGGCGGCGAAGCTGACGGCCTTCGAGCCGAGTCCACCGCCGATCATGCTGACGGCAGCGCCGACCAGGTTCGACTTCACGAACTTCGACGTGCCGAGGAACCCGACGACGGGTCCGACGAACTTCAGCAGCTGCTCGGCGACCTGGGCACCGCGCTGCCGGGTGGAGGCCCACTTCGCGAACCGCTCGAACGGCAGCATCGCGGTCATCGGCAGCAGCAGGTCGACGCCGGTGCGGGTGGTGACGTCGATCGCGCTTGGGGTGAACTTGGCGGAGGACAGCAGCAGGAAGTCCTCGCCGACGTCGAGCGCGTCCGGGTCCTCGACGAAGCTCTGCAGCACGCTCCGCAGTTCATCGAGCTCCCCGCCGGCCTTGCCGATCACGAGCTCGCGGAACTCCTCGACGTCCAGGTCGGGCAGCAGGTCTGCCTTCGACAGTGCGAGGGTCCAGATGCGGGGGAACCGGGCCAGGCGTCTGCCGTCCTCGAGCACGTCGTCCCGCAGGGCGTAGAGACCGGTGTGGAAGTCGGTGAGCAGGGCCTTGAGGTACCGCTCCTCTTCGCCGGCGTTCTCGGCGAGCAGCTGGCCGTCGACGAGCACGACGGCGACGTCCGCGCTGAGCAGCGACCGGAAGGTCTCGACGCGTCGGGCCTCCTCGTCTGCGGAGCTCGGGTCCTCCTCGAACCACTCGCCGGGGTAGTCGTGCCACACGATGCCCAGGGGCTTCGCCGCCTTCTGCTTCGACCGGCCCTTCGGTAGGTCGTCCGCCGACGGCTCGATGACGAACCGGTAGGAGGTGGCACTGAACCGGTTCGCGCTCGGGACGGTGGAGCTGTCCCGCATCCCCAGGTAGTTGCGGTGCAGGGCCCGCCCCTGCGCGCGGTCCTCGGCGGTGACGGCGTACCGGTTGACGCGCCGGACCTTCGGCTCCTGCGCGGCGCCGTAGAACGACGAGAGCAGGACGGTCTTCCCGCTGCCACTGCCTCCGAAGACGGCGATGTGCTGTTCCATCGTGGTGCTGGTCGAGGCCATGCTCCGACCGTAGGCGGGTGCACCTGCGCGCTCCGCCCGCCACCCCGGACCTGAGCAACCACGAAGGATAGGGTCGACGGAAGCTCGACATCGGGTCGGGGGCGGTACGACGGGGGACGCAGATGCAGATCAAGCACGTGACCGGGGTCGCCCTCGGGGCAGTGGCGCTCGCGACGACACTGGCGGGGTGCTCGGCCTCGGCGTCGGTGTACCGCACGGTCAGTCCGGAGAGCTTCGAGTCGACGGTGGTCAAGGCGCTGCAGAAGACCTCCGACGCCACCCCGGAGGTCGACTGCGGTGACGAGCAGATCGCGCTCAAGGACGGCGACCAGGTGCACTGCGACGTCAACGCCAAGGGGTACGACGTCATCTACGACTCAGTCGTGACGATCAGCGCGAAGAGCACCAAGACCTACAGCGTGCACGTCGAGGTCGACGAACAACCGAAGTCGTGACCGACGGACGCGAGCCGGCGGATCCGCCGGCCACGGGCCTCCAGATCGGGTTGTCCGTGACGGCGCTCGTCGTGACGGGCCTGCTCGGGCTCGTGTTCTCGGTGGTCGACCTGGTGCTCATGCTGTTCGTCGGGGGGATCGACGTCTCGAACGGCCGGACCGACGTGACGGCCAGCCGGATCTCGATGGGGCTGCTGCTGCTCGTCGCGACGGCGCTGTGGTGGACGGGCGTGGTGATGACGACCCGGGCGGTCGGGCGGAAGCGCACCGGGTTCGGCCCGGCATTCGGTTTCGGACTGGGCAGCCTGCTGCCGCACCTCAGCATCTGGGGCATCGGCAACGGCTCCTGAGGCGGTGGCCCCTGGATGGACGAAGGGGTCGGTGGCGTGCGGTCAGGCCCGCCGCCGCGCCGCCGCCCCGAGCAGCACGACCCCGAGCACCGCTCCGAGGACAGCACCCATCGTGTTCGCGACGACGTCGTCGATGGTCGCGAACCGTGCCGGCAGGAACAGCGCCTGCCCGGTCTCGATCGTGGCGCTGACGAGCAGGCCCGCGCCCGCGCCGGCCCACCACCAGCGGGCCCCGGCGAGCAGGACCACGAGCAGCCCCAGCGGCACGAAGAACGCCACGTTCGCCAGCGACTCGATCATGTCGTAGCCGAACCAGCTGGGCGCCCCGCGTCGTTGCGCGGCGGCGACCAGCCGGATGATCAGGGGGTACGCGCCGGAGTCGACGGGGGTGCCCCAGAAGCCGATGAGGACCACGCCCACCCCGTACGCGACGGCCAGCGCGCCGGCGACGCGGCGACTGCGGCCGGTCGCGTGGGCACTCGTGCCGCCGCGTCGACGGAGCGCGCGTCCGGAGGCGACCACCCGTCGGACCGCAGCCGACGTCACGTCGCGCACGTCGGGCTCGGGTCGGTCGGGGGTCACGGGAGCGACGCTACCGGGGCGGGCCTCCAGAGCGGATCCACCGCTCGGCCGACCACCGGACGGGAGGCCCGCCCCACCCACCTGGATTCCGTCCAGAAAGCGAGTACCCCGGTTTGTCCCCTGTACCCCGGAAACGTGACGTTCCGTCCCGGTTTTCCGGGGTTCGATACCGGAGCGGATCAGGAGAACCCGTGAATCGACGGGGCTGGCTGGTGAGGGAACCGGTGCGCGCCGTAGCGTTGTCCCGCAAGCAGATGTACCCCAGAACGTGAAGGAGCAGGGCCATGACGATCATCAGCCACGACGTGCACCAGGTCGAGGTGACGCTGGACACCGACACGGTGGACACGATCGCCGTCCTCGAGGCCCAGGTGGCCCACACTCCTTCCCGCGCCTCCCTCTCGTGGGCCGAGGTCGAACCCGGCCTCTGGTCCGCCAACTACGGCGGCTACTTCGGTGGCACGGTCGACAAGCGCGACGGGCACTACTTCGTGTCCGACACGTTCGGCCAGTACGTCGGGGACTTCCGCTCGCTGGAGGACGCACAGTCGCGTCTCGCCGAGCGTCTGCACATCGTGCTCCCGTCCGTCATCCGCCCGGTCGACTGACCGGTCCGACGGTCTGATCACGGTCACCCGACCACGAGGGATCGAACGCAGCAGCGAAGCACCACCCGGAGCATGACCTCCGGAACAGCATGACCGAGGCCCCGCCGGAACACCGGCGGGGCTTCGACGTTCCTCGGACAATCGGCTCCGCCCGGCACGTCCGGACGGGGCCGGAACTGTCCCCAGTGTGGGGGTGTGTACCCCGAATTCCCGGGAGAGGTCCCCCCTACTGGGGACCTCTCATGTCCCCGTGCGTGATCGGCCCACTGCCAGGATCGGGCTCGGCGTGAACGGTCGTTCTCCGATTCCCTCGGGTCCTCGAGCGCCAGGTTCGCTGTCTCGACCCGAAAGTGACTCATGCTGCCTGCTCCCCAGGGCACCGCCCTGCCTCGCCGCGCGTTCGGCCTCCGCCCCCTCGCCATGCTCGGCGCCGCGCTGCTCGTCGGCGCCGGCCTGAGCACTGCAGCCGTGGTCTCCGCCGCCCCCGCCTCCGCCGCGGTGCAGGCGACGCAGGACAGCCACTTCGTCTGCGACCAGAACACGCTGTACGCGACGAACAAGGCCGGCTCGGTCATCGCGATCGACCTCACGAAGGGCACCAGCGCGGGGACGACCGTGCCGGTGGCTGAACTCGGTCCGCAGGCGAACAACGGTCTCGGCATCTCACGCGAGGGCACGTCGATGTTCGCCGCTGCGAACGGGACCTACGCCACGCTCCGGACCTACGACCCCGCAACGAAGAACCGCTCCGCCGACATCGCCACCGACAAGGCGCGCCCGGTCCTCCGCGGTGCGGTCAACCCGGTCACCGGCTTCTACTACTACGGCGACAGCTCGGGCGCGCTGATGGCCTACGACCCGACGACGAAGAAGGCCATCGGGCAGGTCGGGACGATCCCGAACCTCAAGCCCGGCAACGGCGACTTCGCGTTCAGCTCCCGCGGGCTGTTCTTCGTCGTCGCGGCCGACAAGGTGTACCGCGTCGACACCGAGACCGTCCCCACCACGGCGGGCACCACGGCGCTGACCACCACTGAGATCGCCACGCTGCCGTCCGGCACGGACAGCCCAGGCATCGCGTTCTCGTCCGACGGCTACCTCTACGTCTCGAACACGACGACCGGTGGGACGACGCAGAACCCGGTCTCGACGACGACGCTCATGCAGCTCGACCCGACCTCGGGCACCCAGGTCCGGAGCTTCCCGGTCGTCGGCAACTACAACGCCAGCGACCTGGCCACCTGCAACTACGCCGACACCGTCACCGGCCGAGCAAGCGTCGACCAGCGGTGGAAGGCGACCGACCAGTTCGGCCTCGCGATCACCGGCGACGGCATCACCGCGACGAGCAAGGGCACCAGCGCCAGCACCACCGGCAGCGCCACCGGCCTGCAGGACCAGAAGGCCGGCGCGATCCTGACCACGCCGGGCAAGAAGTACACGGTCACCCAGACCGCCGCCGGCACCACCGACCTGGCGAACTACACGACCACGTGGAAGGCCGTCGACGTCAACAGCGGCACCGCCGTGGCGGCCGGCACCGGGCAGACCGCGGCGTTCACGTTCCCGCAGGCCGTGGGCACCGACGGCACCGACGTCGTCGTCACGTTCACGAACACGCT
>Ga0308161_1000808_pt1 | contig 42937 bp, 48 predicted proteins | sample PhyFR2_FD_201034 | JGI IMG/M metagenome (GOLD analysis project Ga0308161, IMG submission 201034) | Phyllosphere microbial communities from UC Gill Tract Community Farm, Albany, California, United States - DLSLF.R2 | ecosystem: Host-associated > Plants > Phyllosphere > Unclassified | place: USA...
TTGTCAAGCGCTTCAACAACTACGTCAACAGTATCGCCAACTTGAACTTCAAGTTCACGTTGTTCATTTAAAAATTCAGCACGGTCAACAACGCCTTCAGATTTAAGGCCAGTGTCAACAGTAACCCAGTCAGAATCGATACTAACAACAGTACCTTGGATGACTGCACCCTTTTCAACGTTGAGGTTTAATTCACTTTCTTCAAAGAGGGCTGCAAAAGATTCGGTCATGATATACCTGATAAAGTCCGCGGTCTTGGATCAGACAAGGCCGGTTTAGTTAAGTTGTTACATTGTCCAAAAAATCTGATCAAGCAATGCTTCAACTGAAAATAAAAGGGTTTATCTATTGAATACGGCTATCGATATAGTCCACCATTAACTGAAACACTTCATTGATGCCTATTGTAGAACTATCAATGACATACGCGTCTTCAGCTGGCTTGAGCGGAGCAACAGTTCGCTCCATATCTCTTTTATCTCTAGCCTGTATGTTAGATAAAATGTCGCTTATTTTAGCATCAAGACCCATACCCTGCAACTGTTTTACTCTACGCTCTGCACGAGATTCAGCCGATGCAGTTAAATAAATCTTGGCTTGGGCTTCTGGAAAAATTGATGTCGCCATATCACGTCCATCAGCAACCAGACCCGGCGCCTGAATAAATGCACGTTGACGCTCAAATAATGCTTTTCTTAATTCTGGGACAGTTGCCACTTTAGAAGCATACTCACCGACCTGCTCTGTGCGAATGGTATTGGTGACATCAACGCCTTCCAGAAAAATAAGTGTTGCTGCTTCTGTAGATTTAAATTCGATATCGAGCTGTGTGGCATATTCAACACACTGCGCTAGCTTGGTATTCAGCTGATCCAGTAAGCCATGTTGAAACAAAGACAGCCCAAGTAAACGATATAACGCACCAGAATCTAATAAATTAAAACCATAATGTGCGGCAATTTTTGCAGCCAATGTGCCCTTACCAGAACCACTTGGACCATCAATCGTAATAATATGAACTGTCATTCCCATCTCTTATGAAGCAACTGATTTGGCTAATTTTGAAAAACCTAGTGTAATGGCTGCTTTGAGTTGTGCAAGAACTAATTTACTTACAAAAGGTGCTTTTGCTGTAAATTCAATCTTATAAGTCACCAAAGTTACAAAAGGTGTGATTTCTTTAAAGTCAATTTGCCCCAAATGGTGTTTTACCAATGGGTTGTTGATTAACTTATACTCAATTCGTTTATTTTCTTCCAGTAGCGTGATTTCTTCCTGAAGCGGTTTAATCGGACCAAATCCCATGCGGCGAATTGAACCAATCCCGTCAGGACGTTCTGGATCAGCAGAATCTTTCACACGAACCACCTGTAATGGTGCAAATGCCTTGTTATAGGTTGCGTGTTTTGACAACAAGTCAAAAACCTCAGAGATCGGTGCATTGAATTCTTTTTCTATCGTGATTGCATTACGCATAACTTCGCCTTTTGATTATATCCAAAAACATTGGAGGCTTAGTGTGCCATAACTCATGAGACATTTTTAATCATTTAAGGACGTTTTTGACGAACGGATTTTCTTCTTTTCATTTCTTCTTTGTTTGAAAAAATCACTTAACTGCAAGGAACACTGAGCTTGCAGACATCCTTGCTCAAAAACAAATTTATGATTGTAATAACCACTTTCGAGTAATTGTCTGGCGCTGACCAGAGAACCTGCTTTTGGCTCAGTCGTGGCAAATACCACGCGCTTCACTCGTGCATGTACTAAAGCGCCTACACACATGGTGCAAGGTTCAAGCGTAACATACAGTGTCGTATCTTCAGGCAAACGGTAGTTATTTAAAGACTGACACGCTGCACGTAAAGCCTGTATTTCTGCATGTGCAGTGGGATCTGAAAGTTTAATCGGTGCATTGTATCCTGCACCAATGACCTGATCATCACTAACAAGAACGGCACCGACAGGAATTTCTCCCTGTGATGCCGCTAATGCAGCCTGCTCATAGGCAAGCTGCATCCAGTATTCATCATTATGATTTTCTACAGTCATATCAGCTTAAGCAATCACGCCATAGTGCTTCAACAACGCATTCCAGCTCTCGATATTGGTTACAGGTGCACAGTCGCCCAAAATACCTTTAAGCGTTAACTGTTCTGTTGCTTTCCATTCAGGTGATAAGTCTTTATCAACCAGACGGGCGCGCACACCTTCAACAAAATCAGGATGACGGATTTTCCATTCAGAAATTTGGGCTTCTAATGCAAAGACTTCATCCCATGCATGACCTTGTTTACCCCATTGCCATAACAACCAGGTAATTGCTGCAGTGCTTGGTGAACCTTTTTGCAAGTTCTCACTTGCCTGACGTAACCAGTCACTACTTGCATCACTGAGGCCAATAATCGATTGATAGTCATATTCAAAGTTTTGCCCACGGCAAACGCTATGAATTACATCAATTGAGTTTTGCAAAGGCCCCGCAGCAACAGGACGATGTAAGCTATTTAAAGTATCGTCAATCGCACGGAAAGCACCCGCTGGATAATGATTCCAATCGACATTTAAAACTTTTTGCAGCACATTATCGCGTTGTGCTTCACAAATATGCGTTGCCCAACCTACGCTGAATGCACCCGCTGCGGTCATAATTGAGCCAGTTAAACCGGTAAACAAACCGATTTGACCACGGTCAGCAAGGAAGCGGCTTGCGCCTACATCTGGGTATAAACCAATATTGATTTCAGGCATCGCCAAACGTGAATATGGAGTAACCAAACGGAATGGTGCTGCCATAAACAAGCCTAAGCCACCACCCATTACATAGCCTTCGCCCCAGACAACGATCGGTTTTGCATAATTATGTAAGAGTAAATCAAGCGCATATTCTTGCTGGAAAAATTGATTTGCTGTTTCAACTTCTTTATTAATGACAAGCTGACGTAATTTACGGACATCCCCACCTGCACAAAATGCTTTTGGTGTCGTCGAATCAAACCAGATCGCTTTAACACTCTCATCTTCATGAAAATGCTCAAATACTTTAAGCAGAGCACTTACAATCGGCTCATCTAAAGCATGCAGTGATTTAGGGCGATTAAGACGAATGATTCGCCAACCATTTTTTGCATGCTCAATAACTAAATCAGGATGATAGCTATTTAAATCGGGAGAAGTCATTATGCGTCCAATTGCCAGTCTATAGGCTCAATGCCATGTTGTTTCAAATATTGATTAGTTTTAGAAAATACTTTACAGCCAAAGAAACCACCACGGTTTGCAGCAAGTGGTGATGGATGCGCTGCTGTTAAAACAAGGTGCTTGTTACGGTCGATACGTTGTCCTTTACGCTGCGCATAAGCACCCCATAAAATAAACACAACATGTTCGCGCTGCTCATTCAATACATCAATGACTGAATCGGTAAAGTCTTCCCATCCCTGTTTTTGATGTGAAGTTGGCTGTCCTGCCGCGACCGTAAGTACACTGTTGAGCAATAACACACCTTGTGCCGCCCATTTACTCAAGTCACCATGACGAGAAACAGGAACACCCAGATCAGTATTTAATTCGTGAAAAATATTACGCAAAGATGGCGGTAATGCAACCCCTCTTTGCACAGAAAAGCTTAAACCATTGGCCTGATTTGGACCATGATAAGGATCCTGCCCCAGAATCACGACCTTCACTGCATTTAATGGTGTGGTATTCAATGCATTAAAGATCTGCTTGCTTGGTGGATAGATGACTCTTTCTGCAAGTTTTTCTTGTTGTAAAAACTCACGCAAATTATCCATTTTAGGGCTTAGAAGAAACTCTGATAATGAGATTTTCCAAGACTCGTCCAACTGAACTTTATTAAGTTTGTCCTGTTGCTGTTCAGTAAGTTGCATCAACATTCCTTGAAATAAATTCTTTTATTTAAGTGAAGAATACTTAAATATTAACTTGTAACTCTACATTCGGATTCTGGAATTTTGTTCCTTTTTTCAGGTTTTCATACATCTGAACGTCGCTCCATTCAGCCTGTACCTGTTCTGAAAAGACAATCTGTTCCAGACTCAATTCGCCCATTTGTGTATTTTCAATATCTTCCTGAAAACTCTGTGCATAGCCAGTATCTGTTTCATGCACAATCACTGAATACACTTCAACGTCCCCTTCACCATTCTGGGTTACAGTTGAATTTAGCACTTGCTGAGCGAGATAGAAAAAGATACGCGAAAACTGTTCTGCCGATGGCGAAACGGGTAAGGAAATCCAGCGCGCACTAAATGTCTTACATGCATCAATATAAGCAGGGTCATCTTTCTGCCAAAAACAGATTGCATGATCGAAGCTATCATATAGCTCCTTAATAACGCCTTTGAGTAAGCCGAAATCATAGACCATTTGCCCATGATCCAGCTTTGACGCTTTTAATAATAATTCAACTTTATAACTATGCCCATGAATCGAACGCTTACAACGATCCGATGTACAGTTACGTACAATATGAGCATTCTCAAACTTAAACAATTTACGAATTAACATGCACCAAGCTAATCTTTATCTGCAAACGAATTTTATTATAAAGCAAAAAAACATGGATTGGGATTGATTTTAAACCTTGTCACCATTTGATTAACCAATCCAGAAATTTACTGGAAAGGTGAAAGACTTCTTGAATAAACAGTCACTTGCTTATCCTTACGTGCTAAAGAGCTGGTAAATTGACGTTTTCGTTCGCTTAAAACCACTTCAATTTGTGCAGTAAAATAGTTGGATTTACTATCCAGCAAATCAGCGGCATCAGATTTATTCTGTTCTTCTATCCCAGAAAATGCATTTAGCTGCCATAAATCTTCAATATTATTGAAATAAGTCAAATTCGCCTGTTTTGCTTTTAGCTCTTGTTCAACCGCTTTTACATCGACTTTTGGATCAATACTGGCCAATAACAAGGCTGGTGCCGTATTCATGTTGACTTTGGTTGGTTCAGGTAATGCCGTGACATAGGGTTTAATCAAATCATAATTCTTACCCTCAAATCCTTTAACCAGTTTCAACTCTTCTACACTATGAAATTTGGTATTTGGCGTTAGATAAGCAGGATCCAAACCCTGATAATAACTACTTTCGGCTCCCATTGGCCCTGTGGTTTCATCATCAACATCTTGCCAGTCAATTACGGCCTGACTTAACTCAGCAGGCAAACCTACCCGTTGTAGCAATTTTTCAAACCAGCGTTGCGCGGCTTCATCCACCTTTGTTCCATCGGCTTTTACTAAATTATTAAGATTAAATTTTCCAGACTCATCAACCAAACGACCAGAAACATATCCATCATCTACAGGAAATGGCGGCATTGGTTTTGCCCAGTTTTCCTGTAGATGGTCAATACTTTCTCCATTATCGCTATCTTGTATCAGCAATTCCGAGAAAAATGCCTCTGCACTTTTTGCATAAAGTAGAGACTGGTTTTGACGCATTAAATAGCCCGTGTTTTCGGCAGTATTGGTTTGTCGCTTGGCAATAGTCGCCGCTAGAATAGTCGCCAAAGCTACCATTACCAGAATCGTTAATAGAGCGATGCCATGTTGAGATGAATGTTTTTTCATGACATTACTGACCGCCTGCATCTGAATTATTATTGAGCAGACTATAAATCCACTCGTAGTCTGTACCAGCCACTGTCAACTGAACTTTGATTCCAAGCGGTAATTTCTTTAGTTCAGCGATATTACTTGGATCACTATTTTCAGGCCACTGCGTCAATTCTTGTGGGTTCAAAACCATCACTTTAAATTGATCTACATTTTCCAATAGAGTACTTGAAACAGGCTGTACCCGATTAGGAATATTCAGATTTGAATATTTGAGGCGATAAACTTTCTTTTGTTCAGCATTATAACGATATTCAATACGCTCGTAAGGCGACAAACCTTGTTTCAGTGGGTCAGAAACACCAGCCTTGCTGAATGCAAAGTGCTGATCATTCAAGACAAGCGCAGCTTGCAACTGTCGTCCATCATTAGCTGTCAAAGGTATGATCTGCAAACTATCCCGCAAGAACTGCTGATAAGCATCCTGCAAGGCAAACAAGTGCAATTCATGTTCTGCATTACGGTCTTTTACTTTTAATAAATAGTCAAATACTTTCCAGCCCAGCATCGAAAGTACTGCAAAGATTGCAATTGCAACCAATAACTCGACCAGAGTAAATGCGCGTGTATATTTCATTATGTTCTAGCTTTGGCAGGATAGTTAAAGAACACAAGATTGGTAATCCCCGCTTCGACCTTACCTTGTTCTTTATTAAATAAACTGACTTGGAGTTCAATTCGCTGGATTTTAGGGCTGATTGTAGATTGTGCTTTTTTATCAATTTGCCAGGTTTCACCTTGAGAGGTCACTTGCTTGGATTGTGTTCCATCCAGCCATTCTTGATTCATTTCCATCATTGCCACTTCATTCATGGCCACGAATTGTGCTTTGGTTCTTAAAATGGCATTTGATGTCGATTGCGTATATTGCATCGCTACCTTGGTTAACGCAATCGCAGCAACAGCAAAGATCGCCAGCGCAACCATCACTTCTAGTAGAGTAAATCCTGAAGCAGGTCTACGCCGAGCAACGCTCGGCCCTGCTGTAAGGCCGAAAACTATGCTTGAGGTGCGAGGTTTCTGTTCTACAGCAACAGAAGAACCACTCTCTGGACAATATACTAAAGACTTAATTTTCATTGACTTTACCCAAATGATCCAGCTCTAGCTCATGTCCAATCGGCTGTTGCGCATAATAAAACTGGATTCGGACAGGCTTCGCTTCACCATTTCCAAACCAGATGAGTTGAGGAGTCTTACCGCCCAGTAAATCTTCATTTTTTGCTTTGTTATAATTTGCTGTATCTAAACTTTGTATACTCAAAGACACATTATTGGGTAATTGACGCGTCTTAAACTCTTTATACAGTTGCCAAGTGCGGTCAGCCTGCTGAATCTGTTCAAGACTCTGGTCATGATATTCATAGAGGTTATAACTGAAAGGTGCAACATCCGTCGCATTTTGAGTATTTAACGCAAAAACTTTTGCCTGATCAGTGGCTTCTTTATTAATTTTTTTCAGATCAAGAATAAACATCTCTCGGGCTTGCATGGCGCGGCGTTGATCAACACCACCAATATTCAAAACCACAAGAGATGCCATAATCGTCATAATAACGATCACCACCATCACCTCAATCAGGGTAAAAGCCTTTTGTGAATGCTTTGGTGATCTCATTATCATTTCAACTATGCAAGCGCAGTTTCGACCAGCTTCGGTAATGCCAAAGCCTGCTCAATATAAGCGACACGTAAAGTATCTCGAGAACCCAGATAACGCTGATAGAAACTCGAATTCAGGATAACGGCTGCGCCATAGGTCAAAGACCAGATCGAAGCAAGGTAATCCCGCGTTGTCATGGTACTGTTAATACCCAGCAAATAACTTTCCGTCATTCGAATAATGATACGCAAACGCTGTCTACGCACCTTATATAGCTCACTGAAGAGTAATTGGATACCCTGTCCAGTGGTCGAAAGCCGCTCTTCTATCTGATGGAATAAGGCCGTACGCTCAGGATGATGTAAATGGTGCAACATAAAGAAAGCCAAATGTTCAGGAAATGCCTTTTCAGTATCCTGAATCATTTCCAGCAACATGCGCTCATTACGAATAATCAGCAACATATACAGCTCATCTTTACTTTGAAAATGCTTATATAACGTGCCTTTAGCAAGATCCAGCTCAGCTGCCAACGCATCCAGCGTCATGCCTGCTTCACCATTTTCTAACAGGAGTTGCTCCGCGATTTGAAAAATTAATACTTCTCGTGCTCTAAACTGAGCTTGACGATCCATTTTCACGTAATAACTCTCTTTCCTAATACAACAAAACCGTTTATTTCAAATTTAAGAGATTTTCAAAATTTTGTGTTGTAATCATGCCAATCTCTTCAACCGATTTATCATATACATCACTTAAGGCTTTTGCTACAAAAGGAACATATTTCGGTTCATTGCTTTTACCGCGATAAGGCACTGGCGCTAAATAAGGACTATCTGTTTCTATCAAAAGACGATCAAGCGGCACTTGCTTTGCCACATCACGTAAATCCTGAGCATTTTTAAAAGAAACAATCCCAGAGAAAGAAATATAGTAACCACAATCCAAAACGGCTTTTGCTGTTTCCCAATCTTCGGTAAAACAATGCAAAATACCATGGGTAGACTGTTCTGCACGAATAATATCAATGGTATCGTGCTTGGCTGCACGGGTATGCACAACCACAGGCTTTTTCACGATTTTTGAAGCTTCAATGTGTCGGGCAAAGCAACGCTTTTGTTCCTCGACGAAATCTGTACTGTGATAATAATCCAGTCCCGTTTCACCCAAAGCCCACACTTTATCGGATTGAGCAAGATTGACGAGATAGTCTGTTGTCGCGCGCGCCATCACCTGTTCATCTTCACATGGATGAACACCGACAGAATACCCAACATCGTGATGTCGGGATGCGATTTCTGCCAACTTTATATGATCTTCAAGATCAACCGAAATGCCCATGAATTTCGAAACACCCGCAAGACGGGCTTGCTCAAGTGCCTGATCCAAGTCGCCTTGATAAGGGCTTAGATCCAACATGGTTAAATGGCAATGCGTATCAACAAACACTCTTCTATCCTATTTACTTCATAACTACATGGTATAACTTGGACGATCCAGACCTTTGGATCCGGCCAGTAATTTCTCAGCTTCATTTTTATAATACACGCCTTTTTCACCAGCGAGCTGTATTGCAAAACCTTGTGGCTTAAAATGCGTCTGTTTATGAGAAATCCAGATCACTTTCCCAGTCAATGGAATCTTTTGGGATTGTTCCGGAAGAGTTGCCAGCACAAAAACCTCCTGTCCCATTTTCACCGCCTGTTTGGTCGGCACAAATAAACCGCCGCCTTGTACAAAAGGCATATAACTTGATTGTAAGGTCGCTTTGTCTGGAATGTTGACCTGTATAATTCCGCCCATCATTTGTGGTTGCATAACTTTCCCCTGTTCAATATTGAAACATCAAAATCTAGAACGTCTCTTTCGACGTATAAAACATCCGAATGTTTCCATCTGATTTATAGCCTTATCTTTCGTGATCGTTCATTTAATATCTATACGTCTTATATGACTGAATTATAGAAAACAATCCTGCAAACAACAAATAATGTTTAGGTTAAATACAATTTAGGGCATTTAAAAAAGCAGCTTATTTATCACTTTTTCGAATAATACGTGCCATAGTTTTACAACAGATGACAGCTTGAAAGAAATGACAAGAAAAATATAGATGTGATTTAGAAAAAAACCGCTCTTGTGAGCGGCTTTTTAACAATGATAAAAATAAAGTTTTTTATTTTTCAGTACATTTATAATCAAAGTCTAATTTACTAATCGCTTGATCGGTATTTCTGGCAATGACAGAAATGTTGTTGGCCCCAGCTTCAATATAAAATTTACCACTGAACTGATTTGCGCCAGTACCACGGACATGATTGAAAGAGTAGCTATATACACATTCGTAAGCTTGTGATCCCGCATTAGACGCATTAATCTGAAAAGATGATCCATTAATATTCGAAATAAACTTCGGTTCAGCCATTGCCATGCTGGGTAAAATTACAAATGACAACGCAATCGCGATAGATTTAATTTTCATCTCGATATTCCTTATTTTTTAATATTATTGTGAAGTGTTTCACATTTTATATTCTTTTTTGATCAAGGATTAAAGAGCTATGTACACTTTAGATACAATTTTTACATAAATAATATAAAACAAGGTAATGAACTTATTTTAGAGCCAAGTTCATTACCTGTTTTATTGAAATAATTAGTCAGCCCAGTACTTAAAGCATGATTAAGCTACATTCATCAATTGAATAAACAACTCATCCATCACCAATTGGGTTTGAACATTCTGCTCAACCATTCGTTTTTTCTGCTGCAAATCAGAATAGATGGTAAACAGCTGCTCAAGGTTATAACACTCAACTAAACGACTAAAATCCAGATCATCATTTTTAAGTGCCTGATTGAGTTTCAAACTAATCAAATCACCCAGCAAATACTCAAACATGGTCATAAATTCTGAAAAATTAAGCTCTTTAGACCATTTGTTTGAATAGTTTAAAGGCATATTTTTTTCTGCAACCAACTTCAACCAGTCTGTAAGGAAAATAGCGCGTTTCTGCAACCATTCACTTTTTTCAATTTCAATCGCTGTTAGCGGCATATCATTGGCAAGATTCAGCAATAATGACACTTGGCTTGATGAAATTTCTGGAATTTGCTGTTTGACAAAAGTCTGCGCATCTTCAAGCGTTAAACGATCTAACGCAAAATGCTGTAATCGACTGCGAATGGTAGCGGGTAATTTCAAATAATGATCAGCAAGTAAAATCAATACAACTCGCTCACCCGGTTCTTCTAGCGTTTTCAACAAAGCATTTGCAGAGGCTGTGTTTAATGCTTCCGCAGGCTCGATGACCACAACACGCCAGCCTTCACCTGTTTGTTGAACAAATGGCAGTAAGTCACGTATTTTCTCGATCTTGATTTTTGCGTTTTGTTTTTTATTTTCTTCGTCTGTCGTGATATGCACATAATTAGGATGTGTATCCGATTTTAGCCATTGGCAGCTTGTACATTCACCACAAGCAGCTTGTGCCTGTTTATTTAAACAAAGCACCCAGGCAACAAAGCGTTCAGCAAACTCTTTTTTGGCGCAGCCTTTTTTGCCATAAAATAATAACCCATGTCCTAGATTAGGAAATCGTGTACTGAGAAGTTCCCAAGTCTGTGCATGCCAGGGATACAGTGTTTTCGTTTGAGTATCGACCATAATCTTATTCAAATGCACTCACAGGCATTGTATTGAGACGATCTAAATCCGCCTGTGTATCCACGCCTGGGGGTAAGTTCACTTCTGCAACATCAATCGCAATGCGATGACCATTTTCCAAAACACGTAATTGCTCTAGGCTTTCTAGTTTCTCCAGATTGCCCTGTTCCCAAGTCACGTATTCTTGCAATAATTTCACACGGTAAGCATATAGACCTAAATGACGGAAAGCCTGTGTGTGTAGCGTTGGTACAGCTTGTTTTGCGCCGTCGCGATCATAAGGAATGGTCGCACGACTAAAATAAAGCGCTTCATTACGATTGCTCATCACCACTTTCACGATGCTGTCACGTTGAAATTCATCTAACTGATGGATCGGTTCGCACAAGGTAGACATTGAGCATTGTGGATTATCAATCAAAAGCTGTGTGACCTGTTGTACCAGTTGAGCAGGCAATAAAGGCTCATCACCTTGTACGTTCACAATCACATCGTCTGCTGACCAACCTTTGATACGAGCAACTTCGCTTAAACGATCCGTGCCAGATGGATGCTCAGGATTGGTTAAAACCACATCCACACCTTCTGCCTGACAAACCTCGGCAATACGTGGATCATCTGTTGCAACACACAAATCATCAAAACCAGCAACTTTTTTTGCCTGATCTACCACCCGCAAAATCATCGGTCGACCATGAATAAGGAGTAATGGTTTTCCTGGCAAACGAGAGCTCGCAAAACGAGCAGGAATAACAATATGCTTCATGATAGATCTCTAAGAAAGTTGAATCCCGACCTGTTTCAATTGCTGTTTTAACAACACATAACAGTCAGGTGATAATACTGCTTCGACGGGTACCACCCAAATCGGAATATTAAATTCAGGATGTTGCTTTAATAATGCCTTAAATTTTACGGCATCTTTTTCAGTGGTAATGATTGCATCTGGATTATCAAAACTTAAATCAGCAATTTCATAATCATGATGATCTGGAAATTCATGCGCTTGATATTGATCAACTTCGAGCTTGCTCAAGGTCTGGTAAAAACGCTGTGGGAAACCAATGCCCACCACCGCATTAAAATACTGCTTTGGATCAAACCAAGGCGTGTCCAGATTGGCATTTAATAAATAAGGCTGACCTACTTCTAGATGCATGTTCTGCTTAGGTTGAGCAACTTTGGTATGTTCAATCACCGTACTGTGGTTTAGGCGTGATTTAGGTTCTCTTAAATAACCTTCTGGCAATAATTTCTCATTACCTAAACCACGATTTTGATCTAGTACAATCCATTCAATTTCGCGTGCCAAGGCCCAATGCTGTAAACCATCATCACTAATGATCAGGTCAAGTTGTTGATTTTGCAGTAACAGCTCAATTGCCGCTTGACGATTTGGGCCAACAGCCATCGGAACTTGTGTTGACTGCACAATAAGACAAGGTTCATCGCCAGCAGAATCAGGCTCGGAGGATTGAGTAACCAAGAGCGGAAAAGGCCCTTCGGCCCCATAACCACGACTGATCACACCGACCCGAACGCCCTGCTGTTGCAAGTATTTGACCAACTGGATCAACAAAGGTGTTTTACCGCTACCACCGACCGTAATATTACCAATCACCATGACCGGGACTGGTGCTTTATAGACTTTTTTTAGACCATTTTTATAAAGTGCCTGATTGGTACAAAAGCCCAATCGGTACAACCATGACAGTGGGCGCAACACCACCAACCATGAAGCCTGTTCATTCCAGGCATCCTGAATACGTTGCGCCATCGACATGCTTAGTCTTCCTCAAAATTGCGTTGATGTAATTGATAATACATACCATGCTTAGCCAACAGCTCAGCGTGAGTACCTTGCTCAATAATCTGGCCTTTGTCCATCACCACGATCAGATCCGCATTTTCAACAGTCGATAAACGGTGTGCAATCACGATGGTAGTACGACCTTGCATCGCTTCGTCAAAGGCTTGTTGGATAAAGTATTCAGATTCATTATCCAGCGCACTGGTTGCTTCATCCAGAATCAAGATTGGAGAATCTTTAAGAATTGCACGGGCAATCGCAATACGTTGACGCTGACCACCTGAAAGGTTTAAGCCCTGCGCCCCCAGAATCGTGTCATAGCCTTGTGGCAGATTCATGATGAAGTCATGTGCATAAGCTGCTTTCGCTGCTGCAATCACCTGCTCATCACTTGAATCTTGTAATTGACCATAAGCAATATTGTCACGTACTGAACGGTTAAAAAGTACAACTTGCTGATTCACTGTGGCAATTTGAGAACGTAAATAAGCCAGCTCAATTTCTTTGACAGCAATGCCATCATAATAAATCTGACCTTCACTTAACTCTTGAAAGCGTGGCAGCATGTTAACCAATGAGGTCTTACCCGCACCAGAACGCCCAACCAAAGCAACAGTTTGTCCTGCTTTGATGGTTAAAGAGAAATCTTTAATGGCATGTGTACCATCTTCATAACGTAAGTTCGCATGATCAAATTGAATATTGCCTTTTAACACAGGTTTCAACTGACCATCGTTAACCTCTTCAGGTAAATCTAACAACTCAAATACTGAGTGTGCTGCAGCCAAACCGCGTTGCAGTTTTTCATTGATATCAGTCAAATTCTTTACAGGTTTAGAAATTAAACCAGCAGCAGTAATGAATGAAATGAACTCACCCGCAGAGGTATCGCCAAACACTTGTGGACGTAGTGCTAACCAAAGGATGATTGCCATTGCCATCGATAGCAAGAGCTGAATGATTGGGCTGTTAATATTTTGCACCACAACCATTTTCAAACCACGACGTAAGTTTTCCTCAGAAGACTTATAAAAGCGCTTCTGCTCAAACTCTTCGCCAGTAAAGCTTTTCACAACCGAATTTGCGGTAATGGTTTCTTGTACCACATGGTTTACATCACCCATTGTATTTTGTACTTGAATCGAGAGCTTACGCATCTTTTTCGATGCGATTCTGACCAGAATACCAATAAACGGCATGAAAACGACGATACACAGGGTTAAACGCCAGTTGGTATAAAGTAGATAACTCAACAAACCAATAACAATCAAACCATCTTTAATCAAAGTCTGCAAAGACTCAGATGATGCTGCGGTAAGCTGCTCAACGTTATACATCAGCTTTGCACTAATGTGACCCGCACTGTTATCAAGATAATACTGAGCTGGCAGTCTTAAAAGTTTTGCATATACTTCCTGACGAATACTGAATACCAGACTCCGCGAAATCACCGCTGAGAAATATCCACCGAGGAATAAGCCTACGCCACGGAAGAACATTAACAAGACGATAAGTGCAGGAAACCAGTCCAGATTCTCACGACTACCACTTTGAATTGCATCGATAATGTATTTAAGCAACTTTGCCACAGAAACTTCTGTGGCAGCGTTGATACCAAAACCAAGCAAGACAAATAAGGCAACGCCCCAATAAGATTTTAAATACGATATTAAGCGGACATAAACCTTAAAATCTTGATTCACTCAGTAAAACCTCTAGTTGGAACTTTAGTGCTGATATTGACGTTCATGAAGCCAAGCTGGCCAGCTACATCCATCACCCGAATCACATCTTGATGAGTGGATTTCGCATCAGCAGCAATAATAAACATCAAATCGCGACGATCTTGAGCAACCTGCTTGATCGCAGTACTTAAATCGGCAATATCTTTACTGGATAAAGCCTGACCATTCACAGCATAATGCCCTGTGGAGTCTACCATGATTTCAATTTTGTGATCGAACTGTTTAGGCGGAACCCCTTGTGCATCGGGCAGTGTCAGATTTATACGACTTTGTTGACTAAAAGTCGTGGATAATAATAAAAACACCAAAATAAATAACATACAGTCAATCATTGGTGTCAAATTAATATGAATATCTTCAACTTGAGAACGTTTAAATTTCATGATGCCACCTCGGCTCAGCTTGCACGACGGTGTTCTTGTAAAGGAGACGCTTTTTTATAGAAAAGCGCAGCATGAAATAAAGTCGATTGCTGTTCCAACTCTGCAATATATTCATGCACAACACGTTGAAAATAACGATAGGCAATCATTGCAGGAATCGCAATTAGCATCCCCACGGCTGTGGTAATCAAGGCTTTTGAAATCCCAGGCATCATCATGCTGGCATTGCCCGCAGAACCGACATCAATCACCAAAAATGATTCAATGATTCCCAGTACGGTACCGAGTAAACCCAGTAAAGGTGCAATTGCACTTAATGTACCAAGGAAATTAATATTTTTTTCTAAGGCGCTAATCTCTTGCGAAGCAGTGGCTTCCATTTGCGCACGGGCAAATTGTTCACCCTGATCCTGATGATCATAACCTGCTTTTAAAATACGTCCGAGTGGACTTCTCAATGCTTCATCTTGCTCGAGCTGTGCAATCACAGTATCAGCATCTGTCGCATTGACCAGTAAAGCCTGAGGTAAAACTTGTGATCGCTTTAAACGAATATATCGTTCAATCGTAATCGCAACCGTAAAAATTGATGACAGAATAAGGGGCAGCATTAACCAGCCACCCGCTTTCACAAGTTCCCACATATTATTCCCCAATAATATTTAAAATATAAAAGGACGTATCCTAAATATTAGTTAGGCAAACAAATATTGAGGATTCCATCCAACTCATCCAATGAGTGGTAGTGAATGACCATTTTCCCTTTACCTTTCTGGTTATGGTCAATTTTTACATTTGCTCCGAAACGTTCTGAGAGTTTCTGAGTCAATTGTTCAATGTCAGGAGAAATCTGAGCCTTTTCCTTTTCAGGTTTTGGTTCACTCCACTCACGTACTAACTGTTCAGTTTGACGTACCGATAAAGCTTTTTCAATCACGATCTGCGCAACTGAAATCTGGTCTTTGGTTTTTAGCGCAAGAATAGCACGCGCATGTCCCATGTCGATTTGACCTTGTTGCATTAGGTCTTTAATCGGATCAGCAAGACTCAAGAGGCGCAATAAGTTGCTCACGGTGGTACGTGCCTTACCGACGGTATCGGCAATTTCCTGATGACTTAAACCGAACTCATCATGGAAACGCTGTAGAGCCATTGCCTGATCAATTGGATTTAAATCCTGACGCTGAATGTTTTCAATTAACGCTAAAGCAATGGCAACCTGATCATTTAAATCACGCACAATCGCAGGAATTTCAGTCAGACCCGCCAACTGCGCAGCGCGCCAACGACGCTCACCCGCAATAATTTCGTATGGATGCTGCTCATCATCGATAGGACGAATGACAATCGGTTGCATCACACCATGTTTTTCAATCGATGCTGCAAGCTCTTGTAAGTCTTGTTCATGAATAAAGCGACGTGGCTGATATTCACCACGTTTTAATAAATTGACATCAATTTGCTTGAGTTGACCATGATCCAAGGCCTGTGCTTCAAGTTGCAATTTCTCTTTTTGAATTGAACCTAATAGCGCATCTAAACCACGACCTTTAGCCAATCCGCGTTTTTTGATGCTCATACAGCACTTCCTTTTTTCACTTTACTTTTCTTCAATATTTCTGCAGCGAGATTCAAATATGAAATAGCGCCTTTAGAACTTTTCTCAAAATAGATCACAGGTAAACCATGTGCTGGCGCTTCCGCCAAACGGATATTACGAGGAATCACTGTCTCGTATAACTTTTTACCAAAATATTGCTCTAACTCGGCAGACACATCACGTGTCAATGCATTACGAGCGTCATACATGGTACGTAATACCCCTACAATTTCCAAGTTTGGATTAAGGGCTTTTTGTATACGGTCAATGGTTTGCGTAAGATCAGCCAAACCTTCCAGTGCATAATATTCACATTGCATTGGAATAATCACGCCATTTACGGCAGCTAAGGCATTTACGGTAATCAAGCTGAGGCTTGGTGCACAATCCACGATAATATAGTCAAATGCAGACTCTACTTCCTGCAAGGCATTTTTAAGAATGAACTCACGCCCTTCCTGTTCTGCAATTGCAAGCTCCACCCCAGCAAGTTCACGGTTCGCACCTAAAACCTTATAACCGACTTCCGCTTTTTGAATTGCAGTTTCAATCGGCACTTCACCCAGCAATACATCTGTCACCGAGTACAGTAAATCATTCTTTTGAATGCCAGACCCCATGGTGGCATTCCCTTGTGAGTCCATATCAACCAATAAGACACGTTTTTTCAAGATCGCCAAAGAGGCAGCAAGATTGACTGCTGTCGTGGTTTTCCCTACACCACCTTTTTGGTTTGCAATCGCAATAATTTGAGCCATGATTACCCTTAATATTTTTATTGAATACGTTGAAGTAAAAGTAAATGACGTTGTTCATCTAATCTCGGGACACGAAGTTCAATGATCTTACATGAATACTCATTTTTCATTTGCTCAATTTCATCAGCTGGAATCAAGCCTTTCATTGCAGCAATAATACTCTGCTCATGCATATATGGTTGTGCAGCATCGACAAAGTCGGTTAAAGACGCAAATGCGCGACTTGTAATGACATCGAACTGACCTAGTTCACCAATACTATCTTCATTTTCAACACGTGTTTGAACTGCAATTACATTTTGCAGTTTCAAGTCAGCAATAAACTGCTTCAGGAAACGAATTTTTTTCCCGTTCGAATCCAAAAGGACACAAGAACGTTCTGGTTGACATAATGCAATGATCATGCCTGGCATTCCACCACCCGTTCCTACATCTAATAAACGACCTTGCGGCAAATCATTCAAGATACTTAAGCTATCTAATAAATGTTTAACCAGCATTTCTCTCGGCTCACGAATAGCCGTTAAATTATATGCCTTATTCCACAGCACCAGAGCATCTTGATATTTCAATAAGAGTGTTAGGGTGTCCTCACTCAGGTTCAGACCCAGAGCTTGACTACCTTGCTTTAATTCTTGAAAAAAAGGATGCATAACAGTGCAACATCTCGATAAATTTGCTGTGCAGTATACCGATTTCTGATACAAGGCACAGTAGGACTTGTTGAACGATTATGCAGTTAATCATTTACAAGCATGATAAACTGCACAATCCATTAAGTTTTTGTCTTTTCTTAGGCAAATCAAAGATAGACAAAGCATTTTTTTAGGGTCTATTGACATTTCAGCCATGCATTGCGTTATCGGCTAAAATGACATAAACAAGGCATGAAACGCAGGCAATGGCACACCCTTGTCAAGTTTTATAACGCGGTTTATGGAGATTTTAGCCATAACCCTACGGGACAGGGATATTTTTTGCCGCTACTACGTTATGTCTTGCTTACTTAGAATAACTAAGTTGCGCAAAACATGCCTTGTATCATCTAAAAAATCACCCTGTCGCAAGCATCTGTGAAGTGTAAACAGCCCCTATACAAAAGCGCCTTGCTTGATTTGTTGATCAAGCTGTTCTAGACGCTCAGGCGTTCCTACATCGACCCAGATCGCCTGCATCTTTTCAGCTGAAACTAGCTGCTGTTGCATCGCCTGTTTCAACAAAGGTGCCAAAGGTCGCTTGCCATTTTCTAGCCCAGTAAACATGTGTGGCGCTAAAACAGCAACACCGCTATAGGTTAAGGCTTCTCCCAACTGCTCCTGCTCAAAAGTATAAGCTAAATCATTTGCCAGGATGAAGTCTCCTTTTAAATGTTGAGGCGGATTTTCGACCAAGACCAAATGCGCCTGCTTATCTTCTAACTGAACATTTAACAGCGTTGAAAAGTCCATCGTCGTCCAGACATCCCCATTCACCAAAATGAACGGTTCATCACCCAGCAATGGCAAAGCATTGATGATGCCGCCTGCTGTTTCCAGACCTTCGCCTTCGTGTGACCACAAGATGGTGACACCAAATTGCGAACCATCACCTAAAGCAGCAACAAGCTTATCGCCTAACCAAGCCGTATTGATCACAATCTCTGTAACGCCAACCTTCTGCAACTTTTCAATATGCCAGACAATCAGCGGTTTCCCGCCCACTTCTAGCAAAGGCTTCGGCGTATGCAAAGTCAATGGACGCATGCGATTGCCTAAGCCAGCAGCAAGAATCATCGCTTTCATTATGCTGCAACCTCGTAATCACCATATTGCGCAATAAACTTAGGCATGACGACGTCACGGATAAATTGCATAAAGTCATTCAACTCATCATAACCTTGGCTTTCTTCAAGTAAGTACCACATCACTCGCGGTAAATCTTTTAAGTAACCTGATTTGCCATCACGTTCGAATAAACGGACAAAAATGCCTAAAATCTTGATGTGACGCTGAATCGCCATCAGATCTGCATCACGCTTGAACTGCTCAAAACTACGATTTTCTTTGGCAGAAGCTGGTAATAAGTTATAGAACACTTCAAACCATTGATAAACACGCTCAGCATTCCACTGCACGTAGGCATCACGCGTAATCGAAATCAGATCATAAGTATCTGCGCCAATCACAGCATCCTGAAAATCAATCACCCCTAATTCTTGTTCATTTTCAATTTTCATTAAATTACGACTATGAAAATCACGATGTACAATTACTTGCGGCTGCTGAGTTGCTTCGATCGCCAGAAAATCAAATGCTTGTTCAATGGTTTCCAACTGCTGCTCTGTCGGCTGAATCTTTAATGAAGGCAACATCCATTCAGTTAGCAAACGCATTTCAGTCATGAGCTTGTCATAAGAATAAGCTGGCAAATGAGCCTGCCCATCAAACTGTTGCAGTTCAATCAACTGTTTAAAGCTTTGAGCATAATACTCATCTACTGTTTTATCATTCAGTAATGTTGATAGCACCACATCACCAAAATCTTCCAGTAGCAATAAACCCAATGTCAGGTCTTTGGCGACGATATGCGGAACACGCACACCATTTTTGTCAAAGAACTCATCGACATTTACAAATGGCGCACAATCTTCTTTTTCAGGCGGCGCATCCATGAGCATATATGTTTTGTTTTGTAACTTAATTCGCGCATAACGACGAAAGCTTGCATCTCCTGCTAAAAAGTTGATCTCGAATTGATCAGATTGGAGAGTGGCTTGAAGCCAAGTTTGTATCAATTGTTCACGTTGTGTATTCATTTGCAATAAAATCTAAAACTAGCTGAGATTTTGAAAGCTTAAGTGTAGCCACTTATCAACTTTTTCTCTATGATGCGACAATAATTAATTGTGAATTAGCGTACTGGTTAATGAGACAATGAAACATCAGTTTAAATTTAATCCTTTAGCAACAGCTATTTTGACACTCTTGTGTGGCGGCTCGATTCAATCCAGTTTCGCGGCACAAGCTGATGCTGTCTCTACGCTTGACAACAAACAGCTCAAAGCAGCCATTCGAAATCAAGGACAGCAAGACCAAGAAAGTTATCCTGGGGAACATTTTTTCCAGCAATATTATGTAGACAAATCTGCACCAGAAGCCCAATTGCGTGATAACCGCTATTTAAGCTCCTCGTTTTGCCAGGGGACTTGGGTGACTCCAATTAACCCTGAAACTAAAACAGGTGATGCAAGTACCACCACTTCAGTGATTACTGCTGACTATGGACACTACAATCCAGCGGGTGATTCAGTTCTGCAAGGCAATGTCGTCATTGATCAGGAAGGCCGTACTATTCGTGCCGATCAGGTCACAATTGACTCAACACAAACACATGCCAATGCTGAAGGTCGAGTACAACTTGCTCAATCTGGTCTCCTCACCCAAAGTGATGCAATTGACTATAATTTAAAGACCCAGACTGGGGATTTAAACAATAGTTTCTATATCTCAGAACAACAACATGCACATGGTCATGCCACTCAGATCAAACGTGCCAACGAAAATCTGGTGATCTTTAAAGATGCAAGTTATACCGCATGTCCACCAGAACAAAAACCAGCATGGAAAATTCAGGCCAAAGAAATTGAGTTAAATCAGGATACAGGTCGTGGTGTCACACGCGGTACAAAATTCTATGTTAAAGATGTGCCGGTACTTGCAGTTCCGTATTTCAACTTCCCAATTGATGACCGCCGTACTACAGGTTTACTGAGTCCAAGCTTTGGCTATAGTAATGACGGTGGCGCACAACTTGCCGCACCAGTTTATCTAAACCTTGCACCGAATTACGATCTTACGCTCACACCAAGCTTTATGAGTAAACGTGGGGCGAAATTAGATGCTGAATTCCGCTACATGACCGAAAGCTTTGGTTCTGGTCGCATTTGGGGTGGTTATATTGCTCAAGATAATCAATATGACAATGAAGATCGTGAAGACATCCACTTTCTTCACAACTGGAGAATCAATGATCAATGGTCGACCAATCTAGAGTATAACTACGCATCAGATAAAGATTATTTTTCAGATTTTAATAACAACCCCAACACACGTACAGATCTGAACTTACGCCGCGCATGGGAGCTGAATTATCGTAATGGCATCCCTGGTCTTAGAGCTCAGTTAAAAGTCGAAGACTTCCAGACCTTGGATAAAACGATTGAAGACAAAGACAAGCCATATGCGCGATTGCCGCAATTCTTATTAAATTATGTCACTGGTGACCCACAAGGCCTCCAATATGAATTTAATAATGATACCGCATACTTCAAGAAATCAATTGAAGATGGCTCCGCACTTGAATCAAGCGGTACCCGTATCTACAACCAGTTTGCAGTTCGATACAATTATCTAACGCCATCATGGTTCTATGTCGTTCCAGAAGTCTCTGTTCGCAGTATCAATACTTTCTTTGATCAGGATTCAAAAGAAGGTCGTGGATTATCAGCTTCAGATGATTTAGAAAAATCCGTTGTCGTTCCTCAATTCACACTTGCTACAGGAATGACATTTGAAAAAGATGGTAAATACTTACAAAGCATTTCACCTCGTGCTTTCTATGCTTATTCACCATATAAAAAACAGGATGATCATCCAAACTTTGACTCGACTTCAGCGTCAATCAATTACGACCAACTATTTAACCCCTACCGTTTCTATGGTCATGACCGTTTAGATGACAATAACTTCCTATCACTTGGCGTGACTTATAGCCTTTTAGATACGGAAGGTTTAGAACGTATCAAAGCAAGTGTTGGACAAAGTTACTATTTCAGTGATCGTCGTGTAAGCCTAAACGAAAAACTAGATGAATTTGATACACAACGCCGTACAGGCCCAATTGTAAGTCTATCTAGCCAGCTCAACCAGAACGTTACGATCAGTTCAAATGCTGCATGGATGTCAAACGGTGACAATGCACAGCGCGATTTCCAAGCCTACTATACAGGCGACAAAGGTAATCTCTATAACTTAGGCTATTTCTACCGCAAAGATATTCCTGATCGTCAAGACTCTTATGATCAAGTGGTTGCATCCTTTATACAACCTGTAAAAGACAATTGGCGTATTATGGGTCATGCTCAATACGACATCGACAACAATGTCATGCGCGAATATCTACTTGGCGTAAATTATGAATCTTGTTGTTGGGCTGTGTCAGTCTATGGCCGTTCTTACTATAACGATCTGGATGATCCAAATACTCCAGGGGTTCGTAAAAAGAATGCGGTTATGGCTGAATTCACGCTAAAAGGTCTTGGTGCTTTAAACAATAAGCTCGCTTCACTTCTGGAGAATAGAGTTTTAGGTTTCAACAAAATTAATCAATCTTGGACACAACGTTAATGAAGATAAAACCTTTTCAACATATCTTTAGAGCCACTGTTCTCGCTGCCCTAATTTCTTCATCAATGCAAAGCTTTGCTCAACCAACGGATGAGGTTGTTGCAATTGTGGATAGTAGTGTCATTCTTAAAAGTGATTTAGAACAAGGTGTTGCTGAAACAGAACACCAATTAAAAGCGCAAAACAAAACTGTTCCACCGCAACAATACTTGCAAATGCAGGTTTTAGATCAATTGATTGTACGTCAAGCGCAACTTGAACAAGTTAAGCGTTACGGCATTAAAGCCGATGAGAAAAGCTTGAATGCTGCCGTGCTAAAAGTTGCAAATCAATCAGGTGCAAACTCACTAGAAGCTTTTCAGCAAAAGCTAGATGCGATTGCACCAGGTACTTACGAAAACTTGCGTAACCGTGTTGCAGAAGATCTTGCAATTGGCCGTTTACGTCAGCAACAAGTGATGTCACGCATTAAAATCAGTGACCATGATGTTGAAAACTTCCTGAAATCACCAGAAGGTCAAGCTGCACTGGGTACACAAGTTCACGTCATCCATATGCGCATCTCTGGTGATAATACCAATGATGTACAGCAAGTCGCTCAACAGGTTAAACAATCACTCACTACCAGTGATGACCCTAAAGCGATTAGCACCAAGTTTTCAACTGGTGCTGTAAAAGTAGATGGTCTTGATATGGGCTTCCGTTCATTATCAGAGATTCCAACAGAATTGGCAGCACGTATCACCCCACTTCAAGTGGGTCAAACAACCGAGCTGATCAATGTACGTGATGGAACACACGTATTAAAGCTGTTAGAACGTAAGCAAAATGAACAAAAAGCGCTGGTACCACAGTACAAGACTCGCCATATTCTGATTCAACCTTCAGAAGTCGTGAGCTTAGATCGCGCCAAGCAAATGATTGATAGCCTCTACAATCGTGCTAAAGCGGGCGATGATTTCGCAACCTTGGCAGCTACTTATTCAAATGATACTGGCTCTGCACGTGATGGCGGTAGCTTAGGCTGGGTTAGCCCAGGTGTGATGGTGCCTGAGTTTGAAAAAGTAATGAAAGAGACACCTGTTGGTCAAGTTAGCCAACCCTTCCAAAGTCAATTTGGCTGGCACATTCTACAAGTCACAGATACTCGCCAACAAGATATGACCAAAGAAGTGCAAGAACGTATGGCACGTCAAATCTTGGGCGAACGTCAGTTTGATACTGAAGTAGACAGCTGGATGCGTGAACTTCGCGCCAATGCTTATGTTGAAATCAAAGATGCCAACCTAGACTCTAAAGCTCAGCAAAAAAAGTAAGTTGAGCTTAAGTGAAGTGAAAATGTCAGCCACGTGCTGGCATTTTTATTGCCCAGCAAAATACAAATAAAAAAATAGCGGCAATTGCCGCTATTTTTCTACATTACAAATCAATTATTTGTAACGATCAACCATTTTCTCTAAAGAAATTGGACGAATTTTGTCTGCATGACCTGCTGTACCGAATGCTTCGTAACGAGCAACACAGATTTCTTTCATTGCTTCAACAGTTTCACCAAAGAATTTACGTGGATCAAATTCACTTGGTTTTTCTGCCATCATACGACGCATTGCACCCGTAGAAGCCAAACGTAAATCGGTATCAATATTAATCTTACGCACACCATGTTTAATCGCTTCTACAAGCTGATCTACAGGCACACCATAAGTTTCTTTAATATCACCACCGTACTGGTTAATCACAGCTAACCATTCTTGCGGCACAGAGCTTGAACCATGCATTACAAGATGCGTGTTTGGCAATGCAGCATGAATTTCTTTGATACGGTCAATTGCAAGAATATCGCCTGTAGGTGGACGAGTAAACTTATACGCACCGTGTGAAGTACCAACAGCAATTGCCAAAGCATCCACATTGGTATCAGCAACGAACTGAGTCGCTTCTTCAACAGAAGTTAGTAATTGAGAGTGATCAAGTACGCCTTCAGCGCCAACACCATCTTCTTCACCAGCCATACCAGTTTCAAGGCTACCTAAGCAACCGATCTCACCTTCAACTGACACACCACAAGCGTGCGCCATTGCAACCACGCGACGGGTTACATCAACATTATAATCATAAGATGTTGGTGTCTTACCATCCGCACCCAATGAACCATCCATCATGACTGAGCTAAAGCCCAACTGGATCGAACGTTGGCAAACATCTGGACTTGTACCATGATCTTGGTGCATTACCACTGGAATATGTGGCCACTCTTCAATCGCAGCTAAAATAAGATGACGTAAGAAAGGTGCACCTGCATATTTACGCGCACCAGCTGAAGCTTGCACGATCACAGGTGAATTTGTTGCATCCGCAGCGAGCATGATTGCACGCATTTGTTCTAAGTTGTTTACGTTAAACGCTGGTACGCCGTAGTTATATTCTGCAGCGTGATCCAAGAGCTGGCGCATTGAGATTAGAGCCATAATATCCTCCCAGGTAATGCGCCATATTCTACATGTTGATTTATTTCAATTCAGCAACTAATCACAGGAATTATAAAAAAAATCTTTAATCTTTTGTGTAATTTGAGTAGCAAAGCTTACTAAATAATAAAAAAGACCAAATCACAAAATAATTTGGTCTTTTTTTGAAAAACTTTCTCTGTCAGAAATCGCTTAAATCAAAGTAATTTCAGACTTAGCAATAACCATCCAGACGCGTTAAAGGCAATTTCTTACCAATCGCTTTTTCAATTTCAGGCAAATAGAAAGCATCATCTTCCGATAAGAAGCTGATACTTACGCCCTGCGCACCTGCACGACCAGTACGACCAATACGATGTACATAATCATCAGACTGTTCAGGTAAGGTAAAGTTAATCACGTGCGAAACGCCATCCACATGGATACCACGACCCGCAACATCAGTCGCGATCATAATATTGTTCTTACCTTGCTTAAACTGATCAAGCATCTTCAAACGCTTATCTTGTGCAATTTCGCCCGACAACATACCCACACGATAACCATCACGCTTTAAATGATCATACAAACGACGCACCTGATCACGACGATTCGCAAAGATCATCACCTTATCAATCGGTTCTTCGCGTAAGATCTCTTGCAATAGTTTGTATTTATCTTCTTTCGCAACTACATATACACGCTGTTCAACATCGTTATTGGTTTTTTGCTCAGGCTCAATTTCTACCGTAACTGGCTCAAATAACCATTGACGCGCAAGATTAAGAACATCATAGCTAAATGTTGCAGAGAACATTAAAGTTTGACGTTGCTCTTTAAATGGTGAAAAACGAACAATTCTCTTTACTGACGGGATAAAGCCCATATCGAGCAAGCGATCTGCTTCATCAATGACCAAGAATTCAATTTTGTCTAACCAGACCTCTTTTTGCTCGACAAAATCAATTAGACGGCCAGGAGTAGCCACAATAATATCGACAAAATTACGGTCCAACATTTTCTTTTGTTTTTCAAAATCTACGCCGCCCAACAAAGTGACCAGATGTAAATTTGAAAATTTGGTTAATGCTTGTGCATCACTTTCGATCTGTAACGCTAACTCACGAGTTGGCGCTAAAATTAACGCACGTGGCTCACCACGAAAACGCTGTTCTTGAACTGGATTATTTAACAGATCATTGATCACGCTAATCAAAAAAGCAGCGGTTTTACCCGTACCCGTTTGTGCTCGACCAATGGCATCATGCCCTGCTAATGTATATTTTAAAACCTTTTGCTGAATTGGGGTCATTTTTGTAAAACCCAAAGCATCAATCGCTTTCTTCAACTGCGGATGTAAATTTAAGGTTTCAAAACCAGATGTCATATATGCTCTCGAACCATCAATGACCAAAAGAAAGTGGCTATTATAAACAAAAACGCCCCAAATTACATTGGAGCGTTTTTATATTGCGTTAAAGCAACAAATTAGTCTAAAGGCTGAACGTTTTCAGCCTGGAAACCTTTTTGTCCTTGAACAACACTGAATTCTACGCGTTGGCCGTCACGTAAAGAACGGTGGCCATCACCCATAATTGCGCGGAAATGAACGAATACGTCATCGCCACCATTACGCTGAATAAAACCAAAGCCTTTAGTGTCGTTAAACCACTTTACTACGCCTTGTTCACGAGCTGTCATAAGTCAATCCTCAGATATTGAAAGATAAGGACCTTCCGGTGTTGCAAACAGCAGAGCCAACAAGGTTTTAAAATATTTATAATTTTAAAGCTTGTAATCATTCTGTAAAACTATCAACAATTTCCGGTTACATCCATTTGTTATAGGGTTTATTACATTAATATTGTATTAAACTCTTCCTAAAACGCATCGAGCTTAGCACGGGTTTATGACAATTAATAGGATTATTTTTAGTTATTTCCACATGTTCTATCAGGTTTTTTCAATAATTTAGCTGTTTTTTTAATGAAATTTTTATCATAAAAATTACGCCAAAATTTGTTAACATACGTTTGAATGGAACAATTTAAATGCTTATGACTGGTACACCAAATTCACCTGAAATTATTGATGCCTTGGGACAACCCTGCCCAATGCCTCTATTGATGTTAAAGCGCGCTTTAAAAAAAGCAGACCGTCCAACACAGTTTTTATTGAAATCATCAGATCCACACAGTGAAATTGATGTAACACGATATTGCCAAATTCAGCAACTTCAGTGCCAGACACAAAAAATTTCAGACAATGAATTTCACTATTTAATTGAATCTATGTGATTCTTTGCTAAACTCTTGGTAAAGATAAAATAGTTAACTTTACATTTCTATACTCAAATTTCCTTAGTGATGAAGAACATTCGCATTAAGATGAAATTGTTGACTCAAATACCATCCTATAAGGAGACTCCATGACTACTGACAGCAGCAATCAATTGATGCCCCTGTCATTGTCTGCGCCAGGCGTAAACCTTGGTGCATATATCAGTACTGTCAATCAAATTCCAATTTTAACGGCCGAGCAGGAAAAAGAACTTGCTGAGCGTTATTATTATGACCAAGACCTTGATGCTGCCAAACTTTTGGTAATGTCACACCTCCGCTTTGTCGTACATATTGCACGTAGCTATGCAGGTTACGGATTACCACAAGGTGATCTCATCCAAGAAGGTAACCTCGGGTTAATGAAAGCGGTTAAGCGCTTCGATCCGAATATGGGCGTTCGCTTAGTGTCATTTGCTGTGCACTGGATCAAAGCTGAAATTCATGAATATGTGATTCGTAACTGGCGTATCGTCAAAATCGCGACCACCAAGGCACAACGTAAACTATTCTTTAATTTACGTAGCCTCAAGAAATCAAGTAAACGATTGACGCTAGAAGAAGCAAAATCGATTGCCAATGATTTGAATGTAACACCTGAGCAGGTGTTAGAAATGGAAGGTCGTTTAACCGCTTATGATGCTGCTTTTGAAGCGCAAGGCGATGATGATGACGATACACCTCATACTGCTCCAGCGCTGTATTTAGAAGATAATCGTTACGATCCAGCACGTCTAGTTGAAGAAGAAGACTACGAAGAGCAAAGTACTTCTGCTTTACACGAGGCAATGGATCAGCTTGATGACCGTTCGCGTAATATTCTGCAACGTCGCTGGTTAGATGATGATAAGTCAACTTTGCATGAGTTGGCGGCTGAATATAACGTTTCTGCTGAGCGTATCCGCCAGTTAGAAAAGAATGCAATGGAAAAAATCAAAACCGCTATGTCAGCGAGTTAAGATTAAATCAAACACAAGGGCTTTCATGCCCTTTTGTTTTATCTGGCTTTGTTTAAACATCCGAATATGTTAACTTTGTTCATCAAGTTTCTTGTTCCATTCTCATTATGTGGATAGCAATCTCAGCGCTTAATCTTGCGCTTGCAGTCATGGTCGGCGCTTTCGGTGCACATGGTCTTAAATCTTTTGCTACACCAGAGCAGCTCGCTTGGTGGAGTACAGCAACCCAGTACTTTTTCTATCATGCGCTGGGCTTACTGATTCTGGGTGTCCTACATAAAACCACGCCAACTTTCTCTATAAAAATTCCTTATATTTTGATCCAAATTGGCATCATCTTTTTCTGTGGTTCGTTATACATTATGGCACTTGGTCTACCGAGAATCTTAGGTGCAATCACCCCGATTGGCGGTGCATTTATGATTGCGGGCTGGTTAATGCTCGCATGGCAAGCGATTAAGCATGCGAAATAAGGATTTATCATGCACATCTATTTAAATGGCGAGTCAACAGACACGTCTTGTGAAAATCTACAGCAACTCATTCAAAGCTTGGCGCTTGAAGGTAAACGTTTCGCTGTAGAGAAGAACCAACAGATTATTCCGAAAAGTAGACTTGAGCAGACCTTAATTGCTCCTGAAGATCGTATTGAAATTATTCAAGCTGTTGGTGGCGGCTAATTGGCTAAAAATGGAGTAAGCCCATGCAAGATTCCCCTTTAATTATTGGTTCACGTACATTTCAATCACGTTTATTGGTCGGAACTGGTAAATATAAAGATTTAAATGAAACTGATTTAGCCATTCAAGCAAGTGGTGCAGAAATTGTCACCGTTGCGATTCGTCGTGTAAATATCGGTCAGCATGCCGATCAACCGAATCTACTTTCAGTGATTCCACCTGAGAAATACACGATTTTGCCCAATACCGCAGGTTGTTTTGATGCAGATAGTGCGATTCGTACTTGTATGCTGGCACGTGAGCTTCTTGATGGTCATAATCTGGTGAAATTAGAAGTACTCGGTGATGAAAAAACCTTATATCCAAATGTCACTGCAACCCTGAAAGCAGCACAAACATTGATTGATGATGGTTTCGAAATCATGGTGTATACCTCGGACGACCCGATTGTTGCGCAAGAACTTGAAAGCATGGGCTGTGTTGCGATTATGCCTTTGGGTAGCTTGATTGGTTCAGGTCTTGGTATTTTGAATCCACATACCATTTCCATCATTAAAGAAAATGCTAAGGTTCCTGTCTTGGTAGACGCGGGTGTTGGTACAGCCAGTGATGCTGCTATCGCAATGGAACTCGGTTGTGACGGCGTTCTTATGAATACGGCGATTGCTGCCGCTCAAAATCCAATTTTGATGGCTTCTGCCATGAAGAAAGCCGTTGAAGCAGGTCGTGAAGCATTTTTAGCGGGTCGTATGCCACGTAAGCGTATGGCGAATGCCAGCTCGCCTGAGACTGGGTATTTCTTTAAGTAAGAAAATTAAAGGGAGCTTTTGAGCTCCCTTTTTTAATGCAATGATGATTTTATCTTGATTCCAGATTAATGAGATGAACAACATGCTCATTTGATCGGAAAGCAAGGTCACTTAAGACATCTGGCTTTAACAGTTTGATCTCACGCTTCGGCATCCATGAAATCACCTGAGCTTCAGCTGCATCATCAAGATAAAAAGCTTTGGCTTGGATCTGACCTTTATAAATATAAAGAAATTCATGAAAATGCTGTCCTACGACAGGATCATAGAAAAAGTTCTCAACAATCGCAAAAAGCACAGGCGAATTAAAATACTCTCCTGTTTCTTCAAGCACTTCTCGTTGAATCCCCTCTAAAGTAGTTTCTGAAAATTTTAATCGACCACCCACTAAAGAAATACTTCCATCTGGAAATGTAGAAACCAAAATCTGATCTTCGTGTTCTATCCAAGCAGCTACACGGATATTAAGCTTTCCCTCTGCTATCTCTAATGTTAAATCTTTCATTTATCACTCAATGAATTCGTTTTTAATAATCTACTATATTCTTTAAATTGCTTTTAGCGCGTTGCTCAAAATTCTGTTGGAAATATTCCGTTTGATACAGCGGTTCAGTCTGATAAAAGTGCGCTAAAACTTCTTTTCTTTTAAGGGAGTAAATCTCAGGATTAACCCAAGCATACTCTTTTTGAATCTGTTGTTCATATTCCTCAAAACGCGCTGGCGAAGCAGCTAGAATCGCTAAATCAATATCCAACAAAAATTGCAAATCCAACTCATTCGTCGATTCGTGTTTTTGCGTCGCAACAATCCATCGTTTAATATTTTGAATGATTTCGATTGATAAATCTTGAGCCACATATCGCTCAAATAGCTCTGCACTCTTCAATTCATTATCTTTTGCTTGCGGATCATAAACCGCATCATGGAACCAGAGTGCCAATGCAATAGCATTTGCATCATTCAAATCAGCTCGAATCGATTCAAGCAATACCAAACATTCATACAAATGCTGAACTGTATGATAAGCGCGCTGCTTTTCACTATAAGCAGCAATCAACTTATTAAAAATTTTCTGCGGCTCAGAAAAATGATAATGCTGATGCAGCTCAAACCATGATTTTTCTAATACGGCTAAATATTGCTGCATTGCCAATTCTCACTGAATTGCTTTATTAAGCCATTTTGCTAAAGAAAAAGCTGATACAAAGTGCAGGAACCAAACTCATGTTTTAGTTCCTGCTGCCGCATGGGATGATTACCAAATCGAAATCGTCGAGTACCATCTGTATCCAATGGTAGTGCGTACACTCCATAACTGCGAGGTTCTGTTAAATGCCCTTTAACACAAACTTGATCAGACGATATTGCGTACTTTAATAAATGCTCTTTGGTTAACATCCCACCCTGCCCAAGGCAAACTTACGCTGCGTGTTGCTCATCTCGCTTAAAGACCAGTTCTTTATTCGATGAACTTTCAGCATCAAAGTAATAACCTTCACTATCAAATGCTTTTAATTGTTCTACTTGGCTTAATTTATTTTCAATCAAGTATCTTGCCATCAGACCACGCGCTTTTTTCGCATAGAAGCTAATGACTTTATATTTTCCGTTCTTCTGATCCAGAAATACTGGCTTGATAATTTCCGCCTGAATATTCTTTTCATTCACAGACTTATAATATTCGTCAGAGGCTAAATTTACCAATACTTTCGAATTAATTTCAGCTAAGTCTTGGTTAATTTGATCTGTAATGATGCTGCCCCAGAATTCATACAGATTATGACCACGGGTATTTTTTAATTTAGTTCCCATTTCCAAACGGTACGGCATCATCAAATCCAACGGACGCAATAAGCCATAAAGACCAGACAACATACGCAAATGCTGTTGAGCAAAATCAATATCTTGGTCTTTTAAGTGATAAGCATCTAAACCTGTATACACATCCCCTTTAAAAGCAAAAATGGCTTGACGTGCGTTCGAAAAATTAAAATCAGCATTCCAATCACGGAAACGCTCTACATTTAAATTGGCAATTTTCTCACTTACCGTCATCAACGACGCGATTTCAGTTGCCGAAAGCTTACGGCATACATCAATCAACTGCTGTGATTGTGCCAACAAACGTGGCTGGGTATGTGTATCTGTAGGAAGTGCTGTTGTGTAATCAAGTGTTTTGGCAGGAGAAATTAAAGCAAGCATAATCAATCAAACATAAATTTATCTTGATGAAACTATAACAGTTGATAATTTTTAATGCCAATTCGTGTTTTCATTCTTCATTATCGGTAAAATAGTGGATTCTTCCATTATCCATTGCGTATCTTATGTCTGAGCAATTATTCATCCAAGGTCCTGTTGGTCAAATTGAAATGTTTGTCGATCAACCTCAAGGTGAAGTCACAGGTTTTGCTGTTGTCTGCCATCCACATCCTTTGCAAGGCGGGACACCAAATCATAAAGTTCCTGTACTACTGGCTCAGATTTTTAATGAAATGGGCTGTGTAGTTTATCGTCCAAGTTTCCGTGGTCTGGCAGGCAGTGAAGGCACACATGATCAAGGCCACGGCGAAACTGATGACATCATGGCTGTGATTGAATATGCCCGTGAGAAGCATGCAGGACTTACGTTCTACGCTGGTGGCTTTAGCTTTGGTTCTCATGTGTTGGCAAAATGCCAAGCACAACTCAGTGATGAATTACGTCCAAAACAATTGGTGCTCTGTGGTTTACCAACAGGTTCGGTAGTCGATTTACGCCACTATAAAACCCCTGCAATTGACGGCGATATCTTATTTGTTCATGGCGAGCAAGATGACATTACCTTGCTATCAGATATGATTGCATGGGCAAAACCGCAAAAACATCCAATCACGATTTTGCCAGGTGCCAACCATTTCTTTACAGGTTACTTAAAACAGCTCAGACAAGTGATTGCTCGCTTTTTAAAACTGTAGACTTAACAACAAATTACTAAGAAAACTATACGTCTTTTCAATCCAATGTCTGTTATATCAGTATAGATATACAGACATTCGGGTTCTTTAATGAAATTAAATAAAAAACAAGGACTTTTTTTAAAGCAAACCATTGAACAATGGCAACAACAAGGCACCATTACGCCTGATGTTGCGGATGAATTAAAACATAGCTTTTCGATTCGGCCTTTTGACTGGGAACGCTTGGCAAAATACTCATTCTGGATTTCGATGATTTGTGCCGTGATTGCCATTGCCGCAATTACAGCGGATCAGTTCTTGATGGAACTGATTGAAAAAATATTTATTGATTCCAAAATCATTCCTTGTCTGATTTTTGCAGGAGTTGCGGCGGCCTTTTATGGCTTTGCATATCGTCGACGTAAAACCAAACCACTGCATCAATTTAGCAATGAAGCCATTATTTTTGCTGGTGTCCTTTCCACAGCAGCGTCTGTGGCTTATTTCGGACAAGCGATTGATACAGGCAGCGGACATTTCTCTTTGTTATTTCTGCTCTCAACCCTCATTTATGCTGCTCTTGCCTTCTGGTTCCCATCCAAACTGATTTGGGTATTTTCATTACTCTCATTGGGTTCATGGTTTGGAACTGAAACAGGTTATATGTCTGGTTGGGGTGCGTATTATCTAGGCATGAACTTCCCTTTACGCTTTGTATTCTTTGGTGGTGTACTGATTGGATTAAGTCTTCTCTTTAAACGTTATGCGCATTTTAAAGATTTTGCACACTCAACTTATGTCATGGGATTGCTTTATCTATTTATTGCCTTATGGCTTCTGTCAATCTTTGGCAACTATGGTGACTTAAGTAGCTGGTATAACGTTAAACAATATGAGCTGTTGCATTGGGGTGTTTTATTCGCATTTATTGCCATCATTGCAATTGTCTATGGTTTGAAACATGACGATGCCACCTCACGTGGTTTTGGTATCACCTTCTTATTTATCAACCTATATACCAAGTACTTTGAGTTCTTCTGGAATGGTATGCACAAAGCCATTTTCTTTATTATATTGGCAGCATCTTTCTGGTGGCTAGGTCGGCATGCCGAAAAACTTTGGAATTTAGAGTTTCTATCTAGCCCATCTCAAAATAAGAAAGATCGTCTAGGAGAATGATTACTGGAAGTCACTCTCATTCAAACTAAAGATGCGGAATACCGTAAAGATGCTGCTGTGATTGATGAAATTGCATCGGCTTACAAACCGAAACCACAACGGGATTTGGTTGAAGTGATTTATACATTAAGACAACTGGCGTCTGTTAAAGGGTGATTTAATGAATCGAGTTGAAATAGGTTTTGATTGGGCTATGCAACATATTCAAGCCTGTGATTCAGACTTTTTACCTGATAATAGTTTTGATTGGAATAAAATAGAGATAGAAAAATGAAACTCGCAGAAGCACTTTTACTTCGAAGTGATCAACAAAAAAAGCTCGCTTCATTAAAACAACGGATCAACGCCAATGTATTGGTACAAGATGGTGATGAACCGAGTGAAGATCCAAATGAGCTGATCAAACAAGTGTTTGCTTTAACCCAAGAAAGCAATCAATTGATTTGTCGTATTCATTTAACCAATGCGCAAGCAAAATTAGAGGATGGTAAAATATTGCTATCCCTATTAAGCTTACGTGATAATTATGCAGAACAGCATAAGATTCTCGTTGATGCGATTGCCAATACCCATCGTGAATCTGACCGTTATAGTTCACGAGAGATTAAATGGAAGAAGGTTATCCCTGTTTCTAGCTTGCAAAAACAAGCCGATGATATCAGCGCGAAACTACGTGATTTAAATATCAAGATTCAGGCTGCCAATTGGCAGATTGATTTAGTCGAATAGACAATAGATTTTGTGAATTTAATTCACAATCACAGTTTGGACATACTGGGCGAGTACAAGATCCTGCATCCGCTTGAGGGATTGAAAATAATTCAGGCGGCTACGGAAGCATGTGAGCCGTGCATCAATCTTCACAGATTAGGCTCAGCACCATGTACCTCGTAAACCTTTGCTAAAAACAAAGTCACGCGTTACTTCGCATTACCATGTACTGACAGTATGTTCATTTAATTAAATAATAAGGAAAATAGACGTAAATAAGGCTTTGGCAAATATACCAGCACCCATCTAGTATGTTGAACGAGCATCCCCGTACTCAGGCCACCATGATTGAAAAATTTATTGATTGTGAATTTGAATTTATCGAGTTGGATAAAAACCTATTTCAAATCAAAGTAAATCTTGATGGCAAAATTTAAAGTTTCATTATTTTGAGTTTTTCTACCACAACCAGTATTGACTATCGCGGAGGCGGCATGGATGTCGCTCTGTTAGACTGCGGTAGCAAGGACATACCGTCAGTCTAACAAAAGGGTTTTGTTACTTTTGCCCAGTCAAAAGTAAAGTACTAAAGTTCAGCTTATCCCAAAAACTTTTGATTAATGAATCTCAAATAAAAATTACTCAATAGATTCTAACGCCGTCACCAACAACTTCCAGCATTTCTCTACCGTATCCACTTTAACCCGCTCTCCCGGTGCATGCGCCCCCTGAATATCTGGGCCAAACGATACCATCTGCAAATCAGGATAATGTTCCGCAATAATGCCACACTCCAAACCTGCATGAATCACTTTCAAGTTTGGCTCAATTTTAAAGGCGGACTGATACGCTTGTTGCAAGCACTTTAATGCCGCTGATTCTGGATTCGGTGTCCAACCTGATACTAACGGCGTTAATTCAGATTGAATCTGGAAATGAGCAAAGTGCTGTTGAATGTTTTGTGCAAAAGCTAAGGCTTCCTGATTTACCATCGAACGAACCATAATCAAGGTTTTTGCTTCGTCTTTAGTCAGCTTTACCACACCGATATTATTCGATGTTTCAACCACATCTGGTAAAGCAGTGCTCCATTGAGCAATACCATAAGGACAAGTTGCCAATGCCTGCAACCACGCTTGTTGTTGATGCAAGGCAATCACTTCATTTATCTGACTAGTATTTTGCTGTGCCGTGATTTGCAACTGATCATCAATGCCCTGTAGTTTCTGTTGCCATTCAGCTTGTGTCGCTGCCACAGCGTTTTTCAAATCAGTAAGTTGTTCTGCCTGAATTGCAATGGTTGCAACAGCTTCACGCGGGATGGCATTACGTGCTGTTCCACCGACAAATTCAACCAATCGACCATTGGATTGTGCTAAATAGTCATTAAGGAAATTGACTAGAATGACATTGGCATTGCCACGCCCTAAATGAATATCAACCCCAGAATGTCCACCTTTTAGTCCTGATACCAGTAAATCTACAAAGATTAAATCATTTGTTGCTGTTTCATATTCAAGTGGCTGCCCCACTTCCAAGTCAATACTGCCTGCGCAGCCAAGATACAGCTCGCCCCATTCTTCGGTATCAATATTAAAAAGCCACTGTCCAGTTAAGACGCCAGATTCGAGTAAGCGCGCACCACTCATTCCCGCTTCTTCATCAATGGTCAATAGGACTTCAATCGGTCCATGTGCAATATCATTTGATTCTAATACCGCCAGTGCCAATGCAACGCCAATCCCATTATCTGCACCTAAAGTGGTATTTTCAGCAATTAGCCAACCATCTTTCAATACAGGTCGAATGGGATCTTTAAAAAAATCATGTTGGGTTCCGCGATTTGCCTGAGTCACCATATCCAAGTGCCCCTGTAAAATCACACCAGCCACCTGCTCTTTACCTGCAGTTGCCGTTTTGCAAATAATCAGATTACCAATGTCATCGACATAAGTTTGGAGCTTACGCTGTTCCGCCCAATCTTTTAAATGTTGTCTTAATTGTTGTTCATGCTTGGAAGGCCGAGGAATGGTACATAAGGTCTCAAAATGTTGCCAAACCACTTGGGGTGATAATTTAGAAAAATCGACCTGTATCATGCACCTATACTCTCAAATAAAGCGTTTAAATCAATATACACCATACACCGAAACGGTCATGATGTTAATGCACTTCATTTAAGATTCTATTCGTAAAAAAGACTTAGCTTTTCCATACGAACTGAGAAAAGCTATGTTCTGCTTTTAAGCTATTTTCCACTGCCTGTGCCAGTTGGCGAATAATACTTTGCGTCTCGATCTTTTCGAACCACGCTTGTTCACGTTGTGGATTGGCTGAAATCTCACACAAAATATGTCCTTCGGTATCTTGTTGCGAACATAAAATCGAAAGCGGCAATTGATGATTGTCGATACGCACTTCTATTTTCTCATGCTCATGACGAATATGCTGGGCATCAAAACCATATTGTTCTAATTGTTTAAACAGCAGTGCAGCCACATATTCTTGTGTGATATAGCACTCATTCGGTGGATGATCGACCACTCCATGTTTTGGGCAATCTGCTATAAATTGCAACGTTTTCATGCTATTCCCTCTTTTATTATATTTTAGCGCCGCATCACAATCTAAATCCAACGCCTATACTCTGAATTATTATATATACAATCGTCTCTAAACGATTAGCTGATTGTCTTAGTTCTATTGTTAAATTGATAAATTTCGACCCGATTAGATATGTACATCAGCGAAGTCATCATTTTTAGTATTTAAGCGTTAAATGGATGGTTTTAACAAATTCTTTTTAGAGATAAACACATAAAAAAGGCAGCACTCAACCTTCAATAGCTGAATGCTGCTTAATTCAAATCAGATTACGGATTGACTACACTTAAATCCAATCCAGCTGAATTTGCAAGCTCGGTAAAGGTTGGGAAACTTGTCGCAACCGTTTCTGTACCATGAATCGTGATTTCACCTGAGGTACGTAAACCAGCCATACTAAAGCTCATGGCAATACGATGGTCATGATGTGATTCAATTTCACCACCCGCGAAGATCGCTGACCAGTCGCCAGATTTACCTTTGCCTTCAATGATGATGCCATCTTCCGTTGGTGTACAGTCGATCCCCATGATTTTCAAACCATCTGCCATCACTTGGATACGGTCAGATTCTTTAACACGAAGCTCAGCAGCACCTGTCAATACAGTTTGACCTTCTGCACATGCAGCAGCAATAAACAATGCTGGGAATTCATCAATGGCTAAAGGCACTTGATCTTCTGGCATGTGAATGCCTTTCAATGTTCTTGAACCTTTGATATGAATATCTGCAATCGGCTCGCCACCTGCAATACGTTCATTTTCAACTGTCAGATCAGCACCCATTTGCTTAAGGATTTCGATCACACCTGTACGAGTTGGATTAATACCGACTGCTTCCAGTACCACATCAGCGCCTTCAGTAATCGCTGCACCCACCATAAAGAATGCAGCAGATGAAATATCCGAAGGTACTTGAATATCTGTACCAACTAATTTTCCACCACCGACAAGCGAGATTTTATTACCTTCAGTTTTTACATCATAACCAAAGGCACGCAACATACGTTCAGTATGATCACGCGTCGGTTCTGGTTCAGTCACCGACGTTTCACCTTCAGCCCATAAACCAGCCAATAAAATACCTGATTTCACCTGAGCTGACGCCATTGGTAAATCGTATTGGATTCCTTTAAGCATCTGACTACCTGTAATACTCACAGGTGGTGTACCTTTCTCGCCTGTGGTCTGGATGAGTGCACCCATTTCGCGAAGTGGCTTAGCAATACGTTCCATTGGACGTTTAGACAATGACGCGTCGCCAGTCATTACAGAGTCAAATTTTTGCGCAGACAGCATGCCTGATAACAAACGCATACTGGTGCCTGAGTTGCCCATATACAATGCGCTTGCAGGTGCTTTTAAGCCTTGCATGCCCACGCCATGAATGGTCACTTCACCATTCTTTGGTCCTTCGATGCTCACGCCCATATCACGGAATGCCTGTAAAGTTGCGAGTGCATCTTCACCTTCCAAAAAGCCTGTCACATGAGTTGTGCCTTCTGCAATCGCACCAAACATGATGGAACGATGTGACACAGATTTGTCACCCGGTACGGTGAATTTACCTGTAAATGTTTTCTTTCCCGGTAAAATGCTAAATTGCTGTGTCACCTTGTTTTTCTCCATCAAAGGTTTTTTGGCTAACATATGATTAAAATGTTGGCGTGCCGCTTGCGCGTGGCCCAGTAGCCCCATCAACGCATGCGAATCTTCCTGTTCAATCAATTTCTTTAAAACGGATAATTGCTGTTCGAAACCATCAACAGCATTCAAAATTGCGGTTTTGTTGGCAAAGAAAATATCATGCCACATCTGCGGATCGCTGGCTGCAATCCGAGAGAAGTCTCTAAAACCACCCGCAGCATAGCGGAAAATATCTAGATTATCTTCACGATTTGCCAGTTGCTCAACCAGATTGAATGCCATCAAATGCGGTAAATGACTGGTATGTGCCAACACTTCATCATGTTTAGCAACATCCATGCAAATCACTTCTGCTTTTGCCGCAGACCAAAGCTGAATCAGCTTTTCAACCGCCCACTCCGCGCTGGTCGGCAGTGGCGTTAGAATCACTTTGTGATTGACGAATAAATCAACTTTACCCGCATGCACACCAGTATGTTCTGCACCTGCAATAGGATGCCCCGGCACAAAACCGACAGGTAAATTTTCACCAAATACTGCTTTTGCCGCTTCAACCACATTGCCTTTGGTACTACCTACATCGGTAATAATGGCATTTTCGGCAAGATAGGGTTTGATCTGTTCAAGCACTTTTTGTGTCGCACGAACGGGTAATGCTAAAACAATTAAATCTGCATCCTGAACTGCTTCTTCAGGCGTTGCATAACCGTGTTGAATAAGACCGAGTGTCTTGGCATCTGCTAATGTTTTTTTTGAGCGTGTTGAAGCCACAATTTGAGATGCAAGTTGTTCTGCCACAATCACACGGGCAAGACTAGACCCAATCAGTCCAAGTCCGATAAATGCAACTTTTTTAAATAATGGTTGAGACATAAAACATATTTGCCTAATGAGACGACATTGATATGGATAGATACCGAAGTCATCTATCCATTCGATAAAACGGGATTATAAAACAGCGATTGGATAAGATCCGAGTACACGTAACTCTTTTACCATTGGACGAATTTCTTCCAATGCCGCCGCAACATTTTCCTGACCGATATGTCCTTCCAAATCGATAAAGAACACATAAGCCCATTTTTCAGGTAAAGCTGGACGTGTTTCAATGCTGGTCAAGCTGATTTGATGCTTGGCAAACGGTGCAAGAATTTCCAATAAAGCACCCGCACGATCATGTGCAGAGATTAATAATGAGGTCTTATCATTACCGCTTTGAGGAATCTTCTCACGCCCAATCACAAGGAAACGTGTGGTATTTTCTGGGTTATCTTCAATATTGCTATGTAAAATTTCAAGGTTATACATGCTTGCCGCAATATCAGATGCAATCGCAGCAGAATGCCATTCGTTACGAATACGGCGAGCCGCTTCTGCATTTGAGTTCAGTGCAACACGCTCAACGCCTGGATAATGTGCATCTAGCCATTTACGGCATTGCGCCAAGGTTTGCTGATGCGCATAAATCTGTTTGATGCTGTCTTTACGGGTATTTTCTGAGACAAGGAATTGGTGATGGATACGAAGCTCAACTTCACCAATCACATTCACTGTCGATGCTTTAAAGCAATCCAGCGTATGGTTCACAATCCCTTCAGATGAGTTCTCTACAGGAACAACACCATAATGCGCGCTGCCCGCTTCGACTTCACGGAAAACCTCATCAATGGTTGGTAATGGACGCACAACCGCATCTTTACCAAAATGCTTTAACACAGCAGAGTGCGTATACGTCCCTTCTGGTCCTAAGAATGCAATGCTTTGTGGTGCTTCAAGCGCCAGACATGCAGACATGATTTCACGGAATAAGCGTGCCATGGTTGCATCAGACAAAGGCCCTTGATTACGCTCCATGACTTTACGGAGCACTTGCGCTTCACGTTCTGGGCGATAAAACAGTGGATTTTCTTCGGATGCAAACTTCGCTTTAGCTACCGCTTCTGCCAGTGTCGCACGGCGGTTGAGTAACTCTTGGATTTGTTGATCAACACTATCAATATCGTTACGAATTTGTTCTAAATTAAGTGAATTCGATGTGTTTTGTCCATCGTTTACCATTGAATGCAGCCTCAGCAAAATCATCTATAAGAATGGATTACAATCTATCTATGAATCGATTATCCGAGCTAGAGTATAACAATACTTTTATGCATTAAACACGCTGAGTTTTAACTCTTTTTCCCATTAAACTTTATTGATAATGATTTTCATTATATATTTCTTGTCAAAATTTTGATGAGTGTAAATAAAGTGATGTTGAAACGTCTTGGTATTTTAACTTTTTCTCTTATGATCGCGACCCAATCCGTGGTTGCGCAGCCTTCTACAGCAAGTTCCAGTTCAGCACGTGAAGTGCAAGCAAATACCCAGACCAGACAAAGTTTTATCCTGAAATCGAAATATACTGCTCAGGATTACCTGATTCAGATTTCTATTCCTGATCGTGCAGCACCTGTAGAAGGCTTTCCTGTGCTGTATGTTTTAGATGGCAATGCCGCTTTTGAAAGTGCTGCCAATATTGCGAAATCAGTTGGTGCAGGTGCAAATCGTTTGGGGCTTAGCCCTGTGGTGATTGTTGCAGTGGGCTATCCTGACCAGAATACCTTTGATGTGCAAAAACGTGCTTTGGACTATACCCCTAAAACGTCTGCCGAGTTTCAAGCTCAGGCAAAATATCAATATGGTGGTGCAGACCAATTCATCCAGTTTTTGGATAAAGAACTGAAACCAGCAATCAGTTCACGTATTAAAGTCAATGCGCAACAACAAAGCTTATTCGGACACTCCTTTGGCGGATTATTTGCATTGCATACCTTCTTTTCCAAGCCACAAACATTTCAGCGCTATATTGCAGCAAGCCCTTCACTCTGGTTTGACAACTACGCCTTATTAAATAGACAGGCTGAATGGTTAAAGAATCAAGCCAATACAACTCAAAACGTGATGCTCATGACCACTGTTGGTACACAAGAATTAGGCAAAGGCCCTGCGGCAGATCCAGATGCTTTAAAAAAGCAAAATGATTTCTATCAAAATTTTAAAGACCAACACTCAAAACAATTTTCTTTTTGGCATTTTCAGCATCCCGCTGAACAACACCTGACCAATATGTATGCCAGCTTACCTAAAGCCATTCTACTTGCAGGATGTCAAACTGAACGCTGTGCGGCCTTATTTGATGAACCAAAGCCTTAATCCTCCTGCATGAAACAAAACAGCCTGCTATTGAGCAGGCTATTCTTTAAAGCGTATGAATTAAGCTTTACCAATAATTCCACGCGCCACAATTTCTTTCATAATTTCGTTCGTTCCACCATAAATACGCTGGATACGTGCATCAACGAAGAAACGTGAAATTGGGTATTCAGTCATATAACCATAACCACCAAATAACTGAAGCAAGTTATCTGCAACTTTCATTTGCATATCAGTACTGAAGCTCTTCAATGCCGCAGCAGTTTCTACGTCCAGTTTACCTTCGTTATAGAGCTCAACGTTTTGGTTATAGAAAGCAGCAGTTGCCAACTCATCAATCTTCGCTTGTGCCAAGACAAAACGAGTATTCTGGAATTGTGAAATTGCCTGACCAAATGCCTGACGCTCTTTGACATAAGCCGTTGCTAAATCAATTGCTCCACGAATCGCACCTAAAGCTGTTGCTGCAATCGCAGTACGTTCACGTGGCAGCTCCTGCATCAAGTAAGCAAAACCTTGCCCTGCCTGACCCAACAATTGATCTTTCGGCACTTTGACATTATCAAAGAATAACTCTGAGGTATCTTGTGAATGTAATCCGATTTTGTCGAGGTTGGTGCCCTTTTTAAAGCCATCCAAATGTGTATCAACCAGCATCAATGACACACCTTTAGCACGCGCTTGTGGATCAGTTTTCACTGCAAGCACAACCAGATCAGCATGCTGACCATTTGAAATAAAGGTTTTCGAACCATTTAATACATAGTGGTCATCTTGCAAAATTGCACTGGTCCGCATTGCCTGTAAGTCTGAGCCTGCACCTGGTTCAGTCA